>Ga0325410_1006103_pt1 | contig 13239 bp, 9 predicted proteins | sample PopdelMetagenome_16_FD_206182 | JGI IMG/M metagenome (GOLD analysis project Ga0325410, IMG submission 206182) | Populus deltoides microbial communities from Bellville, Georgia, United States - Xylem-PdIQD-R3 | ecosystem: Host-associated > Plants > Phyllosphere > Stem > Wood/Secondary xylem... | reverse complement strand
CCAAAAGGCTATTAATATGGGTAAAGCTTATGCAGTTGAAAGATTGCCAGCCCCACAAAATATTTCATATCAACTACACTATTAATAAAAAAATTATTTGATTTGATAATTGATGTTGTATTCGTGACAGTTACGAGCCACATTAATTCTAGAAAAGTTACTTTACAGCAGTACTTAAAATATTATTTAAAATAACAACTTTTTTTTTAGCTATTAAACTAGAGACTTGTCATTTTATTTTTTTACAATAAAATTAGTAATTTAATTTTATAATAAAAAACTATAATTTCTATTATTAAAATGTGTTTTCGTCTTTTAATTTTTTTTAAAATATTATAATTATTTTGATGCTCTTGAAGACAAAATCAACATAACTCTCTTATAATTGTTTGATTTTTTTTTCATTTTATATTAGTTTTATTGTAAATTTTAAAGTTACTTAGGGGTATTATTATAATTGATATATATTAAATATTATTTAATAAAAAAGTTGCTGGAGCATGCGGACAATCCCCGCGTCGTTCATATAGCAAGTATGGGGTTATCCGACCACCAAACACCACCTTATGGTGCAACGTTTGAAAGATCTTAGCATCACCTGATGAAATTGGGTGATGCTTGCCCCTGACACACATCGAGTTTGATGCCGACAACTATTTTCTCCTTCTTTTTCTCTCTCCTCACTTCAAATTTGGCGTTGGCTCCTTTAAAAAAAACAAACAAGCCCCTGCAATTTATTTTTTCTTCATATTTGGTCTCTGTCTTTTTATTACTATTTTTTTAGTTTTGAAAAATCTATAAAATTACAAATATTTTTCAAGTTAACCTTTATAATTTTTTAAATTAAAAATAATCTATCAAATTGTAAATGTTTTTCAATTCCACCACCCTATAATTTTTTAATCTTTCGAATTTGATTTATATTCTTTTTATTACTATTTGTTTTGTTTGAGATCATTTTTAAAATTGATTTGTTTTTATAATTTCATCCCTATTGGGTTTTTGTCTATCAAAATTTCTTCCCATTCTTTTTGTTGTTATATTTTTTTTATTTTGCAAGTTTCTTTATTAATATTTTTTTCACGATTTCATCATTTAAAATTAAATTACTTGGGAATTAAGCTTCACGATTGAACCCGAATCCAAGATTTCATAGGTTGCAAGTTTTAAAGATTGAATCAGGTTTAGAAGGTTCGCCTAAATTTACTCAATTTTTTTCTCTTTTTTTTAAGCTAATGTTTTCCCTTTTTTTTTAGTTTTGCTTTGTTATTTTTCACAATTTATCTTTTATGGGGTTAGTCTCGGGTTCATAGAATCACCAGTTTTAAAAATTAACACGGGTTGACTTCTGTTTTTTTTTTAAAATTGATTTATTTCAATTTCATCATTCAAACTTTTTTCTCCTGATTTTATTTCAATTTCATATTCTCTGCTATAAAAATAAGGATTCCATATGTGCATCTAAATTTTTATATCCATTATTTTTATTATTTTCACCGCAAAATAATGACTTTCGTTTTCTATTTAAAAAAAAAAAATCTAATAAACATGTTTTCTTAATTTCACAAAGAAATCTTCCTAGGATAACAAAAAAAAACTAGAGATTGAGATTAAAATTTTTTTTTTTAAAGGTAAACTTAACCATAAAGTTTTTCCCTCACAAAAAAAGTACAAGGACAATACTTACCGGATGCTTTTAATTTGACTTTTAATAGAGATTGCTAATATAATGTTGATTCAAAATACCTATGTATCAAGAACTAGAATAAATTGTGTGAAGATTATGTCAATTATGCATTAGTGGCCATGAAAGAGAAGACACAATCCAAAACTTCAAAGTCTTGATCTTATGTAACCATTTTTAATAGGAGATTTTGGAAGGAGCATATCAAATTAGAGAGATGGACACACTAACGACGAAAGCAAATATTGTAGAAAAGAAAAGGGAATAGGTTTAAAATATCTCAAAAATCAATGAAACTATTAATAGATGGTTTTGAGATGATTCTGCTATAAGTGCTTATAGATGCTTACCAGTGTGTATTCTACGTAATAATTGAGGTTTTGTTTATTTGCTGGAAAATAGTTTCTTTTTTAAAAAATAGTTTTCTTGAAAAGTAAATTATTTTTCGATGTTTGGTAGTGTTATGAAAAATGAACTGCAAAACACTTTTCAGTATTTGGTTATGTTATGAAAAATGAATTGAAAAATAATTTAATGAATTAAATTTTTTTTCAAGTTTATCTAATATATATAAAATATTAAATATAAATATTTAATCACTTACAATAAAAGATTGAAATCAAAAAAGTGTAATGATGAAATTTTTTTTATTATATCCTATATTCATATATAGCTTATTTTATAAAATATAACTATATATGTCATATAATATTATAGAGATATAACCTTGTGAAATACTTCTTAAGTAAAACCTATTAATATTTTTTTTCAATTTTAAAAGCTTAAAATAAGTTTTTTTTTTTTCATATGAAGAAAGCCAAATTAGTTTATGGTATTAAGTAAGAGTTAGATATTTGAGTTTTTTGGTATGAAGATTTTTTAAAAAGATAAATAAATACAAAAATATTTTGATGGTTTTTTTGGATAAAGATTGTTTTTTTTTTTTTACGGGTATGGGCAATTATCTCTTTAATATATATCAAATAAACATTAAGAAATTAATATAAATATCTTACATCACACATAGTCATGCATAAATATTAAGTTTTGATGTCATACACATATATATTAGTTCAAATTAACAAACATAAACATGCTAGATCAAATTAAAGAAGTAAACATACTTGTAAAATAACAAACATATATTTTCTTATCATAGTAAAATCATCTTAGCAATCAGGCCTGTAGTAGTGTTGGTTCATAAAATTCTGAACCCAAATTTTTCTCAAATTAGCATTTTTTGCCATAAATACTTTTGTCAACATTTTATTTTGGACTAAGTGATCAAATGGATCCCCAAGAGTGATCTCATTAAAGCCTTCAATTTTCATCACTTCTGTATATTTGTTGAGACTTTGAATTGCAAATGCTACATCTCCAATCTTTTTAGACAACTTTTCAACACAATCATCTTCATACATGCGATTTCTCTTTCTATGATGCCTATTTTATACACTAGAGGAAGATGTTTCTTTTTCTTTTGAAGTTTCTTCATATTCCACTTCATTTTCAATTGAAATTGATTGCTCTTCGGTGTTCTCTTCCAAGTTGACATTAGCATATGATTTAGCATAATTTCCGGTTGTCATGTCTTTTCCAACAATAATTGTCATTGCCTCGTACATATCAAGTTTTTTTTTATTGAGATACTTATCATGATTGGGATGTGCATGTTCATAAAGTTTAGAGTGTGCAATTTTTTTAGTTCCTTGTATAACATTTTGGAAACAAAAGTAAATATAAAAATTACAAAGAGTATAATATTTATCATACATTTACTTCTTCATTATATACATCTTTCAAAACTGTAATCATCTTCAAACAATCATTCCAACCAAAGCCACTTTTATTTTTAAGTTTGGTTATTATTCCCCATTCTTTTTTCACATTTTTGAGATGATTGTCCACATGTTTAGGCTCGCATTGCACATTGAACTTTTAACTAATTTCTAAAGCCACATTAATAAAAGATTCTGCTTTAAAGGTGGAAGAAGGTTTGTTTCCTTTAAATGCATTTTTAGCTAATATCTCAAGTAACATGTGAGACATAGGCTTAGATCATGTAAAGTGCTTGCCCTTGCATTTTTCATTCTGTGTGGTACTCATTTCTATAAAAAAATTACAAATTTATACAAAATAAAATCATACAATATTTAGATTTAATAAATTTAATATAAAAACTTCAATTAATATTTAAAAAAGAATACATAAAATACATAAGAAATTATAATAAAGTCAACAAACAATCCAAATACATAACAAATATAATACAAACTCAAGAAAGATATAATAAAAACAAACACATATAATTAACACTCAATTACTAGTTTCTGTGAGTGTTATAGTCATTCCATATGGTTGATGCAATCATTTCTCTTTTTGTTATTCACTCCCTATTCTCTTCCCTCTCCTCCCGTTGACTTAAGTTGATTGTTTGTCTAATTGGTTCACTTTCCGAACATATTTCTTCCAAAAGAAAGTTATAAGGATCAACTCCCATTATGTGATTATGAATAATACAACATGTAAGCACAACATCTACTTGTATTTCATAAGACCAAAACGATTTTCCATCAATTAATCTAAAACAACTTCAAAATACCAAACCATCACTCAATAGCGGTTCTCAATGAAGAGTGTCAAAGATTAAATAGCTCATTTTCATTTTCTGATGAATGTTCTGTAAACTCATTCAAGTGATATCGAACTCCACGAAAAGGAGAAATGATTCCATTTTGAATACCGTAACCAGCATCACCAAGATAATATTTCCCTACAAATTAAAAAAAACCTATTACTATCTTTATCTAATTAGACATTTTATATGTTTATTGCATATAATAAATATTTTATTATATACCTTCTGGAATTTTTAGACCATTAGGTCTTGATAATGCATCACCTAAAACCCATGAATTGTGTGCACTTCCTTCCCAGCCAGCTAAAACATATATAAACTTCAAATAAAAAGTTATAGCTGCTAAAACATTTTGTGTTGTTCTTTATTTTCAACCTCGAAACTTTCCTTGAATCTCAACAAGAACATTTGCAGGAGCATGGGTACCATCAATTGATCTTACACAATCCTATATAAACATGAAAAGATAATTTATAACCTTTTCTTCTAGATGTAATTAATTAATGTATAAAAATATTGGTATTGTTCTTACACCTTAAAATAATGATAGAATCTTGGATTATTCATTATCTCTGCGGGAACTATATCCCCTGAGTCTTTAATAAGGTGTTTGTATAACTTAAAAACTGCTTTAAAAACAATTCTAAAGTAACGATGGATAGTTTCAATAGACTTATAATATATACCGCTAATAAAATAAAATCTTTGGTTTTGGCCTATAATTTGTAAGAACACAATTACTTGCTCCCTAATAAACACATTTTGAGTTGATCGTAATAGGTCACAACTTGTGAGAACATCACATAAATTATATAAGACAACTGGTTTCATACGAATTTGTTCAACGCAATTTTTATCATCTCAATTCAAAATGCTATCAATATAGAATTCTCATTGAGCAATTGCATTTATACGTGGTTCTCTTAATATATAAATTCTATTTCTTTCTTGTTCAATAATAGATACCCCTGTAGCTATCACAGTTACAGCTGCTCCTATACATGCTGCATGAATAATTACTATCCATAACAAGAAAGTAAAGTTTTCTAATAACAAAACCTAAAAATTTGGGGAAATAAAAATTAAAAAACATATAAAATACTTACACAATCAATACAAGAAAGTATGCTCAAAGAAGCTGAAAATGTATAATAGTTATGTCAATAATATCTGATTCTCTAAACAAACAAGGCCTTAAAGTATATTTTTTTTTTATAAATTCTCAAACCTTATGTTTCACGGTCTGAACATATAATTTTATTGCAAAATTATATATTCAGACCCTTTATGATTTTAAGTTTGGGGATTTTGTTATCTGTATTAGAGTTTTTTTTTTCCTTCACAGAGCAAGGATTTTGTTATCTGTATCATGTTTTGTTTGGTTACTGTGAAAAAAACAGAGCATGGAAAAAAACACAAAGAGTTTTGTTTGGTTTCTGTGAAGAAAACACAGCAAATTAAACAACATCACAAGATTTATGTTATAATTATAACTACAAATCTAAACAAAGAAGATGAAAATATAAGGCAAATAATAGAGAGACATTTGAGGAAAAAGAGTTACCTAAAATAAGAGGAATATGCTTCAATTGTTCTTGGTAAAGAGATTTGAGAGAGAGAGAGAGATAGGGATTTGTATTATGTATCGTGTTATGTTTTTTTATAAAGAAAAGAAAGTGTTTTCCTTAGGATAAGAAATGGAAAACACTTTCCTGCCATAAAGGTTTAATTTTTTCTTCGACCGAAATTCATTTTTCTTTGACTAACTTTCTGTATGTTTACCAAACATAGAAAAGTGAGGAAAGTAGTTTTCAGGAAAGTGTTTTCCTGAAAACAAACAAGGCATGAATAAAAAAAAATGAAATAAGATACTAGGGTTCTAAAAAATACCTTAGAAAACCAAAAAATTACCTTTGCCAATTCAAATTTCTTGGAATATCTCCTCGGTCTTAAGTTCATAAATACCTTCCTTAATCAATCATGTCCCTCTCTGAGCATAATTTTTCAACCATGATATAATTAGCTAAAATGTTGGGCTTAATACTAGTCTTGGACATGGTTGATTTTTTTTACCATGACCAAATTAGTCTTATACATGGTTGATTTCTTGTTTGTGATCGAATCAATCATGTTGCACTTGATATGAAAATGAGACCTATGAATTTAAAGGGAAATATTGAAAATGAAGTTGACACCTAGTTCTTAAGAAAACTAAGAATCATAAAATATATATTGGTTCAAAAGATATAAGTACAAGGTTAATTATATTTAAGAAAAGATAGACATTATCTTTACCACATCCTTTCGAATGAAACGTTACCTTAGCTATATATTTTTCTTAAATTTATTCTATGTATTCAATTAACTATCTAAATTATTTTCTAAGCTTTTTCACAAGTCATTTATCATTGATTGGAGTTCGTCAAGTTAGAGTTGGACTTTGAAAAAAAAAATCTTGCAACTTGAAGATAATTTTTGTTGGTGTTTATATAATTTTTAGTAAAAGATCATGCTAAGCCTGTGTTGGTCCCTGATATTAGAACACTCGTTAACTAGTCATTAGAAACCAAGCTTCAACCAAAACATTGTCAAATTAACAAAAACTTGATAAAAATAAAATCATCAATACATTTTCAAACTCATTTTAAGGTCAATGGTTTTGAAAAAAACTAAAAAATTATTCGGCAACAGTTTATGAAATTATTAAATCTAGAGAAAAAATTATATTTTTTCTATGCAAAAAATAAAACTACTAACACACTCTTAAATAATTTTTTTAATGATTATTGGACCAATTATAAAAACCAAAACACCCCATTACACTTTTTTATTCAATTCAAGGGTAAAATAATAATTTTACAATAGCAACTACAGTTAAAAACCCACAGTTATTGTTAATACGTTATTCCTGGGCTTGTTTCCCCAGCTGGGGTTAACAAAACGGTGCGTTTTGAGTTAAATGGAGCCCCGAATCTTCCAGAAGCAAAAGCCAGCAACAAGGACAGTGATGATTAAAACCCTAATAAAGGACTTAAAACCCTTTCTAGTTTCTCCAGGTCGCAGCTAAAGAGGAGATTGCTTGCTTTGGCCTTCAATTCATCAGGAACAGAGAGAGATGGTGTGGTTTCAGTGCGAGGATTGTGGAGAGAATTTGAAGAAACCCAAGTTGCCTAATCACTTCAGAATGTGTTCTGCAACCAAGGTCTTCTCCATCTTCCCCTTTTTTTTTATTTAAAAAAAAATATTGGTCACAGATTAAAAACTCTGGTATGTTTGGAATGTTAAAATTGTGTAGCTATCTTGCATTGATTGTGGAGAGACATTTGGGAAGCAAAGCGTTCAGGGCCACACTCAGTGCATTACCGAGGCGGTAACGATGCTCATTTCTATCTTTAATATTTGATTTTTTTTCCTAATAATTTCTTAAGGGAGTTCTGAATTGCTTTTTGTTTATTCTCAGGAGAAATATGGTCCAAAGGGTCAAGGGAAAGCTTCAAATGGCGCAACACCTAAATCCAACAAGGATGCAAAGCAAAAACCCGATGTTGATATCAATGTTGGGTTATCTGAACGCCCACCATGGTTTTGTAGGTATGTTCTTTTAAAAACTTTATTACCTTTCTTATGCATGTATGTTTGTGTTCTCCCATGATGTATGACCTTTTTGGATTCTGTCGGACTGATTATAAACTTGATTTTTTGCAATCTCCCAAGTCAAATTTTTAAATTTAAAAGTGGAAAATATTGTGGGACTTGCATTTCGGTCTTAAAATATATTTTAGTTTTCTAAGAAAATGCCAGAAATTGGTAAATTCATCATTCGCCAAACATCAAAGACAACATTGAGTTTTTTCTTGTGTAAAACAAGTAAAAGAAAGGTTAAATGATGTATGGGATCAAGATATTAGAGCTTCATGCCTTATCTTTTATCTGGAAATAATGTTTGTCAATCATATGTTTTTGAACAATTAGAATCTTCAAGCTGTGTTGTACAATGTGTTAATTAATTCTTGCAGGTGTTTTTTCATGATTAGGGCTGGTTTTAACTTTTAAATATCGTGTATTGCTGCTACTGCTCAGTCTTTTGAGTGATTAGTTTTTCTAGCCTAGTCCGCACAAACTTTAGAAGTCTGTGTAGTTGGTTCTCCAAAACTGATCATAATTTCCAGATTCAGCCAGAACTGAATTGATTGATTAACACGTCAACTTGAAACTCTCACCCCTACAAAGTAATGAAGTACTAGACTTGTTTGAATGGAATTCTCTTGGATAGAAAGTTGTTAAGATGATTGTAAGAGGCAGGCCTGGATCCATGGCGGGGTTTAGTTCAATATTTAGTGGGGAACTAAATCTAAAGACAATAATTCAGTAGTGCTAAAAAATTATGTAACTTTCTGTTCTAATGAATATTGTTTGATCTCTCTTATGCATGCATAGGAAGTCAAAGAGTAGTTTTATTGCTTCCCTCCTAAGTACTTGGTGTTATATCTCTTCTAGTGATTCCATCTAAGCCATCAACTTCTGTGCAACACTGTAATTACAGTCTCTGCAATACCAAGGCTACCAGTAAGCAGGCACTTCTTCTCCATGCTGATGGAAAGAAGCACCGGGGAAAGGCCCGGGCTTTTCAAGCTGCCAAGCAACAACCTAAACAGGCAGAAGAATCTGCTCTTGATTCAAATGCTCCTACTAAGGTTGCATTGATTGAGAATAAACATGTAGAGGAGCAAAAATTGCAGGATACACCAAATGTTGACAGTGCAGATACTAACACAGAAATAGAGAACGGAAAGTTGCCTTCAAAAAGGAAGAGAAAGGTTGATGCATCTGGGAATGATGGCACTGGGAATAAGACAAAGGATGGTGCTGCAAGTGAAGTGGGCAATGGTAAAAGTCAGGTTGAAAGAAAATCCGATGATGTTGAGACTCAGTTGAAGAAAGCTAAACACAATGCTCTTAAAGATGACAAGGCTACTAGCCCTAAGAAAGAAGATAATAAAAAGAATATAAAGTGGAGGAAGCTGGTTATATCAGCCTTGAAATCTGTATGTATCCTTGATCATATTTTTCATTGCATTTCCAGTTCAATTGTATTTCAATTTGCTACCTCGTGTTGATCAGGCCAAATATATAAATTTTATCATACGTCATCAATTAAGTAGCCACCTTCGAAGTAAACTTTAATGGCATGCATAAACATGACTAATACTGAATTGACTTACGTTTTGCTTTCTTTAATATCATCCTAATGCTGACATTTAAGATTTTGGTTTTTGATGCATGATGCAGAATGATGGAGTTCTGAAGATCAGGAAACTGAAAAAGCTTGTCCTGAAGTCCCTCCAAGAATCTGGCATTGCAAAAGATGAAACCGAACTCGATAATATACTTGAACAAAAGGTCAGCCTTTCAAAAGAATTTTACTTTATGCCACCTCTTCTATGCTTACCCTTTCGCTTCTATTTCTAATTACTGCTGATTATTCTCTTTTGGGGGCTGTTGTAGATCAATTCGAGCTCCCGGTTTAGAGTTGACGACAAATATGTTCATCTAGCAGCTAAAGATTGAAATCAAGTTTTTGGGCCATGTAGAAGAGAATTCCTAGTGGACAACTGCGCCTATCAGGGCGATTTTCCTTTATAGAGTCCTTCAGCATTTGTTCATTAGCCTCCTATTAGATCAAGAATCATTTGGAGCCGTAGCTCCTCTCTGGACTACCATTTTAGAGGGCTTGATGCTTGCCCTATGATTTATACTTTTCCCTTCTATTGTGCGGCGTGCGCAGTGTTCTTACAATTACTTTTCGTATTACATGTATGCCCACAAGGCTTGTATTGCTACCGAATGATTTATTTTTTGGAAAAGAAAATCTTATAGACGAACTTTTCTCATTAAGATCACCTATTCGTGTGCTTGTGTGATAATATATTTCTTATGAATCTTCATACATATTGTAATGTGTTAATATTAAAAATTTAAAAAAAATAAAAAATTATCCGCAAGTGAAAAGCTACACCATAATACTATTCCCAACCTCTCTTAAGGAAATTGGGGGGAAAGGGGGACTAACCGACGACTAGCACTTTAACTTGAAACAATCTAGCTAGTTCCAACAAAAAGGATTCTTCCATTGGATGTCTTTCATAGGAATCCTGAGGAAAAATGCAAAGCATTCTACTCCTGATGTGAATGATATGTTTTTAACTGATTTGGAGAGTTGGATTTAGTCCCGGCGTTAAATTGATTGAACGATGTGACTTGACATCAAATAAGAGAAAAACATGATACTGTTCTCAATTGTCAAGAAAACGAGTTCAGGCTGTTTATGGTATCAAATACTTATCCAAGAGTGTTCCCTTAATACCGTAAATACTTTATACAAGCATAAACGGTCTCTTTGTTATCTTCATCACCATAATCGGCCTCCCAAGGAGAGGCTCTAGATAACAGAACTGGCTAGTTTTGAGCCTTCCAAGGAGGGCAACATCAAAGTGCAAGGAATTACGCTCCATTTAACGTTTTAAAGGAAATGGGCATGCACCATCAAGTAACAAACTTATTCCTTTTGAGGTATTATAAGATGTATTACATATAAACAAAGTATCCAATTTCACTGCTGTATTCATAAATTCACTAGTAAATTTCATGCTAATTGAGAATTTTCTCTGCTCGAGCCTTTACATTAGGCCAGCAGACGGGGAAAGAATGCTTTTAAGATTTGGTATATGTTTTAGTGTAGCCGAGAAGGTATCTCCATCTGTGAAGGATCTCGTATCAACATATTCTTTGTTGCTCTTCCGCTTTGACATGTTATCTACATTGCACATGCAAGAAATTTGAATCTGTTTTGTTTTGAAAATGTGAAGCCTAACAAACTTGGAAGCGGATTGCCAGGCCTAAAATAGAGAAAAATAAGCTGCTATGACCATCAACACGACAGAAAACACCATTGCCTGCAACAGGGATAGCATTAAAATCAAGGATCAAAATTGTGAAGACTTTCAACAAGGTGCAGTTTGTAGTGCCCATAAAAAAAGACTAAAAATGTTACTGTTTAACATATCAAGTCAGTGACAAAGGAAGACAGTGATGAGAATCTGATTATCATTATCATCCTAAAGCTATTCAGACTCAGACTCTTGTTGCTTCACTAACAACAGTATTTATTTTGATAGAGAGGGCGTAAGAGAGCTTACAGCAATTGCAGCAGCAGCAAGGCCTGCACGCTCCCTTGGATCCCTTCGATGGTAATTTCCAAAGTAAAGAAATGTACCATAATACCACATCAATGGGAACACAAATCCCAAAAGAAAACTGCAAAAAAAAAAAAAAAAGACAACTATCAGAACATGAGAAATGGAAATGGGAGGGAGAAACACTAGTTTGAAGAATACTCACGAAAACCATCCTACCCCACAGCCAAAGCATGGAAGGGGCTTGTCATAAATCCCTTGAAAATCCTCAGGATCTCTAATAAGAGTATACTTTCCTTTTTCTCCATCTGCAGCATCTGTTGCTTGCCCTACCATCAGCAGATCAGAACGTCTCTCAGGAGTTTGGATAAGCAATTAATAGTGCAAACATCAATTGTTGATAATTGTTGATAATAAAATATAAATACAACTGGAAGATAATCCACCACATAAAGTAACATGATGAGATACATAATTAAATACAGTATACGAATCAAACACGCAGGAGTGCTATAAGAAAAAAACAAGAAGAAAATTGAAGACTATTTAAAAGAGACTAAATCAACAAGGAGGTAGAAAATGAAAATGCAGCAGAATTCAATAACCCTGATATAGTTTGAAGAGACGATGGCTCCTAAAAATAATTGATGTTTAGAAAAAGCGAGACTAGCACCTAATGCAAAAGAAGTAAATCCCAAAAATATCAGAGTTCTTCAGATTCATAGCCCACGGACTTGCATCTCCAGAGAAAAGAAAAGGAAAAGAAAAGAAAAACAAAGGGCTGCTAATCCTCTGATTAATATCAACACACAGCCACGAGTATTAACATAAAAGGAGAAATTTTTATCATTCTAGCTCAGTCACGTCTATAGATGGGAGGACAGAGACTTGATCATCAATGCATAAAGTAGGAAGCGTGACGGTAACCAGCAAAACATTGTCTATGCAATTTACATGATAAGATGTTATATTGTAAAAAAAGAAAAAGAACTCATGGAACATAAATCAAGTCTGAATATAGAACAGTACCCTTTGATGCTGTATAGTATCGAGCAGATGGCCTGAGGAGATCAATGTGCTTATCAGAGACAGATTTCACTAACTCAACGCCATTCCTGAAACCCTTTCTCTCCTCAATGGCAGCATCTGCAGCACCCACAAGTTTGCACTTATGTCAAGAAGTGCCTGAGTTAATTCTACTTTAATTGGGTGTTGGCATTCAATAACAAAAATCCTCCTAGTAGAAAATTTACAGAATCAAAATATATTCTAAGCATAATGTTCCTACAAACTTTTTGTTTCCTAGCACGTTAACGCAAATGAGAAAAAAAAATGAAAAACACCCTTCTATACCTAAACTTTGTGCTATATTGATAAGGGATGATGCAATGTCATCATCCATCATGACAATCGGATCACTGTAAACTAAATTTCTTCATCTCATGCTGGCTTAAATAAGCAACCCAATTGTGGTATACTGGTTAATAAAAAAACAAACTAGTAATCCCAGATGGACTGTTTGCATTTTATGCCCCTCTCCCCTCGTTCTAGTAGATTACAAGCTGGAAAATTAAGAAAAACAAGCAATAAAGAAAGGGTGCCCAGTACTTGGATCCATGTGAGCTATGGCTGGGTATTGGAAGAGGCTGGATTTGTTCAATATGTATGTATTGACCTGCTTCAGAAATTAAAGAGAGGAAAGTTTCAAAGTTAATTTGGTACAG
>Ga0325410_1006102_pt1 | contig 13240 bp, 4 predicted proteins | sample PopdelMetagenome_16_FD_206182 | JGI IMG/M metagenome (GOLD analysis project Ga0325410, IMG submission 206182) | Populus deltoides microbial communities from Bellville, Georgia, United States - Xylem-PdIQD-R3 | ecosystem: Host-associated > Plants > Phyllosphere > Stem > Wood/Secondary xylem... | reverse complement strand
TTCTGCTGAACTGCCCCTCTACATGTGCTGGGCCTGCTGGCATTGCCTAAAGAGCTTTCCAAAGAGAGAACCGCGACTTTAATGGCCGCCCTTTCATCACTACCTTAGCTGCTTTAGATGGATAGAAAAAGGTTGCTTAGTTAAATTCGTTTCTTTTTCTCTCAGGTGAATTGATCATGTTATAAAATAAATGAATCACAGTACTATGCTATTAATGTAGAATCTGCTAAGTAAAATATAACGTCAAAAATAGAATATGGGCTGGTTTTATTTTTTTTAATCAACAGTTATCGATTAAAAAAATTAAACATAATTATTTTTTTGTTCAATTCGGTTTTTATCTATAAAAACAATAAAAATAAAATTTTATTAAATATAAAAAATAAAACTAAAATCGAATCAAAACTGGTTCCAATCAACCAGTTTCAGTTCGGTTTGATTATTTTATATAAAAAATCAAAACACAACTGACTGATTTCGGTTCTGTTCAATTTGGTGTGGTTCGGTTTCGGTTTTGTTCGGTTATTTTATATTAAAAATAAAAAAACTATATTGTTTTTGGGATTTTCTGATGGGTTTCAGTTTCAGTTTGGTTCTGTTTTTTCAGTTTAGTTTGATTTTTTCAGTTTGATTCGGTTTATTTTTAACTAAACCAGTTCGGTTTGGTTGAGATTTTTCAGTTTTAGGCTTGTAAAACCGAACTGAACCGAATATTTTTTTAAATATTCTAATTATTTTAGCCAGTTTTTTTTATGGTTCAGTTTTAGTTGTTTTTTTGGTTTAATTAATTTATTGGTTTTTTTCTCCACCCTAAAAAAACGCATTAATTTCTAAATAATTAGTGAGAATTACTCCATAGAGACAGATAAAAAAAAGTAAAAAAGAGAAAAGAAAGTAAAAATTTATTTTTGTCTTCCCTCGTCTTGTTGTTGAAAGATAGCTAAGGTCTCGGTGATTTACGAAAACAACCTGTGAAATTAACTTTCAAGGTTTAATTATATATTTTTTTAATAAGACTTGTTTGTGATTGTATTTATAATTAAAAGTATTTTTTATTTAAAAATATATTAAAATAATATTTTTTTATTTTTAAAAAATATTTTTAAGATCAATATATTAAAACAATTTAAAAATATAAAAAAATAATTTTTAATAAAAAAAATAATTTAAAAAACATAATTATTATATGCTAAGCATGTCTTTGTTTAGAATTGTGCAGGTTCAACCATGTATTTGTTTAGAATTGTGCAGGTTCAACCATGATTTAGTTTTAAATTAATTTTTTATATATTTTTAGATAGTTTCAATATGTTAGTATTAAAAATAAATTCTATAAATAAAAAAATTATAATTATAATTTATTTTTAAATAAAAAATACTTTAAAAAATATTATCTACGCTTTCAAACATATGTAAAATATAATGTAGATTTTGATAAAGAGACATAAAGGGTCTGCGAAGAGTGTTAACGGATAGGGCCATTCAAAAGGACAAGGATGAGTACTGTGGTAAGATTCCACGGAGAAGAGGAGGCCAACTATCTAAAGAATACAATTGAGATTTTCTCTTCAATTGTGTTTTTTACTATTATTTTTTACTTTTTACATCTTGAATATTTATTATTCTATACTTAATCAATTTATACTATTTTTTTTTAATTTTTTTCTTCATTTCTTTTGTAATTTGTTCTCCTTTTCTTTACACTGTTTTTTTCAAAACAAATTATTATACAGAGATTAAGAAAATAGTGTTTTTATATAGTAATTGTAATAATGTTTTATTTTTCTACTACGTTAAAAATAAGCTTGAAATATTATATGTTTTTATTAACGTATATAATCCTCACTATATTTTATTATATGTAGGCATTAATTTTTTTATTCTTAGTTATATTTTTACCCGCATTCAAAAAACACTTTAATATCACCTAAATATTAATTCTTTTGGGTTAAAAAAAATTATTCGACTTCCAGCTCGATGAGTCAAATACACATATTAACATTTTTTATATATATTTATTAATAAATATGATTATTTATTTATTTAATTAAATGTATGTATAGACTTAATTTTAGATTTATAATTAAAATTCTTGTTGTAAAGAAAAGGCATTTAAAAATCCTACATATTTCTTTTTTTTTGCTGAAAATATTATCCACCCTAGGAGAAAACGCATTTCAAATAACTAGCAGATGGCTAAGGGAACTGGGAACGCATCAATGCTCAAACCAGAGATCGATCTCGATCAACTGTATATATTTTTTAATTACATAAAACATTCGATGAACAGAGCCATCCCCATCCTCGAATGGAGCGCAAGTGCCTCATACATTATGAACATCAAACGAGTTTAGATAGTGAATTAACGTGCTGTACATGCACATTTACATTTTAAAAACTCTGTCCAGACTCCAGATTGCTGACGCCTACTCTTTCTTGTTAAAAGGCTGAATAATTTAAAGTTCTTATTCGTAAAAATAAATAAATAAATAATTAAAGTAGTATTTTTTTTATATTATTTTTATGTATATCAAGAAGGCATGAATAAAGAGACGTTCTCTGCAAGGAGAGGTTCGATAGGATAAAAGGAATCCTGGGAAGAGAGATTTTGTTGTTGGGTTGTTTTTTTTAAAAAAACTTGGCATTACCACCATTGCCCTACCTTATCTTCTCTTCCCCGCATCCCCATTCAATAATTTATAGTGAATGCCTAATAAAACCAAATATTCTAATAATTCTTTGCTTCTCCCACTTTCCTCAACTAGTTCCCTCTCCCATCGGGAACTGCAGGCTGAGAGTGTGAGATGAAAAAGGAACTCTTTTAATTTTTTTTAATGATATTAACTTAATAAAAAATGGTCTGGCACCTCTCGCTCTCGCTCACGCTCTCGCTCTCTACATGATTTTCAACACCAACTTGGATCGTTTTCTAATTGCCAAATTCCTCAAACCAAACAGTCGTAGCATCTTTGGCATTTAGGGTTTGTTATGGCTTTGAAGTTTTTTGGTATTTAGAATAGTAAAAAAAATTGATAAATGATGATGTCCTAAAGCAATATAGGCAAAAATTTATGTCTGGAATAATAATATTTTAAGTAATGATATTTTAAAGAGATTATAGCCCATAAGTATTGTTTCTTTATAGAGAGAAAGGGGTTAAAATGTAATCTTATCTTAATAGTTTTAATGAGATGAAATATTATTGACATGTGCATTAATAAGAGATAAATATCTCTTACGCAAATATTAATGTTGAATGAAATATAGTGGGCTCTCGATAGACTTTTATACACAATACCTTGCACAACATTAATGTCGATGCAAACATGGTAGGTACTTAAAAGATTTTTATACATTATTCCTTACACAATATTAATGTTGATGGAAATATGGTGGGTCCTTAGAGGACTTTTATACAACTAAAAGTATAAAGAGAGTAGGATCTAAAATATAGTTGAGCTCATGGTGACTGAGCTATTCTACTAGGTTCCGCCCATGAGGGATGAACGTTTCTTTTAGGTCAAACCCATGAGAGTTGAGCTCTTTCTAAGCTGAGCTAATAAGAGTTGGGCTCTTCCTCTAATTTGAGCCCATGAGAGCTAGGTTTTTTTTTTTTCTAAGTTGCGTCCATAAGGGTTGAGCTCTTCCCTAAGGCTGGGGCCATTGGGGCTGGACCCGAACATGTTGCCTGAGACCATAGATTTTTTGGGACTTCAGGGTGGGGGTTAGGCCCGTTAAATTTGGGTTTATTAATAAAATAACACATTGCAAAAAATATTTAGAAAAATAGAACAATTTAGAAAGTCGCAGATGATATTTGCGACTCTCGAGTCCTAAATGTCATATGCGACTCTCTTATGTTGCAAAATTGTTGGATACAAGATTTAATAAAAAGAGAGGAGAGAGAAAAAAAAAAGACTTTAGAGACACATTAATACTTTGATGACGACACCGCTGGTATCGTTGAAAAGATCTCAATGATATGAATCCAACAATACCAGGAAAATTCACAAACAATGATTGGAGTTGGCCACACGAGCTGTCCAAAGGCAAGTGAGCCCTGACACCTTTAGATGACTCATGTGGTTTACTTCGTTCACTGTTTGTGACTTTTTTTGGTGGCATTGAATTTGTCTTGTCGAGATCTTTTCAAAAGTATCGGTGATGTTATTATCGGAACTCGGTGTGCCTTTAGATTTATTTTATTTTCTCTCTTATTTCTCCACAAATTACAAGAGAAGAGAGGAGAGAGGAGAGAGGAGAGAGAAAAAACAAACAAAGAGAACAAAAATAACACTGAAGGTACATCGAAGCTCTAATGAAGACATTACCCGTACTTTTAGAAAGATCTCAACAATATAAATTCAACAACATCAAAGAAAGTCACAAACAGTGAACAGAGTGAGCCACACGAGCTGTTTAAAAGTGTTGGGGCTCGCTTGTCTTTGGGCCACTTATGTGGCCTGCTCTGGTTTCAATTGGTGACTTTTTTTAGTATCATTGTATTTATCTCATTTTGATCTTTCCAACAATATTGATGATGTCATTATTGGAATTTTGATGTGTTTCTAATATTTTTTTTTACTTTTTTTTTCTCCTCTTTTCTTATTGAATTTTGTGTTCATTAATTTTACAATGTGAGAGGGTGGCAAAAAGCACTCATGACTCACGGATTCTAATGTTATTTATGAATCTTTAAAATATGTTATTTTTTAAAATATTTTTTATATTGTGTGTGTGTGTGTGTGTAGAAAACTCTATGGCTTAGGCGTCAATTTTTGAAGAGTACATTTTCATTTTCAGAGCCCTCGCCAGTCTTTCCTTCGATGAAAGCTAGCGTGTAGAGAGAGGGTCTGGTTGATCAGACTGTTTTTCAGGGAAATCTAGCTTCATCAGTGCCGTTTGCGTCACGAAACTACAGATGAGCTCACAAGCTGATTTTTGCTTCGTATAGTAGTACATTTTGAGCCGCGCATTCTTTCAGCTCTTTGCTTATTTTATTTTTTTTGTGATTGAATGGCTTTGAGCATACAATTACAACGCTCATCTGCGTCCACACATGGAGATTTTGGTTAAAAATGTGCATCTGTCATCAATCAAAAGGAAACAGCTTAATATAAGAGATATAGTTTAATTTTTCAAGTTTTGAATTTATTTTTTAAAAATTACTAATTTAAATACTATAAATTTTAAAATCACTAAAAATTTATTTGATAATTAATTTTAAGAACTTGAGAAACTTAGAGATTTAAAAAATTAGTCGAGGTATATATAAATTGATAGGATATTTATTGTTAAAAAAAAAAAAAAGGGAACCAGCTTCTGCCTCCCTAATTATTCGTTTTGCGTCTTTATCTCCTTACATTTGCTGGAAAATCCTATTTAACTGTCTTAAAGTCCTTCGAAATACTTATTGTACAAATTCATTTTCACCAATGATAAGAACTGCAACACTCACCCTCTGCTAACCCCTAACCAATTAAGTAAACAGACAAAGCTCATCATATGACTGCTCATGGAAACAATGAATTAAATCTGAGCACCCAGTCATAATGGCACTTTGTTCCGCATGATGCTGTGGCAAATTCATGGGATTCTTTAAATTATGAACATCAACTTCATATACAAGGATAATAAATTCCAGAGGCAGGGGAATCAGGAAAGCTAAGTTGACCTTCTCTTGGGGCATGAAATCCTGTAGTTGGGCTGAGAAGGATAAAGTAGTCAAACCCACAATCGATAAAGAGTGAAAAATATGAGTGTGGTTAATCATCCAGCTTCCATGGAATGGCAGTAACATGATTGAAGCTCATCTGTCTGATAAAACTGTTACCGCAATCCTAATCTTGAATGTTGTTCCCAAATACCTTCAGGATGACTTGTTTTTGATGGTCAACAAATGAAAAATTCCAAAAAAAGGACTTGATTGTGAATAACTAAAGCGGAGGTTCTCACCACTCACCAGATTAATGGAAAATACACTGACAAAAACTTTGAAGCCATTCATGCAATGAGAAATCCTTTGACATCTCAGGTTAATATCTGATTTGCACTCCCCACGTCATCTCCATCCAAGAGCTCGTCCTCGCAAAATTCATGCAAGTTGTCATACATTTTCTTCCACCTTTGAAGCATTTGCATTGATTGCGTGCAATCAAGCTTTAGCTTCTCCACCTCCATTTCAGCTTGCAGCAGCTGAGCCTTGTTGCTGGAATCAAAATTTTGTAAATACAAGTTACAGAGATTCTACGCGGTTGGACAGAAATCAATAGGGAGCTCTTTCTAAAACAACACTCATCACAGTAACAGTACTGGAAAAATTGAATTTAGTTATCTGCATTAATAAAGTAAAAAAATGAAAATTTTGCAGCAATTAAGAACCTGAAGTTCTTTGATTTGACAATTAATCACTTGAGAGCTGATGCATGAAGAATCCAGAGGATTATTGCAAGACGCCTGGAGATTATCTACTGCGTAACGATTTTCTCATCCGTTGTATTGATATATTTATTGACCGGAGGTGGTAATGATGATCCATGCCTTCTTGAGTAAGCGTGAGCATTTGACAACATTGTGGGTTCAAGTACGCCATTCGTTTAACAACATGGATATTGTTCACATGACCTTTGATTCGTGCAATGTCAAATCACAATACAGAAATGTTATGTGTTTTTGGGTCCCAAACCTCGAATCATACCATCCTCCCTATCCAGCAAGCAATATATTTCCATTTGTATTATATGCTAAGCAAGTAACAGTCTTACTGTTCAATACAAAGCATATATAAGTATGTATATAACAATTATTTAAGTGCTGCTGCTGATGCTTATTAATATCTAAAGATCATGTAGGAACCTTCTAAATAGCATAGGAAATCGATTCATTGTCTTTTGAGTTGAAAAGAAATCTATGAACATCTCTAAATCTATGGAAAAAAACACCATGTTCCCCAGGAGTGAAACTTAAACCTGCATATTAATGGGAAACATTTCTCCAAAATATAGCATGTTCACAATCTCAAGATCTAGGCCCTTGTCAGAAGCAAGAATTGGTCATGCCATCATGACAATGAAGGGCGGAGCAATTGAAGGCACTGCTGATACCATGATGAGTCTTGCTACATAGCATAATTAAATACTATAAAGTACACACTTGTTACACAGAAAAATCAATTAAATACTACAAAGCACGCACCTTAAATTTCAATTAACAAAACAATCCAAAAGCAAGAGGCTGAGTTACTTGGTGGAAATGATATGAGCAATGAAAACTTTGAACGCAGAAAATTTACAAGCTAGAAGATTGCCACATTGATGACATGAATATCTGTAAGAAAAATCACAAACCTGTGACTAGGTAATGAACTGATGATATGCAACCAGTGACTTTTGCTAGATGAGCTATCAGCATTGAGCGCAGCAATGTGTATCTTGCCATCTCTGCCACCAGCATAAAATACATGTTCATCAGGGTCCAATGTAATCGCATCAATAATAGAGGGAAACTCTATATTTCTTAATGAGATTCTGTTAGATAAGCTCCCCACCTAATACAATCCACATCGGAAAAAAAAATCTAGCACATATCATGAAACAAATTTAATGCAAAAGATATGGATGCAAAAAAATTTGAAAGAGTACATTGCTTATAATAAATATACGTGGCTCTACAAACAGCATAAAAATTACATACAGTGAAGCAAAATTGTTTCCGATGATAGAGTGCCAGTCACAGGATAATAGACAAACCACAAGCAATTTAATCCAGAAATTGTAAGATCATATATCGAGTTGCAACGCGATTTTCTTATTTGAACAAAAACAAAATTAAATAATTACAGTCCCCATTTAAGGTAGAATCTTTCTGCACAAGGAACTGGATGGTCCTAGCCACTCGAAAACCATGCTAGCGAATAGGCACATCAAAGTATATCCTAAATTTATCAAAGAAACATGTTATATTTCCCCAAATTGGTACTGAGTAAAGAATTTTAATCGGCTAAGGTTGTAAAACTAATTTGTTTAAAATGCATCACTTGCAAGCTCGACTCCAATTCTAGGAGTGGCTCCCTTGACGACCTTTCTAAGCAATCAGATTCACTGAATACTGAACTCAATTATCATAATCCAATTATAGATCGATATCTTAATCCAATTAACATCTTATCAACTGATTTATCGATAGAAGTATGAATTGGTGTCTAAGTTAATGGAAAAAATTATAAATAACATGAAAACAGTGGAAAATAATCATTTGCAACAAAGATCACATCAACCTGTTACCATATCAGTGACACGCAAAGTATGCTCTTGAAAGCTATGCTCGTAAAGTGTGCTTGCCTGCTCTGTTTGATAGCCATCAAATATCCTACCTTGTACAAAAGAAACTCAAGTATACTCCACAATCATGAGCATAAAAAATTAACCATTAACATTAAACAAAAAGCTATAAAAAACCAAAGGACGTACACGAGTAGTGACCAGACTCGAACAGATACATCCTCAGAACCAGAAACCAAAAGAGAATCATCTTCTGTAAAAACCAAGCAAGTTAACAGTCCTGTAATGGGCACGCCATTTCTTAAGCAATCTACCCGTCATTCCATTCACACGACAGAAATATCCCAACAGCCAAATTAGCAGCTCTTCGAAACTAATTTCCGCTGGCCAAAATCAACAACCATATACGAAGAAAAGAAGAGAGAAAGAGAGAGAGAGCAAGAAAATCACCTCCCCAAAGTAAATATTCTGGGATAAACCACCTCCAACAAGATAAGTGCCTTCACTGTTAGCAACAAGCGGCTTTACCGGCTTCTCTGGGAAGCACTTACCCCCCCCCCCCCCCCACTTGAGGCTAATAAATGGATAGAAATGAAATATATCAGATTAAACATACCTAGATGAATTTAATCAAACAGTTCAAGTGCATATACCTTAGACCAGGACCAGTAGAGGATGGAGCCTGAAGATGCTTTGGGGTCCTGAAGCTGGGAAGAGGCCAGGAAGCGGCGGCCGACGGAAGTAAAGCCGTGAGGAGCGGAGGCGTAGTTATTAAATATTTTTTTTATAAATATTTTAAAATAATATTGTTTTTTATTTTTAAAATTTATTTTTAATATTAGATTGATACATGAATAAAAACAATATTAATTTAAATTTAAAATTCAATTTTTTAAAATAAGCGGTAACAAAAAAACAAATGATGTAGTTTAGTTTACTGGGCTTCCGCTTTGAAACAGTAGGCTTCAACCTTGAAATAATGACCGGATGCTTAAAGGTTGTTTTAAAGTATTTTTTTATTTAAAAATATATTTAAATAAATTTTTATTTTTAAGAATTTGTTTTGATATTAACCAATCAAAACAATACAAAAATACCCTAAAAAATTAATTAAAATCTAAAAAATATTCAAAAATATAATTCGACTATAATATCAAATATAATCTTCACTCGACATTGTAATACAAATTTGAGAGCACATTATGTAATTGCTAGAAGCCTACCATGATAAAAACAAACATATATTAAATTGGTTGTCTAAAACCCCATACTAATCATTTTTTTTTTCATTTTCAAATCCAGTTTTTTATATCTAATTTCATGACCAATTTATCAACATTGGTTAAGGAAAAAAAATCAACAATAAAGAATCAAGATGTAAAATAAAGAGAAAACTCATGGCTAATCTAAAATTTAAAGAAAATGTTTTTTCTCCATTCTCATACTTTTTTTCCTTCTTAGCCCCTGTAGCTTTTGTAATTTCAATTTTGGTACACAAGTTACTTTTCTTAACATTTTACTCATTGAGTTAGAAAGAGAGGAGAGAAAATCAAATGGAAATGATGATGAGAGAGAATGTTCTTTTTCATCACTTTTCAGTAATGAAACTCAAATTTCTCGATATCAATATGTTTCATTCAATGAGATGAGTTTGATGGTGGTGAGTTTTTCATATAAACACGCATGAAAAAGTAGATTAAGGTTGTTTTGGAATTGGTAGAGGATTTATGAAAGTTTTTTGGTGTTTGTTAGGTGTTTTGGGTTAAAAATTGAGTTTTTTTATAGCCCATGCATGTTTGACCACCCAAGTCGCGCATCTGACTTGACCTTTTTTTTTTAATTTTATCTTTTAATATTTAATTGATTTTGAATCATTTTTCATATTTTCTTTATCACATAAATAAATAAGTAAATGTTTTTGAATCTAGTGAAGTTTATAACCCAAGTTACAAGTTTGACAGATTAACTAGAATTAATCTAATATGTTTTTGTATCTATGTTAAAAAAATATATCAATTTTTTTTTTAATATCAAACATGCTCTAAATCATTTTAATTTGAAGAAAAAGCAAAGAAAGAATTTATAAAATTATTATTTTATACGTAATAAATGATATACTTATTCAAAAGCAAGGGTAGAAAAGGTAATTTTGCTCTTTACCTCCAACTATATATAACTTTTAATTAAAAACAATTTCTTTATTTTTCTTCCCTCATTTTCACCTCGATCCAAGCAAAATAAGGAATTATTATCGCGATGATGGAATCATGTATGGATTAACAGCACTGCCGCCATAGCAATACGTTTTCTTAATTAATTGCTTACCTCTTTTTGGTATAATTAACAAATTATTAATATCGAATTGATCTGCACCGTGATCAAAAACATCATGTGCAGCCCATATCCATCTGCTGTCTTCTCCACACGCAGGGAGGCTTCAGCAGATTTTGAGATCTCCACTAGTCTTTAAACAACTTGTTTATGCACGATAAATTGTCTAACGCACAGAAGCAGCCTCGAGAATATGCGCTGAGCAGTACATTGCATGCTCCACTTCTAATTTTGACAGCTGTTCAGAGAGCCTGTAATCAAACATTAAAACTGTCGAGAGTGTACTTTAGTAGATAGTTATTACAATGTCAAATTTTTTTAAAAAAATTATCAAGAGAATAAAATTTTTTTTAGCAGCTTCATTAAATTTAATTAACCGATTTGATCCTAAAATTTATCAATTTTACTCTTTTTTTAACTCAAGTTTTAAATTAAACCGCATAGAATCTAATCTAAAATACATTATTTAATTTAATAAATCTAAAAATAACTTTCATAACCGATAGAAACATGACATAACTTAAAAAAATAATTTTTTTTATATTGAGATAGATTCTCAACTACCAAGGATAAAATTAAAAAAAAATATTTTTTTTAAATAAAATTAAACTCGTCATACCTGTTAAAAGACCCATAAACTTTCTAAAAGTTAATAATATATTTTTTTGAAACTATTTTACTTAACCATACGGTGAAAAGAAAATTAAAACGATTAAATACTCGATTTCAATTAAAAAAAATAGTCTGCTAAACCTGAAAAAAAAAATTTAATCAACCTCGTAAATTAATTAGGTTATTAACTTAAAAAAAATTTAATAATCTAATTTTTTTAATAATTTTTTATTTAACTAAATTTTTTTTAAAATAAAGCATATCACGATCCTACTTGTGATACCCTTGAGCTCTAGTAGGAGGTGGTCCTTAAAAGGCATTAATTATTATCTGAATCATTAATTTATGAGGGTTCAAATCTTAGGAGGTGGTGCTATGTAGTCGGGGATTATTTTAAACATCGCATATGATTCAAAAAGCAGAATATACAAGAAGATGCAACGGTACTAATTCCACAGATCGGCCAAGAGTGGAGAGAGGATGGGAAAATTCACAGCACTAATTTGATCATCCTGAAGTCAAACTAATACGTCCAAACAACTTCGTCCAAGAGTGGGGAGAGGATGGGTTCCACTAATTTTCCTTCCCATCTTCGTACAAAGAAGCAAGAATTTGCTAGAGTTGCGGCTGCCTTTGTTTTGCCCTGTTTTTTTTTGTCTGCGGTATAAAAAATACAGTGAGATATTTGGTAATGATAAAAACTATGTTTTATATAGGGAAATTTATTAAAAAATTAAGTTTGAAATACAATTTTTATAAAGTAATTTACATATTTTTTAAATTAAATTTTATAAAATATTGTTTGTTTTTATATTTCAAAAGCGCTTTTGAAAAAATTGAATTTTTTTTATTTTTTCTTTACTTCAAATTAAATTTTTTTGGTGTTTTTAGTTTATTTTGATGCGCTGATATCAAAAATAATTTTTTAATAATAATAATAATATATTATTTTAATGTATTTTCAAGTAAAAAACACTTTGAAAAGCAATCGCAATCACACAACTACCAAACATGTTATACATGTTTTTTGCTGCGCATAAACTTTAACTATAATTTTTACCAAACACGTATCTAAATCCAACTAACCTCAGCTAACCATACTTGTTTTAAACTTATTTTTTTCAAACCACAACCATAAAAGTTACCTAAAAAACAAACACACTTGTAGGCAAAGGCCGGGTCACTCCAATTCCACCAAGTGACCTGCCCTCTCAACGCAATGCAACATTGCTTTGCCTTCTAGCAGCCTACGGTGACAATTTCAAGACCTGTCACGACCCACGACAACCATTACTAAAGTGGTGAAGCGTATAGCTATTCATTTAATTTAATTTTTTTTAAAATAATATACCGTGTTGTGATGTTGAGATATTAAATTTAATATTATGATAACCATATAAAATATAAATTAAAATAAATTATCAATTCTAAATTTCTATAGATGCATCATATAAGAATTATATTAAAAAAAATCAATAGCCAAACAGAAAAAAGGGGCTCAAATACAAGAAAAAACCATCATTGTGGATTACTATTATAATCTATACTTATAATGAGTGTGATGAAACAGTGTTTTCTCCATACTTTTTAGCTTTATACTTAATTGTATAATTTCTCATGCTATGTCGCGAGTTAAATTATTTTTTTTAATGTAAAAAAATATTTAAGTATTATTAATATGTTTTTTATTAAAATAAATAAATTATATAGGGATTGATCCCTGATGTAAACTGGTCGACTTTATAGGTCCAAAGACAACTCGGATGATCAATAAAACTATTGCTTGACTTAAAGATGACATTTTTTAAAAATATTAAAATGACAACATATTAGATCGATAAGGATCAACTCGGATTAATTTGTCAAATCCGCTACCTAGGTCATGAGACCCTAATAACCTTACAGATAGCAAATAAAAAACTATTGAACCAAATTTCTAATCAACCCAATGTTGAAGGATGAAATTAAAAATAAAATTCAATCAAAAAATGAGTTGAGTCAACCCGAGTTAATCTATC
>Ga0325410_1006094_pt1 | contig 13246 bp, 12 predicted proteins | sample PopdelMetagenome_16_FD_206182 | JGI IMG/M metagenome (GOLD analysis project Ga0325410, IMG submission 206182) | Populus deltoides microbial communities from Bellville, Georgia, United States - Xylem-PdIQD-R3 | ecosystem: Host-associated > Plants > Phyllosphere > Stem > Wood/Secondary xylem... | reverse complement strand
AAAAAATAAAATATCTTAGTGGAACCAGTTTTACCCTCAATTCCTTATATTAGCAGTATAAAGATGGTGTGCACCGTGTTTTTTGCTAGAGTTCTTGGAACACAAGGAACATGCAACTAGCCTATGCATTCATTTTCCACGAGAATTCCTCTTTTATCCATCAACCTTTTCTTCTTCAGACAATTTACCGAGTTAAAACCAACGTAGGCCTAAAAAGCTACAAATTCATTCATGGAAGTGGCTGAACACCCTAAATACATGGTGTAGAGTCTTCTCCATGTATTTATACAGTAAACATTGGCATCAACCTGGAATATACATTGAACATGCATAGAAACTCTCTCTCCTTGATCTCATTGAATAGACCGAGGATCATACGAAATGGGAATCAAGCGCAGATCTTCTTACTGCAACGCCAAAGACTTCAGTCATGTCTAGATTTCCTGGTTTTAGTCCATTGGGAAGTTTCCAGTTAAAATGATAAAGCAAATGTGCAAGTGGATACTCCACATTAGCTATACCAAATGATATGCCAGGACACATTCTTCTTCCAGCACCAAATGGGATGTACTCAAAATTAGCCCCGTTGTAATCAATTAAACTATCATGGAATCTCTCGGGATGGAATTTTTTCTGGTTCATTCCAGTAAGCAGGATCTCTGCCAATTGCCCATGCATTAATAATAATGAATTTGATTTTGGCAGGTATTTTGAATCCAGTAATCTCACAATCCTCTCTGCTTTCTCTTGGAAGTAGTAAAGAAAGAGGAGGGTGCAGTCTCAAAGTTTCTTTGACTACCAGTTCAAGGTACTTTAATTTCTCAAGGACTGTTTCATCGACATTCCCTGCTGTACAAAAGACTTGCCTCACTTCTACTTGTGCCTTCTTCATCGCTCTTGGATTCCTTAGCAGTTCTGCGATTGCCCAATCTAAAACTGTAGATGACGTTTCCGTCCCACCAGGAACATGTCCTGCAACAGGAGTGCTAATTCATTAAACAGGTCCAAAAAACTTTTTTATTTTCATGCCAAATACATGAATATGAGCAGCTAAAAAAAGAGAAAAAAGAACAAAAAGAAAATATCCAGGCAGCTCTAATTGTGCTTGAGAAACATCAATTATTTTATCTCGGTGGATGACATCGTGCTTAATGAAGAAGGCATAACTAACCGACTAAGCTTTTGATCATCCCTGAGAGGAAGACCGGTACTAAATGTAGAAATCTATGCACGTATTAACATATGAAATCACACAAATTAGCATATATAGTATAGGTAATAACCAGGTTAACGGATTTTATGCTGTCTGTAGTCAAGGGAAATTCAAGTTTTCCATGACCCAGAAGATTCAAAAGAACATGAACAAGGTCATCAGCTTCAATCTCATTGCTGGGTGCCTCTCTAGCTCTATCTTCATTAATTATGTTTTCAAGTATCTGGTCTGCTTTTTGATGCAGAATCTTAAGTTTTCGCCTCGTACCGCTGATCAAATGAAGCAATTTAATGGAGAGAAAGATATCAGAAATAATGAAACTCTTCGATACCTCCATGATTTCCCCCATGACAGATTTAAATGCTTCGTGGTCTTTGGATTTCTTCCCAAAGGACGTCCTTGAAGTGCTGTCGAATGATATAGTATACAACAATTTAGTCCAGTTGATTGGCAATCCTGCATTATAATTAATGGAACTGATGAGATTGGATACCTCTTCTTCCCTGATTGCTTGGAATGACTGAACGCGTTTTGCTCTTAGCAGCTCCAGTATGCATATTTTACACACTTGTCTCCAATAGTCTCCATAAGGCGAAAAAACAATATTCGTAGAATTGTAAGATATGATATCTGAAACAAGGAAATAAGGCCTTTGAGCAAAAGTAACTTCATGGGTCTTCATCACTTCTTTTGCAGCTTCTTCATCACTTCATTTTACGTTTGTGTTTGTCTTTGTGTCTTATTCTTTTCTGGGCGCTGTCCTTTCTTTTCATTTTTGTAATTGTGGTACTGGGATGCATTGTTTTTTTTCGTTTATGAGAAAAATTAGTGTAAAGCTGGAATCTCTGAACTCTTTCATGCCAATCGGACTTCTATGAATTTGCTTTTTTGAATTTATCTGGTTAACAAGAAGTTCTTCACTATTTGAACTGCAGAGGTTTAAAAGAGTAATTGTGTTCAATCACTTGTTTTTTTTTATGTATAGAAACTGCAGAGGTTTATGAATTTGCATTTTCAGCTAACGAAAAGGACTAATGGAGCTATCAAGACATGCAAACATTGGTGTCATCATTTGTGCAATTGAATTTTATACTGCTTTATTTGCTTGATTTTAGATTTCTCTTGGTAAATCAACATTTTGCACTTGCAATTGAGGTCATAGCAAAATTGCGTTGTCTATATTCTTTACAACATGAAGAAGCTGTTATAAGGTTTCTCATAGTTATCAACTTATCATTGATTGGTTCCGTTACGATTTCCAGACCCCTTTGTAATAGGTCTGTTTTCGGCAGGAATTGCAAAGGTTGTATTAAAAAAAGGGAAAGACGAAACTTTTCAAGTATGGAAGTCCAATGTGTACAGTGAAGCAGTCAATCGAATAAATGGTAGACCACCACCCAAGACAGGAGACTTTGTGCTGGTTGCTGATGGAACAGAGAAACCTATAGGGTGGGGATTGTATAATTCAGTTTCCATGCTCTGTGTTAGGCTCATGCAGCTAGAAGAGGAAGCCACGAGGTATCTGTATAAAGACAGCTTTCTGGTTTGATTTTATCTCCTTCATCTATTAAGTTCTTAAATCATGTGCAGATATCCTTCTTGTGCATTGGACATGAAGAAACTGCTTAAAACAAGAATTAATGCAGCAGAAAGTTATGGAGGAGGCTGGTTCTACCCTCATCCGAGTCATCCCATACAAATGCATATTTGTCAATGGTGAAGGAGACAGGTAATGATCTTGAGCTCTCCATAGTCCACTGCAGGAGATGGAGGGATTCTTTATGTGTTCACGTCAAGTGATTTTTATTGACATATATGTATGCGCAGTTTGGCAGACATTGAGCTAATCATGATCTTATTCTCCCGGTGGATGTATAATTAGGTTTTTGGTTCTGGCCTTTGGGGTGCAAGATAACCAGAGTTCATTTAGTTGAAATGTCACAGATACTCGGACTAGGAAGAAAATTTAGATTAGTGAATGCTGGATCAATTCCTTGAATATATGGTGCTGGTGTTGAATGCAGAATGTTAAGTCCTTGCCCTTGATGTATGGTGCTGATGTTGTTCAAGATTATAACTGTCCTGTCCCAATAGACTTCATATTGTACTAAGCATAGAATATATGGAGGGGAAAAAAAGTAAGAAGCTGAAGAAAAAGGAAAAAAGAATATAGTTAGCTCACATTAGTTGGAACCATGGTTTGATTGTGTAATTATTCTTTGAGACATGCCTTGATTTTCAGTCTCTTCTGCTCTGCACTCACCAGTATGCTTGATTTTCAGATTATGATTATTGCTGTACTCACCAGTATGCTAATCTGTAAATTACACATAGGTGCATCACTGCAGGCTGCCCGGAATAATTGTTGATGTCTTGGGAGATTAAGCTGTGATAGCATCTTCTGCTGCTTGGGTTGAGAATGAAAAACAAGAAGTAGAGGCTTGCATCAATAGAACTGATGGAATTAACCATATCATCTGAAGAACATCTGTTGAAATTTTAAAAGAAGAAGGAATGAATGTGTCAGATGTGAAAGAAAAACATCGATCTACTTGTCCTGAAAGAATAAAGGTAGAATGTGCCTAAAAAATTACTAATTACACATTCATATTTTTATTAGTTTTCTTATGCAAGATCTTTTACTTGTTTTGATTCTTTAAACAGTAAAGAATGAGGTTTAAGATAACTTTTCATGGAGAGGAATTTTTCTTCATCATACCTTTCACCCATTTCCCACGGAAAAACCTCTTTTTTTTCCTTATTTATGAAATTATCAGTCCCTTTTCACTTCCAGAATTCTTCTAGCTCCTGGCATCTATTTCTCCACTGAGTATAAAAGAAGTGCACCATTAGAGATACCTTACCATTGGCTTTTTAAGGCTGGTGCCTGTACGAACTGCATACTCAATGATCTTGCTTATTTCTGCTCGTACATGATGTTTTTTGTGTTTTTGGTAATTTGTGATTAGTACCCGAAAATTCACAGTGGTGCTTTGTAAATTGAAAGTAATAATTCCCACCACTGATTGCCTATTAATTACTCCAAATTTTGGTTTTCATTTGTCGTTTGTCAGCGTCCACGTTTGGGTCTGCAGGCCATGTAGCAGCATACTCTGGATTTATGCAACTGGGGAAAGTAAATGATAATTTTATGCCTGAATAACAAATGCCTTTGGTTCTAACTCTGTCTAAGCCCATGCTTGGATAATCTATATTCAATTGCCACATCTCAAGTGCTTGCCAATTCCTTGCTGAACTCATTCTCTGAAGTGTTGCTATCTATGAAGCAGCCACCACCTATTTTGCCTTTGCCTTATTATTTTAGCCATATTTCTGGAATTACCTGCTTGAGGTTCTGAACGAATCCATTTACTGCAAAATTGATGCCATTCTATATGTTCATCTGCCAGGTTATGGTAAACGGGATCACTTACGTAATTTCATTGGTGTGCAAGAAGACTGAATTTTATGCTGACCAACGTGAAAACCGCCAGCTCATATCTACAATTTCAAATGGCCTGAAAGTTCTTGATATTTGCTCCCACAGTGGTGGTTTTGCTCTAAATGTGGTGCAATAGATGCCACGGGTATTATTTTATGTCAACATTTTTCATTTGGCCTGATTCATGATTATGTCTGTTAATCTATGATCCTCGGACTAACACAGCTCTCTTATCTTCTCATTGGCACTTCTTAAATGACACTTGAAGATTCTGGATCTCAGTATAAGTAGGTTGTCCAAACTCCTCGCATGTTCAAGGTTAATTTAGTGTTCTGACAGGAGTTGGATACATCTTTGCTTGCTAGAGAAAATATTATTCTTAACAACCTGAATCATTTTTGTGAAAAGATGCCACTGAATTTATGAAGGGTGCTTTTACTAGAAATGAATCCTGGGATATAGTTATTTTCGACCCTCCTAAATTAGCTCCTAAAAAGATTACTGCTGGGCACTTCTCATAATAAGCGTCGGAGTTCGAGAAATTTCTCCATTATCCCGTCATATTAATGCATTTTTTTCTCAAGGAAAATACAGTTTGGACAAAAAGAACTGCCCAGGAAAATATTCAAAGCTTGAGACGACACAAGTGAATAATAGATCCTAAGGTCGTGTCCCATTTTCTATATTTTGGACATTTTCATCCAAGGCAGTTTATGTCTACTTCTGAAGGGAAAACCCTTTTAGCTTATCCACTGATGCCCTTCCTCCATAATGCTGGGGCTTTTCCTCCTCAGGTTCTTCAAAGTGCATCAGGCATGTACACAAATTTTGAACTCTTTAACATTGGGACTAACAAAGAGAGGGGGCTTTCTTATGACTTGCTCTTGTTCAGGAGCTATGACCCAAAGTGGGATGTTCTTGCTTGTTCTCTATTTATCCCTACCCAGAAGGGCACCTTTCCAACATTTTACTTGAGTAGAAAAAAAGAAAGTGAAGACAAACAAGAAAAATGCAAATTCTATAATGTTGAAGTGCGTCAGCAGCCACAAGTTTTGGGAAACAAATAATTTGTATTCAATACTATTGCTGTAATTATACATAAAGAAAACTGATGTATAGCCTAGAAATCAAAATTTCAAACAAACAGAATACTTCTCAAGCCGAAGTAATGCTTTAAACATTTAATAGACATTAAAGTTACAAATAAGAAGGGATGTGCCAGAGGGATGCCATCAAATGAAATCCAGAAAGCATTTTTACTGCGATCCAGGACCTCTGTTCCACGATAAAAAGGTAGGATCACCAAGCCGCCTGGGATGACACAGTAGGAGATACAGTTAGAAAATATCAACAAACATACAGTTAATAGTATCTCACAAACAATCAAAAATTCATATAACATTAATTTTTTTTTCCTGCCCACCACGGGGCCATGCTCCACATTTCAGAGCCTCACTCCATATATGATAGCTGCAAACACTTGGAAATCCTAGCCTTAAAATAATAGCTTATGAAGGGCACATCTAACAGCCTCACTCTTTCAAAAACCTTAAATTCAACAATTAAGTTTTTTCTGTGATCAACTTACCTAGGCTTGACGAAATACACAACTGTGAAACCCATTGCCAAAGCTAAGCATATCATCCCAACAGTGAGATAAGCGATGCCAAGAAAGTCATTTCTTCCACCAATCCAGCTTGTGGTTGAAAGCACAAGTTTCTTCTTGCCATTAAAACTGTATGTGTTATAGTTGTTCATCAGTGTCACATTTATGACTTCGTTCGCCTCAAGATCCACCTCTATCTTCCCGTACAACTTTCTAAAAGTTGGCAGGGCTGCAGTTCGCATCCAAACCATGAGGTCCTCCTGCTCATTCAACTGTTACACAAAATCACATACAAGCAGTTCAGTCACATGCCACTTACTAGAAGAAACTTGCAGCAAAAGAAAGAGATTCTTTTTTTTTATGGTTCTCTGGTACATTCACAATTTTTTAGCAGTAGAAGAGGGCGAATAATACACAACTACATTCTATGATTTTAAACTTTTGCACCAAGTCTATCATGTCTCTAAGGTATAAACCTAATGCTTTAACACCCTGGGTTTAAAAAAAATTAACTCATTCATGAATGAATATCACAGCACTGTAGTGTTGAAATCAATTAATGTCCATGTGTTATTAACATTATTAAAAGTATTCGAAGGTATTTTCCAGGATGAAGTTGAAAGAGGTCATTTAGTTTGTGATTAGATGAGTTGCTTGTAGATTAATTTGACCAAATGAGTCATAGTCGAGGACTTACTGGTACTGTATCATTGAGCTTTGCACCACCTTGAAGACCTCCACCCTGAAAATTTTTAGGTAAGACATCTTTACCAAACCTTTTCTCCTTATCACTCTTCCAAGCAATTCCCTTCTTATTCACTGTCAATGACTTGTTCTGGCTGGAGAAGCTATAAGTATCATTAAACATACTCCAAGCTATTAGACCACAGGGTACAATCGCCCTCCCCCCATCTGCGAAATCTTCTGGCTTGCAACCACTTGTATCATTCTCTTTGCTCAAACTTTTCAACTGCTTGTCACTTCGGCTCTTCACATACCTGATTTATTAGAGCAGTCATAACAATTATATGCGTTGCAACTTTCAATGAGTAAGCCTCCATTTTATGATAATGATAATCATGATGGTTCACAGCATGTTCAACAGTTTTGATATTCTGCTTATCTAATTTTAGTAATTATCTTATAAAATGATGGGTTGGTTTTCATTATTAAACACATGAAAGAATGTAATTGGCTACCATTAACAAATAGTCAAATCCACACTATTCTGAGATCAGATACATGATATCCTTTACTGAAATGGCCACACATACAATATTGAATGTAACAGCATCCTAGGTCCTAGGTTATCATGTTTGTATTTCTTGAAAATCACAAACATCACACTCTGAGTTGTAAAATGTGACAGGAAAATCTAATGGGTACACTTCCCGAAACACATGCTGTAATCTGTTCTCTTGACCAGCACCAATGTTCTACCTAATTTATGCACCTGGATAGTCCTGAATATCAATGCTCCCAAAATGATCATGTGAACAATTTACCTCTAACCATCATGTAAGATTATAGACATAATTACTTGAACCCATCAGAAATTATAAGTTGATAGATTGCATGATATTGGTGACATACCTACGATGATTCTGGTAGAAGTTGTCAAGCTGATAGTAAACATAAATAGGTTTATCCATACGCTTAGGGATCTGATAAGAAAAACAACAATAGAAAAAGAAAGATCGTCATTCATTTGCTGATAACCTCTCAGGTCATGATGAGTAATTTCTATACTTGGCACTGAAGACATGTTGCAAGACAGAAGGATATTGGCATGGTAGCATAAAGTCACCTACTAATACACTGCCAATACAAATCTGGCAAAAAGGCAGTGCCATTAGTAGACAGACAACAATAGCATGAAGGTAAATTGTATGACAGGAAATAATATGGGCGTAGGTCTTTCCTTGTTAGCTTATAAATCCACTAGCACTGCTCATAACAGATATAGAAAATGACGACAACACAACAGCCAATAATTCCACAGACAGAACTTACCGTCATTGATATTGTGCATGTTTTATCGGCAGAGCTTTGAATATATTGGACCTTACTGGATCTATTTGCAAGAGGAATACAGTCTGTTTCATACTGTTTAGCAACTTCAACAACCTGATAAAAGGAGAATGACCCGTAAACAACCATAAGTGATAGCATAACTGGAATTGCAAAGATTTAGGTGACACTCAAGCTTACATCTCGGGAACCAAGCAAGCAAGCAATGCCAATAGGAATGAAGACAATGGCAATAATCATGAATGCAGACACCACCTGGAGAAAGAGATATATTTGAGGTTAATGACTTTGAGCACCCATTTGCCTCCCAGACGAGACCAGATAAAAGGAATGACAAAAACTTACCCATCGTGGTGTGAGAATTGGCTTGCAAGCAGGAAGTTCTTGTTGTGTAAACTTTGAATCTGAAAGAAAACAGAACATCTTTAGTTCATTAAAAATCACAAGTATATCCACGTGTGCTTATGCCGTGAAAGAGAATTTGTGAGTTGTGTTGCCCTTAGAAAACATCAGACAAAGAAGATGCTCACAGCTTTTGCTCTCTCTCTAACACAAATACTACAATAAGAAAACAAATGCATTTTATAAAATGGAAAAAAAGCTACATCCCTGAGATTTTGAAATATTTATCCCTTCATTTGATTTAAAGACCTAGTTTGCTTTGCAGGATAGCAACAAAGCAGTCAGGCAACTATCCTGAACACTGGAAACATTCTGTTTGACAATCTTAATGTGGATTACATGAGCATACGCGCGTCAACTCAGATATATGTACTATTAATAGTTAATACATCTGAAATTACTAGATTTCCAATTCATTTTGTGGAAAAGGCCTGATTATCTCATCGCATGTTATAGCATTTTTATCTTGTGCTTTATCAAACCCAATTTAGGTTATTTTATTTCTAATAAAGTTTAACAGGCATATTCATGTTACAAAAGGAGAATTTCCAAGCATATCTTCTTGAGGAATTAAAAAGGTAATGCTCATTCCAAAAAAAAAGAAAGACCTAATATCAATAATACTTGATATGAAACAATATGATAAAAACAAAAGAGCTCACACATCTAATCTCACGCAACAAAACGAACAGCAAATCAAATAGCAAAAACCCATCAAAGAATATACGTAGACCTCCACTTGGATAATTGGGTACCAATAAAATTCACTAATGATCCCAAAATAATAATATAAAAAAAACGTGCTTCTCTGAAACAAACCACCAAGGAAAATAAGTCAAAGTTCGAAAATTTGTAAGAAAAAAACTAATCATGTAATCACAGGTGGGCGGTCATGAATTTATCCAAAAATAGCAAAACAACTAAAACAGGAGTAAGAAGAAAAAAATCACATTTGGGTCGCTTTGAATTCCTTCTTGGAGCACCAGAATCGCCCGATCCATTGCCTCCATTGCTGGAAGAAGCCGTGTGACTGCTCATGGCTGTGTAAAATGATGAAACACTTGTATTTTCTCTCTCTTTATCTCTCAAATAGGCCACAAGAACAACCAGAGAGAGAAACTTGAGAAAAGAAGAGGTGGCGGAGAATATTATGTGATCAAAGAAAGAGAGGGACTTTTTAAAGACTGAGAAAACATAGATAGGGAAAACAAAAATAAATAAATTTTCTAGATAGAGAAAGTCAGCAGTACATGCTTGAATTGAATCTGCAAGTTTTTGTATGACTTCAGTAAATGAAGAGGATGCTTCCTGGTTTCTCTCTCTAGACTTGATCACCAACTCGGAAATTTTTCTCTCTTTCTGGAAGGTGAGAATTTCTTAGTAGAGGAGGAAGCAAATAAAAAGAATGATGAACTTTATTTTAGCCCCTTAAGATTCAGAAATATTGCATGTTGGTCTCCATTGATTTAACTTCTTCACTAGCTTTATAAGATTTCAAAAAGAATTCTAATATTTTGTCTATAGATATTCAGTAAGGGATTTTTTATAAATAAAAAAATAAATATTTTTCTTTAGGAATCTCAGGAATTGAGAATTTTATTGTTTAATGGGGGTAGAAATAATTTTTTTTTCTTAATATGAATTTAGGAATTGGGTGAGGAATGTATCCATTGATCATATATATATATATATATATATATATATATATTGATATATTTGTTTTATAATAATTAATATCTTATTCAAGTTACAAATAAAAATAATGTATGTGTAAATTAATTCATTATTTTGTAAATTATCACATTCTCGTATATAATTACAATATTAGATTCTTATGCTCGCCAATGGAGAGTTTCTAGACCTTTCTCAGATTCCCATCGAAATAAAAATACTTCTCCTCGCCCTGGAATGGTAGTAGAGGTGAAAGGTGGACATTAACTTTAAATAGTTATTTAATAATGGGTCAAATTGAGAGTTTTTGAACAATTAGGTGCCTGAAGGATAAATGATTGATATACAAGGACCAAAACATAATTTTACTTGAAAGGAACCGCTGTCTGATAATTATTGCTGGTAATTATAACTTGTAGACTTAGTTATCAGATTGAAAGGTCAAATCCTATCCTGATAGTACACAGTGTGGAAAACACGGTGCCTTGTCTGGACCGGCGTGTTGAGAATATGGGATTATTATTATTATTATATAGCCACAATTATTTAATTATTTTTCTAGAATGCAATTATTTAATTATTAGAATAAGTAGAATGACTAGATATTATTAGCATACTCTAATAATACTTTTCACCCTCGATTTTTCTGTATTTTCTTTAAATACAGTGAGGATTAAGGCCATCTAATATATTTTTTTATCGTAATGATTTTTCTGTCGTTTTTTGGGGGCCTCCAGGGCTGAAATTGAAGGTTTCCAGGATTGTGGAGAGGTAACGAATTTGCACGACGGAGTCCACTTATGGTTTGAATAATCTTCTAGAACGGCAGGTAATAAATTAAACCCTTTTCTCATTAATTATTAACATGAACTGGTTGAGAAGGGGATATCAGATGTTATCCCACTTGTGGAGCACTTTAATGATTTTATCTATATATATTTTTCTCGGTTTCATTCATCATTAATTTAGAATTAAATTTTATTTTTTTATAAAATTTAATCGATCTCGTTGCTTAAATCATGGGTTTGGCTGGTTAAACCAAGTTTTTTTGTGTTTTTTTTTCATTAATTTTTTTTAATTTTATCCTTTAATATCAGAATAATTGAGAATTGAGCTTCATAATCTGCTTCCATATATTTTTTATAAGGTTATCTCTATCACATAACCCGAGTTGTAGCTTTGACAAGGCAACCTATGTCGACTTGAATTGTTTTTTTTAATTCATCATTTAACACTGAGTTGGTTGATAATTGGATTTTATAATTTATTTTCTATGGAATTATCTCAATATCATGATCCAGGTTGCGATCTTTATAGGTTAACTCATATTAATCTAGGTCGATTCAATATGTTTTCATCTTAATATCTGTTTTAGAAAAAAAAAAGTCATATTATAGTTTCTTTTAGTTAAATTATGTTTTTAATAGTTGTTAAAATTGTTTTTAGACCCTTCAAGTTGATTGGGTTATGTTGAATTAACCCCCACACGATTTAATTTTTTTCTTTGTAGTACTGAGAAAATAAAAATAAAATCACTGATATTCAGACAAAATTAAATAAACTAGCATTCTCCGCATGAGATTTGAATAGCAAATATTTGTAGGCCGTCGGCTATCAGAATCTTTCAACGACCTCGTCATTTATTCATGAACTAAATGACCTAAGTATTATTATTATGTAAGGGGATTGGGTTGTTCCCATGAACCATATTTACGTGATGATTGTAACTTTTTTTTTTTTAATTCTTTTTACAACGAAGTGTAAAATCTCACTTGAAATCTATAGTTTTTCTTGGCTTGCAAAGGAACTCCATCGATAAAAATCTCTGCACCTTGCACGCGCAGTCAAGTCATTGAAATCAATTTACAATCGAGAATATTACGGGAAGAAAAGAACAGGGAGAGGTTTGGCGCTGGCCGCCCTTCGCAGATTTTTTTTTATAGAGGAGAGAGCGACGGAGCTAGCGGACATCAATATTGAACCACATTTAAATCACGAGCCATAGTCACCCTTGGACGGTAGTTAACATCGGAGGCCACCGATGCCCCACCTGAAAGGAAAGGCGTGCTTTTTAAATGTTTTGAATTCAGATTACTGTGCAGAGGCGCAAGCAAGAACGGACCTCCATGATTCTATATATGTTATTTAATTAATTCTGAAAAATTCAGTCAAAATAGACGTGCCTTTGTTAATTTCGGCGTGTTTCAAACCCTGGAAGAAAAGGTCAAGCCGTGCCAGAAATATCTAGATGGTCCTCCTGGTACCTAGGTTCAATGCTTGTCGTTTCCAACGTATTTATTAACTCGATATTTCTTCATGTTAAATAATTGATAAATTTTTCAACAATAATTTTAAATTGAATTAAAAACCGACTGTTCATCTCCTCTCCCCATCTCTTCTTCTCCTTCCTCGTCCTTGAACAAAACACAACAACAACCCTTATTATGTAGTCAGCCAAACCCAATCTGAGAGAAGCAACAACGCACACGGAGCAGTCCACAGACCTTAGCTCTCATAAGACAAAAACATCGCCATCGCCATCGCGGAGGACCAAATCGTCTAAAGAGAATGCTTCGCCTCCAGATCTGAACTCTATTACTTTCGATCTAAAGACTTTGTCGTCCCTTGCTTACTTGGCCGGAGAACTCGCTCTCCGAGTTTTTTCTTTTTCTTTGTTGTTTTTGCTCGCTGAGAAAATCTTAGCAGCTGAAGCTGAATTGATTTTTGTTTTCTAATTTCCTGTTTAGACAATGAGGAAATTTTAATTCGATTTTGAATTTTATAAACCCTAGTTTTCTTAATCCGCCAAATTGAATTTTAGCTTTCTATTTCTAGATTGTGATCTTAAGGTTTTTGTGATGATAGACCTGCCTAGTCAATT
>Ga0325410_1006091_pt1 | contig 13250 bp, 11 predicted proteins | sample PopdelMetagenome_16_FD_206182 | JGI IMG/M metagenome (GOLD analysis project Ga0325410, IMG submission 206182) | Populus deltoides microbial communities from Bellville, Georgia, United States - Xylem-PdIQD-R3 | ecosystem: Host-associated > Plants > Phyllosphere > Stem > Wood/Secondary xylem... | reverse complement strand
AGATTTTGAAAATTCTTTCATTTTAAGGACTTTATTTTTAATATCATTACAAGATAGAATAAACCTGCACTCATGTCTTTATTTTTAATTTTGAAAATTATTACGTTATTATTTTAGGAAATATTAAATTTTTTTTTTGTTCATGTCATGTATGACGTCTATGATTCGTAACATCCATCAACTTTTTTTTTTTTTTTTTTTTCTTTTTTTGAAACATCAGCATCAACGTTTTCCATTCTTTTTTCTTTTCACTTGGCAGAATCTGTCTCTCTTCTTTTATTAAGTTGGTGCCCTAAAGGCTTTTCTTTTTCGTTATCATTCAAATGAGTGGCTCTTTTTTCATAATGGTAGCAGAAGGCGTGGTGGCAAATAATGCCAGATTCCCACTCACTCTCTGTTTTCCATGTTTGATTATAGCTCCAAGTGCTCAACTTGTACGTGGGTTTCTCCTCGGTGCCCACCAGTCATCTTCCCCACTCATCTGGGGCCTTTTTTCGTACACCAATATGCATTGAAGCAACGATCACAATGAAATTCTTTTTTTTTTCAAAGTTTGATTTATGAATATTTGTTGGTTTTGATCTTATAATTAAGGGGTTCTTTTTATAAAATATTGAGGGTATTTTAGATATAAAAAAGGAGTTTGTAATATTTACTTAAATATGAGATGGTTTCTGTCAAATCTGTAAGCTTGTGTAATTAATTTCATAATATCGCTGGAGGAATTTTGTAATTTACCCTTGATTTAATAAACAACATGTTAGAAAATAATTGAAGTTAGGGTTTTGACTTTTAATTAAAACAATAAATTTGACTAAGATTTAGAAATAATCTTTTGATAAAAGTCAAAAGTTATGTTTTCCTCTGTGCTCAAATGTGGTTCTTAGGCACGGTGTGAAGTATATGGTTATAGATAGAATAACATATAAAATATTATTTGAGAAATAATTGAAATTACTTTTTTATTTAGTATTTTTTCATTTTTTTTCAATTTGTTTATCTAGCTACTATCAGTACAATATTAATATCCCCAATACTAAATGTATCAACTATTAATTAAAATTACTCTAAATTTGGAGACTTTTCAATACTTAAATAAATATATTTTATATAAAAAAATTACAATATTTTAGAAAAAGACTTTAAAAATAAATATACGGTAAAAAATAAAAATCAAAAACCTTTTTTTTCCGATGATAACAGGTCTTTGTAGCTCATTCTCCTTACCTTTTCATTTAGTGGAGTACTCAAAGGTTTTCTTTTTCTAATAGCATTTAATTCTTATTTGTCAAAGAAAAAATATTTCTAACTTTATTAGAAAAAAAATACATGACTTTATTAGAAAAAAAAAATATTTGTTTGCGTGTAGGTCAGTGCTTGACTATATTAAAAAATACCGAATCTAGCACCTGACCTCTTATTCCTTTAAATAAAAATCAAGAAATTAAAAATAAAAATATATTAATCCATCAAGTTTCTACATGAATAAAATAGAAATTATATATATTACATACTTAAATCATGAATGAAGTCCTAGCATCGTAGATTCTTTATAAAATAGACCTATAAATTGAGAGCATGGTACTGTACTGTACTGTTTATACTGATTTTTTATGATGATTCAAGGCTTACTTATTTTCTGAGAAAGTGTTTGCCTCTTTCCACACTTTGTCGGGAGTAACTTTATTTTTTAGAATTACTTTTTCTTTCTTCATGTATATTTTATGATTTTATTGATGAAGTTATGATTTATTTGCCTATTAGTTTTAACATGAGGTTAAAATTTTGGAGTATTGTTTTTAAAGTAAATTTCAAAAGGAATTACAAGAACAAATTATAGTGTCTCTACTTTAATTTATTTTTGATTATTTTTTAGTAATTTAATTCTATTTGAAATTCAAACCAATATCTTAAAAGATTCCAAACTAAAAAATTTAATTTAATTCCAAGAATTCTAAACAATTGTAAGAGTAATTTCGGATCAGTTTTTTCATTTATTAAAATTGCATCCTTTTTCGATTAAATCTTATTACAGGAAAATATTTCTTTCACTACCTCTCCTAAGATTTGTGTTAAGAACTATATATATCTTGTTTTATTTATTAAGGGTAGGATAGTATTTTCAATTTACCCTATATATAATCACTTTGTATTTAAGTTAAAGCATGCACTTTTAGAATAAAGAGATTAATGAGAATTCCAGCCTCCTTCTCTTTTATGTTTGAATTTATTTTGTGTTAATCCGCATTAATTTAACATGGCATTAGAGCTGATTTTATTGAACAAATCTTAATCCTAAACACAACTTCGAGTAAAATAGTATTTTTCAGTTTAGCCTATAATTTTTTTTTGAGTGATATTTTGTCTCCCGCTTCTGTAAAATCTGGTATTTCATCTTTCCTTCAACTTCTGCAATTTGATATTTGCATTCAATTTCTGTAATTTATGTTGTATTTTGGAGTAATTGTATAATTTCGAGAATGTATTTGTTTATTTTCTACAATATCTGTTCTGTTTCTGCAATCTGGTACTTTGTCTTTCACTGCTTTTGCGTTCTGGTTATTTTTGTTTGTTAATTATGGCTACCGAAAGAGATGATTCACTTCAGTTTGTGAGTGTGAGGTTGGATGGAAAGAATTATTTGTACTGGATTTATGTAATGAGAAATTTTCTTGAGGGTAAAAAGATGCGGGGATATATTAGTGGAACTTATGTGATATCTAAGAATACTGAGGAAGGGGATCCTGTTCTGATAGATACATGGGAAGCAAACAATGCAAAGATTATTACTTGGATCAATAATTCTGTTGAGCATTCCATAGGTATGCAGTTGGCGAAGTATGAGACAGTAAATGAGGTTTGGGATCATCTGTAAATGTTATTTATGCAATCAAATTTTGCAAAATAGTATTAAATAGAGAATGACATACGAGCTCTTCATAAGAAGAATATGAGTATTCAGGAGTTTTATTCTACTATGATAGATCTTTGAGATTAGTTGGCTCTTACAAAATCGATAAAATTAAAGGCATGTGGTGCCTATATTGAGCGTAAAGAACAACAATGATTGATATAGTTTTTAACAAAACTTCATAGTGATTTTGAAGGACTTAAAGATTCAATTCTGCATTGTTCTCGACTGCCTTCTGTTGACTCTGTTCTTAGTCAGTTATCGGCTAAAGAAATACGTCTTCAATCTAATTATAAAAGGGAATTCTTTCTGCTTCAAATCCTTTTGTACTAACAGTACCTTCTAAGTCATTCTCTAGTCATCAGAATAAGCTTTTCACAAGCGTTGGCTTCGACGAGTGCAGTTTTTGTAAGCAGAAGGGTCATTGGAAGGCTAAATGTCCCAAATTGAGATAAAAGAATCAAGTTTAAAGCATGACAGCCAGTCACAATCTAATGCTCACAGACCACCTCAAGGTTATAAACCACCACACCCCAATACTGCAACAATAGCTTCATCAGGCCCTATCACCGATCCTAGTACTTTAACTGAGCAATTTCAAAAGTTTCTCTCCTTACAGCCACAAGAAATGTCCGCTTCTCCTTTCTTAGGTTATTTTTCTCACAGGTCCTCATGTATTCACATTCTGAATGGGTCTTGGATTCTGGTGCTTCACATCATATGTCTTTAGATTCTTCATCTTTTACCTCTGTGACCCCTTCACCCTCCATTCATGTTATCACTGCTGATGGCACTCTCATGCCCTTAACAGGTGTTGGTTCTGTTGTCACACCTCACTTGTCTTTTTCTAATGTTTAACTTATTCCGAACCTCAAATTGAATCTTGCTTCTGTTGACCAATTATGTGATTCTGGTGATTATTTAGTCATTTTTTCCTTTTCTTTTTGTTATGTACATGATCTACAGTCTCAGAAGCTAATTGGGACAGGTCGTAAGGAGAATGGATTATACATTTTAGATGAGTTAAAAGTGTCAGATACCGCTGCCGCTGCTATAACTACTATGTCATGTTTTGTCTTCTCATTTATGATTTTTAACATCCACAAGAGCTTTAGAAAATTTGAAAACTTGTGACATTTTTAATTGTAGTGGATGTGAACTAACAAAATTTTCCACTTTACCTTTTAATTGAACTATTTCTGTTTCTTTTTCACCATTTGACTTGATTCATTCTGATGTATGGGGACCTTTTCCTGTTGCCATAAAAGGAGGGTCTCGATATTATGTTTCTTTTATTGATGATCATGCTCGTTATTGGTAGGTTTATTTAATGAAACATCTTCTGAATTCTTTAAGATATATGCATCATTTCAACTCTTGTCAAAACTCAACATTCTACTGTAATCAAATGCTTTAGGTGTGATTTGGGTGGAGAATACACATCTAATAAATTTTGTCAGTTGCTTGCCTTAGATGGAATCATTCACCAAAACTTCATGTACAGATACCCCTGAGCAAAATAGAGTTGCTGAAAGAAAACATAGGCACATTGTTGAACCTGCTCATTCTCTCTTATTTTTTGCTTTTGTTCCTGGTGAGTTTTGAGAAAAATCTCTCCTTACTGCTGTAAGTTTGATTAATACCATTTCATCCTCTCATAGTTCAGGTTTGTCTCCGTTTGAAAAGTTATATGGGTATGTCCTTGATTATTCCTCCTTCAAAATTTTTTATTATACTTATTTCATTCTTCATCTGCATGCAGAATGCAAAAAGTTGTCTCAATCTGCTATTTGTGTTTTTCTAGGTTATGGTGAAGGTAAAAAGGGGTATTGTTGTTTTAATCTAATAACTCAGAAACTTTATGTGTCTTGTCATGTTGTCTTTCTTGAGTATATAACTTTCTTTTCTACTCCATCCACTACTCATAAACTTGACTAGATCTGATAGTATTCGTATAAATCTTTTTTTTTCCGAGGATTCTGGTAGTTTATCATCTCAGGTTCCTAGTACCTCAGGTACCCCTTCCCATGTTCGATCAATTTATACTCATCATCCTGCAGGTATTGACACTTTACTTTCCGGCACACCTGAAGTTCCATTCTCATCTACAGCCTTCCAAGCTCCATTTGAGATTATGGATCCACCTCTACGTCAATCCATACGCATTCACAAGTCCATAAAACTACCAGACTTTGTTTATTCTTCATCATTTACTTCGTTTTTAACTTCTATGCATTGTCTTTCTAAGCTCTCTACCTATAAAGAGGCAACTCTTGATCCTCTTTGGCAGCAAGCTATGGATGAGGAACTTTTTACTTTGTATAAGACAGATACTTGAGATTTGGTTCCTCTACCTCCTGGTAAGAATGTTGTTGGTTGTCATTGGGTGTATAAGATCAAGACTAATTATGATGGGTCTATTGAGCGATACAAAGCTAGGTTAGTTGCAAAAGGATACTTTCAACAATATGGTATTGATTATGAGGACACATTTGCCTCTGTTGAAAAAATTACACAATATACTAAAAAGGCTAAGTGTCCTTCTTACTGTTTACCTAGACACAAAGCACTATGGATTGGATCTGTGTAATGGCAGCCCAGCCCTTGCCACAAATAGTTGCAAGGGCAGTGATGAGGGGTGGGGATGTTTTTTCACTGGGATGCATTTGGCATTGAATGGATGGTTGAGAAGAAAATGGTCACTTCCAGTTTTGGTGGAGCTGCCCTGGGAGTTAGCCAGACCCGCGTCCCTATGGGAGGATACCTGACGCTGGGGCTAACTTGCCTTTGTGCTGGGTTAAGCTGGAGCCCTACATGGTACCGGGGCTGGCTTGGGCTTACCCTAGGCGTGAGCCAGGCCCGCTCCCCAACGTGGGGACACCTGGTGCTTGCGCTAGGTAAGACCCGCGTGCCGCTGGGGTTGCCTTGCTAGGGCGTACAACCAAACCCGGGCGTCACATGACGAGACCTAATGCTTGGGCTACCTTGGTTATGCACTAGATTAGACCCGACGTGGTGCTAAGGCTGGCTTGCCCTGTGCCCAGGGCTAATTGGTCTTGTGTCAGGACCTAAGGCTAAGGGGTCTTGGGTTTCTAAATATAATTATTTTCCTTATATACATTATTATTTTTATTATAGTTGAAAGTATTAATATCAAACATGTCGCGGGGGGCGCGATGTCGTCTGGCGACGGCGGAGGCTCATATCGTGCCTCCTGATGAGGTGTTGTGTGTTGGAAAGGGTTTTTAATCATGAAATTATAATTAAGGTTCAAGAGTCGCCACCTAGTATTATGATCACTAGGAACCTATGGTCTGTGAGAGTCTGGGTAAGGGACTGGTTGTGCAAGGGGAAGATGCATCACCCCCAGTGCACCCTACCTAAGGTAAGCTGTATTGTTGTTTGATTGTTTTTTTAGGTCGAGTTTCTATTCGTTGGTCTTTTCTAAGGTTCAAGGCAGATCTCCCTTCATGAGGGAGTCTCTACCTTATCGGGTTAAATCCTAACCGTTCTAAAGTCTGAATTTTAGCACCTTGTATCTTTAATATCTGAGGGTGTACTTTATCGTGTAATTTTACACCCCACAAATATTAAAGTCTACATCTAGACCCTAAAAAAGATTGGAATTTTTTTTGACATGTTGGCCAAATCCTAATGGATAATCATAAACCGGTTACAATATCCATCTTTGGATTTTTAAACATGAAAAAGATGCAATTTCTTTTTTTTTTTTTGTGAAAAATATGCTTAAAAAATTTAGGATTTGGCCGTATGTATGAAAACAATTTTTTTTTAATGAAATATCTCAGAGAAAACCGGGTATTTTAATACCGGATTTGTATTTTACAGTGTAAATATACAACCCGATATTATGAAAAAATGGTAGAAAAGTATTTTTGAAAATCACAAATTTTTTTGAAAGGATTTTTGAAACTTTTTTTTATTTTTTATTTTTTATATTAATTAATTAATTAAATATTATTTAAACATGTGGGCTGGGCCAAACACATACCCAAAAACAGGTGGGCTGGCATTGGCCCAAAAAGGTTGGGTTGAACTCGGCCCAGCATATTGTTTTTTATTTTGGGGACGGGCTGGGCTAGAACAGGTCCAGCCCGGAGCAACTTAGTCACTGGCAGCCCAGTGACTAAGTTGCACGAAACAGTGCAGCGTGAATTATAATTCATGTTGCACTGTTCACGTGCAGCGATAACAGAGAAGGGAGGAAGAAGAAGAAGGGAGGAGGGAGGCTTACCTGGCGTTGAGGGAGCTGGCGTCCTGACCGGTGGTGCACGGTGTGGCTGCGGTGGTGAGGCCGGTGGCTGACTCTAGTCACCGCTGGAAGAGGAAGAAAACAGCGCCTGCAACGGAGAAGGGAAGCTCGCGGTTGGAGTTGTCGGAGTGGCTGGAGAGAGAGCTGCTACCCTGGCTGTCTTTGGGAAGGAAGAGGGCTTCTGAGCAAGGTGTTGGCCGCTGCTTCTGCTGTTGCTGCTGTTGAGGCTGGTTACAGTGGCAGAGAAGAAGATTTTTACAGAGGAGAGAGAGAGAGAAGTGGTGCAACCACCACGTGAGATGGTTTGATGGCTACTGGAGGTGAGGATGATGGAGAGAAGACGGGTGATGAAGATGGTGGTGGCTGAAAGCCACGGTGGAGAGATAAGGCAGAGAAAAGATCGATTGCAGGAAAAATGAGCAGGGAAGGCTGGTTTTCAGCCAACTTTGAGTTCGATTTTCTCCTCCCTCAAGCCATCAACTCCGCCTCTATTTATAGGCGGTGGAAGAGGGCAATCTTGTCTACACTGGGGAAAAATTTCAGCCCTTGATTCTGTTGGGAAGGATCCCAACCGTTAGTTCAAAGTAGCCTCCCTGAGTTGTCAAATCTGCAGGAAAAGGCTTCCTGAGTTGACCTCTTCACGCCATTGCCGGCGTCGCTGTGCTGTCATTCATCCTGAACCATTCACATGGGGTTGTAGACAAACTGCAGGGGATCCTTTATGTTCAAGTTTTGTTCTATTTGATGGAGAAAACAAGCATTAAATGCACCTGCAAATAAGGCTCCCACGCTGTTTCTTTTGTGTAAAACGGGGAAGACAATGAACAGTGACCACACGACGCGTCGTCTGGTCCCCTCCTTTTTTATATATACAAAACGGCGCCGTTTTGACTGAATTAGGGATTTAATCTGATTTTTAATTCAGTCCTCCGGCTTTCAATTTCTTGCAATTGAACCCCTAATTGACCATAAACTTTGGATTTAATGCAATTAAGCCCCTGATGAACTACAATTGCAGCCCCAAAATTACGCGCCTTTTACAATATTGTCCTTCGTCTCGGATTTTGTCAATTTAACCCCTAATTGACCATTAAACTTTCAATTTCTTCAATTTCACCCCCAGTTTTTGTCAATTGAATCCTCATAGTTTGCCGCCTATTGCAGAATGGTCCTTGGCCTCGGATTTGTTCAATTTAGCCCCTAATTGACCCCAAAACTTCAATTTTCTTGCAATTTGGCCCCTAATTTCAATCAATTAACTTGGTAAAAATTAAATTTAGTCTCTTAAAATTTCAATCTTCTCAATTAAGCCCAAATTAGGCTCCCAAACTTAATTTTTCACCAATTCAGCCCCAAATAAAATTAATGTGACCCATTTAAAGTATAATTAAGTCCTTGTACTTAATTAAATCCTTCAATTGGACTCAAATTAATTCTTAAACATAATTAAAATTTAATTTGGCCCATGATTAAATCAAATTAGCCTATTAAATCAAATTTAATTTGGCCCATGATTAAATCAAATTTAATTTGGATTTAATTTTTATGCAAATTCATCCAATAATAATTTAATTTGACCTTGAATTTGCATTTTTCTCCATTCTTGGGCATAATGGGGTACAATTAGGCCTTGAATTTCCTCCAAAAATTACAGCTTGATTTCCCGGCTTGCTTTCTCCACGTTGCCAGCTTTTTATTTTATTTTTTGATTTTTATTTTGAAAAAAATTGATTTTTGGGGAATAACCCGGAATTGGGTTATGACAAAACATATTATAATTTGTGTTCTAAATATTATTAGTTCAATTGTAATACAAATGATAATATTTATACCCCAAATAATAGTATTGTTGATATTAATACTTTGAATTATAATAAAAATCATAATATTCAGAACATAAATAATGCTATTTTTAATATTAATACTTTTAATTATAACAATAAAAAAATATTTATACCACAAATAATACTATTTTTAATATTATACTTTTAATGATAATAAAAATAGTAATCTTTGGACCACAAATAATAATATTTTTGATATTAATGCTATGAACTATAATAGAAATAGTAATATTTATAACACAAATAATAGTATTTTTAATAAAGGACTCGATGCTCTTTTTACTGTTTACCTAGACTTAAAGCACTGTGGATTGGAGCAGTGTAATGGCAGCTTAACCCTTACCACAAAGAGTTGCAAGGGCAGCGAGGTAGAGGTGGAGATTTCTTTTCACTAGAATGCATTTGGCATTGAAGGAATGATTGAGGAGAAAATGGTCACTTCGAGTTTTGGTGGGGTTGCCCTGGGCGTCTGTCAGGCTCGCGTCCCCACGTGAGAACACCTGATGTTTGGGTTGACCTACCCTTGTGCTGGGTTAGGCCCAAGTGCCACGTGGCGCTGGGGCTGGCTTGCCTTACCCTGGGCATGAGCCAAGCCCACGCCCCAACGTGGGGACACCTGGCACTTGGGCTGCCTTGCCTAGGGCGCACAGCCGGACCTGCACGCCATGCGGCGAGACCTGGAAGCATATTAATGCTTTGAATTATAATAAAAATAAAATAATTTATATTGCAAAAAATAATATTTTTTAAATTAATGCTTTGAACTATAATAGAAATAGTAATATTTATAATAATAATTTTTAATTTTATCTTTCAAATTAACTATATGGTTCCTCTTTGGTGGTAAAAACATGTTGGACCTAGACGTGTCCATGCTCATTCCCACGTTGGGTCTGGACCCGACCGCGGTCATCTACATATTGGACCGAGACGCGTCCACGCCCAGCCCCACGATGGGCTGGACGGGACCACACCTAACTCAATGTTGAACCTGGACACATCTACGCCCAACCCTACGTTGGGTCTGGATTCGACCGCATCCAACACCATGTTGGACTTGGACGCATCCACGCCCAACCCCATGTTGGGGCTAGATGCGTCATTGCCCAACCTCACGTTGGGCCTGGACACGTCCACGCCTAACCCCACATTGGGTTTGGATGTGACTGCATCTAACTCCATGTTCGACCTAGACGCATCCATGCTCAACCCCATGTTGGGTTTGGACGCGACCACGGCCAACTCCAGGTTGGGTCTAGACACGTCTGCGCCCAACTACATGTTGGCTTGGACAAGTCCCTGCCCCACACCAAGTTGGGCCCGGACGCGACAGTGGTCTCCTCCATGTTGGACCTTGTCGCATCCTTGCCCAACCCCATATTGGGTCTGGACGTGACTGTGCCCAACATCATATGAGGCCACGTCCACGCTCAACCCCACATTGGAAATGGTCGCGACTGCGACCAACTCCATGTTGGTCTTGGATGCATCCCTGCCCAACCCCACGTTGGGTTTGGCTGCAACCGTAGCCAACTCGAGGGTGGCCCAGAACACATCCCCGCCCAACCCCGTGTTGGGTCTGGATACGTCCATGCCCAACCTCACGTTAGGTCTGGACTTGACCGCGACCAACTTCATGTTGGGCCTGGATGCGTCCATGCCCAACCCCGCGTTGGGCCTGGACGCGTTCATGCCTAACCCCACGTCTGTTTTCTTAATATATTAATGTGTATGATAAATATTATTATCTCTCTCTTATAATTCAAAGTGTTCATATCAAAAACATTATTATTTGTATTGTAAATATTATTATTTTTATTATAAGTCAAAGTATTGATTTAAAAAATACTATTATTTGATCATCCTTGGAATTCTTAAGATAATTATTATGTGATAAATATTATTATTTTTATTATAATTCTAAATATTCATATAAAAAATTGTATTATTTGTGTTATAAATATTATTATTATTATAATTAATATTATTAATAAATTTGAAAAAAAAATTATTATTAATATTAAAAAAATATTTTTTTATTATAATTTTTTACAGTATTTGTTATGAAAATAAAAAGTAAGCACACCACGTAGCGCATGCATCCAACTAGTGATTACTATTCGTACTCTTATTGTCGTAGCTTCGGTTCGTCAATGACATATCTCACAACTTGATGTTAAAAATACCTTCTTGAATAGAGATTTTTAAAAAGAAGTCTATATGCCGCCTCTTCCTGGTTTTTCGCATGACTCTGGGTATGTTTGTAAGCTCAATAAAGCGTTATATGGTCTCAAACAAGTACCTCGTGCTTGGTTTGAGAAATTTTTTGTTGTGATCTCATCTCTTGGATTTGTTTCTTATAGTCATAATTCTGCTTTATTTATTAAGTACACTGTTGCAGGTCGTATCATTTTATCCTTATATGTTGATGACATGATTATTACTGGTGATGACATTGATGGTATTTTAATTTTGAAGACAGAATTGGCTAGACAGTTTGAAATGAAGGATTTGAGTTCTCTTCAATATTTCTTGGGTATTGAGGTAGCTTACTCACCTAGAAGTTACCTTTTTTCTCAGTTGAAATATGTTGCAAATATTCTTGAGCGGGCTACACTTACTAATAACAAGACTGTAGATACTCTTATTGAAGTTAGCACAAGGTATTCTTCTTCTGATAGTTTACCTTTGACATATCCTACTTTATATCGTACTATTGTTGGGAGCTTGGTATACCTCACCATTACTCATACAAATATCGCATATGTTGTTCATGTTGTTATTTAGTTTGTTGTTTCTCCGACTACTATTCACTAGGCAGCCGTTCTTCGTATTTTGCGATATCTTCGAGGTACAGTTTTTCAGAGTCTTTTACTTTCATCCACCTCTTTCTTAGAGTGGCGTGCATACTCTCTTGTTGATCATGATAGTAATCCCATAGATTGCAAGTTTGTTACTGGTTTCATATCTTTTTAGGTACTTCTCTTATTTCTTGGAAAAGCAAGAAACAATATATTGTTTCTCAATCCTCAACCGAAACAGAATATCGTGCTATGACATCTACTACTAAAGAGATTATTTGGTTACGTTGGTTACTTGCGAATATGTGAGTTTTTCTTTCTCATCCTACTCTTATGTATTGTGACAACTAGAGTTTTATTCAGATTGCTCACAACTTAGTTTTTTATGAACGAACTAAGCATATTTAGATCGATTGTCATCTTACTCGTCATCATCTCAAGCATGACACTATTACTCTGCCTTTTGTTTCTTCTTCCTTGCAAATTGCAGATTTCTTTATCAAGTCGCAATTCATTTCTCGCTTTAGTTTTCTAGTTGGCAAACTCTCAATGTTTGTAGCTGCCACATCGTGAGTTTGAGGGGAGATGCTAAAAACTATATATTTATCTTATTTTATTTATTAAAGGTAGAATAGTATTTTCAGTTTAGTTTATATATAATCACTTTGTATTTAAGTTAAAGTATGCACTTTTAGAATAAAAAAATTAATGAGAATTTTAATTTTTTTTCCTTTTATGTTCGTATTTTTTTTATGCTAATCCGGATTAATTTAACCATATGCACCTTGAAATTCATCATGCCTGTTATGAAACTTCTACCTTCAGGGATTTTTTTATTATTATTATTCTTTGAGATTGGTCATAGGCAATTGTAGTGAGGGGTATTTTATTCTTGAAAAAAAAAAAGGTAGCGAGGGGTATTTATGTCTTAAAATGAAATTCAAACGGCAAAATACTCAATTAATTTTTTTTTTTAAGGAAATGGTGCGTGGTTGATACTTTTGTGTATCCTAATAATTTCTGCACATGCATCATTGTTAAAATTTTATTTAATTAATTCAAATAAAAATTAAATTTATAATGCTAGTTTCCATGAACTAATAAAAAAAAAACACCATAAACCAAATAGTTGCCAAATTAAGCAATAATCCTAATCATATTTCGATCTTATGAGATAATTTTCAATAACTGATGATATCTACATAAATTACTAATCTTAATAACGATATGGTGCCAAAAACAATTATCATAGATAAAACGTAAAATAATAAAAAGAATCTTAGATAATTGAGCATGTATACAAATTAGAATCAGTAATACTGTGGGGATCTTAGTAATTAAATGTATTAATGTGCTTTATCCAAAAAAGAAGATGACAGTTTTGCTTGCGTGGAAAGTGAGAAATCAATAAATTCATAAAA
>Ga0325410_1006090_pt1 | contig 13252 bp, 7 predicted proteins | sample PopdelMetagenome_16_FD_206182 | JGI IMG/M metagenome (GOLD analysis project Ga0325410, IMG submission 206182) | Populus deltoides microbial communities from Bellville, Georgia, United States - Xylem-PdIQD-R3 | ecosystem: Host-associated > Plants > Phyllosphere > Stem > Wood/Secondary xylem... | reverse complement strand
CCCCCACCTTCTCTTGTCAGCTTTGAACCAGGCACTATGGGATTCTTTACTGAATTGCACTCCCTTATACCAAACCTATCAAGAACATCATTGGTGTATTTCTTTTGACACAAATGAATACCATTCAAACTTTGCAGAACTTCAACACCTAGGAAATATCTCATCTTTCCTAAATCCGTCATCTCAAACTCAAACTTCATTGAACACTTAAACTCCTCAATCAAACAAGAATCATTACTAGTAAAGATTACGTCATCTACATAGAGACTTATAATATAATTAAAATCTTACCTCCTACTTCTGTTTTGACAAACAAAGTAGACTCATGACTGCATCCTTCAAAACCTTCATTGAAAAAATATTTCTCAATCTTACTGTACCAAGCTCGAGGGGTTGCTTTAGGCCATATAAAGCCATTTTGAGCTTGAAAACCTTATCTTCTTTGCCTTTTGCTCATATCCTTGCGGCTGCTCAATGAAAACAACTTCCTTCAATTCTCTATGCAAGAATGCACTTTTTAAATCCAGCTACAACGCCAACCAACTTCTCTGCACAGCCAAAGCCAAAACCATGCGAATTGTATCCCACCGTGCCACTGGAGCAAACACCTCATTATAGTCTATCCCATGTTCCTGAGCATAACCTTTTGTCACTAAACAAGCTTTGCATTTATCAACCTCCCCACTTTCATTAATCTTAGTTTTATATACCCATTCAACACCAATCTTCTTTACTCCAACTAATAGATTTACCAATTCACAAGTTTTATTTTTCACAGTAGCTTTAATCTCTAAATCCATCGTATTCCTCTACTTCTCACTCTTTGCAGCCTCTTCATAGCAGGTTGGGTCTTCTTGTGAAGTGAACAAAGTAAGATTCTGTAAATCTTCCTCTTCTGACAAACCCTCTCCACTTTTGTAATCTTGCATCCAACTAGGTGCTCTTCTAACTCTTGCATCCAACTAGGTGCTCTCCATTACCTCCAAATGAATCAGTTTGAGCAGATGATTCATCTTGGTTACTTTCTGCACCTTGAACAGATGATTCATCTTGGTTAGCTTCTGCACTTTCTTCATCCTCATCTGAGTCGCTAAGATCATGCTCGTCATCTTCATAGTCATCATCTCCCCAGTCAAGTACATCAAGCTTTACCTCTTCATCACTCATTCCCCAGTTCCAGCTTTCACCTTCATCGAACATAACATCTTTGCTAATTACAATATTTTTGGCAATGAGATCAACAACTTGTAAGCTTTAGACTCGTCACTATACCCGAGAAGCACACATTTGTAACTTTTATCATTTAGCTTTAATCTCTTAGTATCTGGTACATAAACATCGCCAATACATCCTCAAACCTGAAAGTAATCTATAGTTAGCTTGATTCCACTCCAGCACTCTTCTGGGGTCTTGCTTTTTATCACTACTGTAGGACTCCTGTTTAACACATGTACTGTCCATCGGACCGCTTCTAGCCAGAACACCTTGGGCATTTGCTTCTCTGTCATTAAGCATCAAACCATATTCATGATGGTTCTGTTCATACACTCTGCAACCCCGTTCTGCTGAAGTGTGTACGCTGCTTTAAGTTGTCTTTTAATGCTATGAGATTTACAAAAATTGTTAAATTCATACGAAGTGAATTCACCACCTCGGTCAGTTCTTAAACAACATATATCACTTCCTACTTCCTTCTAACAAGACATTCAAAATCTTTAAGATATATAAAAGCTTCACTCTTTTCAGACAGAAAGTAAACCCAATTTTTCCTATTATAGTCATCAACAAAACTCAAAATATACTTCTTGTTGCTATTTGAGCTTAGTGTAATGGGACCGCAAATGTCATAATGTATTAACTGCAGTTTTTGCAAGGCTCTCCACTGACTTTTCTTTGGTATAGTTTCACGATATTGCTTTCCGATGTTGCAAATAGTACACACTCTTTTCACAACTTTGAGTTTTGGCAGCCCTTTTACAAGTTACTTGTAATGCAAGATTCTAAGGTTATTGTTGTTCAGATGACCATACCTTCAATGCCAGAGATCAGTGGTATCTTCGGTTGCGACTTGAAAATAGTTTGAGCTTTGCATTTTTATATTGGCGAGCAAGATAAACATCATATTCCCTGTCATCTGAATATATGCTATGAGACCTCTCCTGGGATGATAAATTCTACACGCTCCATCTTGAATCAGAATGGTTGGCCCCTTCTCTAGTAACTGACCAACACTCAACAAATTATTTGTAAGCTCGAGAACATAAAACACATTAGTCACTACCTGAATTATTTCTTCGATCTCTATCTTGATATTTCCCCTTCCATTACTAGCATCCTTGAATTATTCCCTAGCTTCACTGAATGCCGAAATCATTCATCAAAGTCCACAAACCACTGTTTATTTCCTGACATGTGGTTTGAGCAGCCTGAGTCAAGAAACCAAACTCTTTCCCTCTTTGCATCGTTGGGTTCAACATGAGCCATTAAAATAACCTCCTTTTTTTATCTGCCTCTGCATAGTTTGCAGCCTTCTCTCAGCTAGGACATTCATATTGAAAATGCCCTAGCTTGTGGCATTTGTAGCACTCAACCAGTGCTTTGTTGAACTCCTGCCTCCCCCGACCTCTTCCTTTATATTTGAATGTTCCACGTCCTCTTCCTCTACCACCAGCTTTATCCTCATAGGTAACCTTAAATGCTTGCTCTTCACTGCTTTGTCCATGCCCCTTTCATTCTTTGTTCATAAACTAACAGACTGCTCTGCAGTTCATCGATTGTTAAAATTTCCAAATTGTTGGATTCTTCCACTGAATATATAACATAATCAAACTTTGAGGTCATAGATCTTAAAATCTTCTCAATGATGACCACTTGATCTATTTTTTCACCATGTATCTTCATCTTATTGGCAATCGTAAGGGTTCGAGCAAAATACTCATCTACCTCTTCCCTTCCCTTCATCTGCAAGACTTTAAAAGTTCTCCTTAGAGCTTGCAATTGAGCTCGCTTTACTTGAGTTGACCCCTGATACTTCAGCTTCATGGAATCCCAGATTTGTTTTGTTGTGTCTTTGACGAGGATTGTCTCCAAAATGTTTCGATTAATGGCCTCAAATAGACAGTTCTTAACTTTTAAGTCCTTCAGCTTCTGATCCTTCATCGTCTTGCTCTGAGCTGTTGTTAGCCCCGAGTCATCATCTTCTGGTACTATAATTCCTTCTTTGATAAGACTTTAAAATTTCTTCGAGCAAAGGAAATTTTCCATCAACATTGACCAATGGTCATAATGACCATCAAACTTGGGAATGGCTGGCTGAACGAAACTTCCTAATTCTACAGCCATGTCTCACTCTTTCACTCCCTTGTTTCTCTCTTCTTTCTAATACTCACAATCAGGCCCGATTAAGAGCTCTGATACCAAATTATTGGAACAAATAGACTCTAAAGCAAAGATCTTTAAAGTTCACAAAAGTTTGTCTGTTCAAGTATTGAATGAAAAGGAATTGAAACATAAAGCAATTACAAATAATTGAATAGTAAAGTAACATCCCATGTATTGAATAGCAAAGTAACAACTCATGTCTTTAAAACATTTCTAGCTTTAAAGTGTCTTAAAACATCTTAACTCTAGATATTTAAAACATTAAAACGTTTAATGTTTCTAACAACATTGTTGTTTGGCTAGATACGACAGTTTATCTGAACTTGAAGTTGATAGTTGTCAGTATAATTTTTTTCCTTCAACCTTTGAGCTTGCTTGAGGTGCATTGGCATGGCTGGATAGATTTAAATTAGAAAGATGTTTCTTTGCTGGAAAAAAAATCTAAAAAGCTTGTTTGAATCATCAAATCAAAAACATAAATACTGAAAAGGATAAGCATAATTAAAAAATAAGGTAAGCTAAAGTTGATCAATGCTTTCAGAATGACCAACATCAATTTACAAAGTTGTTACTGAACAATAATTATGATTTACCTTTGAACCTAAAAATAACAACAATGCAATAAATGCAAACAACCAAAGCAGATAACACTGAAGCTCAAAAAGATGACGAAAAAGAACTAAACTTTGCATGAAGCGAGAAAAATTACGGAACATGTTTTACAGCTAACGGGTAGCGCTAAGAAAAGGCAAACATTCTTATTATAACATCGTTTTAACTACAACCCTCTAATTTCTGCAAAAAACCGTTTCATATTTTCTGCTCTCATCTTCGAAAAGGCCACCGATCTTGCCCAAACAACTATTCCTAAAGTACGAAAGGACATCTTGTTGAATGTGAATGACCTTCAGGGATGGCTCTGATGCCTAGGATGGTAGATCTACTGCCCAATCGCCTATGATATGAGAGTAACCGAGACTGGAACTTTGACTTTCTTTTTAGAAAAAACAACAGTTGGAACTTATCGTGTAAGGGCTGAGCTCGTTGGCTACTTTTTCTCTTCTGGTTCTTTTCTCCTCTGGGAAGAGAACATTTCTCTGCTTTGATTTGATTCTGGGAATCAGGCCAAAGGCCTTCTCCCTTATCTACTTTATCTAAGGCGGATGTTGAAAGAACAACTTCTGATTCGAATGCTTTTTAAAGTGCTGCTTCAACATATTATTCTAAAACAGTTGATTAAGAGGATTCGTATGCTTCAGGTGCTTCTGTTATAGCTTCCTTATTCTTTGGATTAGGTAGTGAGAAAAATTGCATAACATATTTTACAGCGAGTGGGCACCTAAACATGCCAGTGCAAAACAATGAAAAATCTTCTTTCAATGTTCATTCCTGACATGGTATCATATAAACTGAAGAAACAAAAGGGAATAATGAAAACAAAGATAGCAACAAAACATGATAGAAAACTGAAAAATAGATGTACTTAAAGAGGTAAAAATACTGCCTTTATTTTCTTGCCATGGCCTCAGATTAAAACCATGATGAACGTTACGTATGAACCTTTCCATCCATCTATGTTGGGTAGAATTGATCCAAATTCTATGTTTTGTTAAATGGTTCTTTCATGGTTGAAGTGTTATGTGCTAATATTAATGTAACATTTTCCTCTATTGCTGAGGAGGAAGATACATAGAGGAAGATGTAAAAGCTATAACATAGATCATCTCCACTTTCCACACCAACCTTTTCAATTATGCTAAAATCGTGAAGCAATCTCTTCTGCTCACATGTAAGAAATACTCACAAGCAGCTAGCTCAATCTGAGTGTGACAAATACAATCAAGGGCTGCAAAAATCTCCTGCTCATACTGATGAAAAAGGTCCGCTCTCAAAATCCACCCTTTTCAGTTTAGAGTCCGTTTGACTAAGCGTATGTGGCTGCGTTTTAACTATAACAATGACATCATGGTGTTTGGTTATGAAATCAGTCATGATTTTTATGTGTGGACCCTACCATTATCTGCGTTAAAAATGTTGTTTTGTTGAAGCAGAAATTACATGCTTCTGTCGCGTTCCTGCCTCTCTACTGCATGCCTTCGCACATCATGCTAATCAGCATGCTGCACTATTCTGACCGAACCGGTTCTGGTCCAAAACGCAAAAATATATTGAAACGGGTTCGATCCAGTAAAATAAAAAATAAAAATTATTTTTTATTATTTTAATTGTGTTTTATTCGAAAAATTAGTGTTTAACATTATTCAATGAAACTACATAAATTAGACAAAGATCATTTGATGACGTATCATTTGCAGAATTTGATTGTAATCTCAATTTTGTTCCTGATTATACTTTACTTAATGTTGTTGCGTGCTTAAGAAACCAAAAAAAACTGTAGTCCTTGTCAGTTGTATGAATGTTATGAAATTGTAGATATTTTAATGGAACAATAAAAATATTTTATATAAAGTATTATTTATTTTATAATGTAATAACAATAGTTAAATCTACAGTATTTAAATTAAAAACCATTAATATTAATATATATATATATATATATATTTAAATTATTTTATAACCTTAATTTCAAAAGTATTATTAACCAAATACATTAAACTACCTTTTATTCAATCTCAATTTCAATCACAGTTTTAACCAAACACCTATTTTTTTAAATTAACCTCAACTAAAAGTATTTTTTATAAAATAATTTTTTTCAAATTATAAACACAGTAACTATCAAAAAAACCAAATACACTCTTCCAGAGTCCTTCTCCCAACTCCATCATTGTTTCTTTATGATTCTACACACACCATTAATTTGCAGCCACTAAAGATGAAACATTGATGGATGATTTACAGTGGATCGATGAAAGGACACAGGAACCACGTGAAGTGGATAGTGTTGGACATGGTATTGGTGGAATTTCAAACACAAACTGAATTAAAAACCATAATTTGCGGAAGACAAGTCAACGAACTGGATCATTTGATCCTATTAACTCTGACAGGACTCGGTACCACACATACACCCACATAACCTTAATGTCGACTTCAAATGATTTTTGTGTTCTATATTATCTTAAATAATCGACCAACATAATCTGGGTGTGTTCTGGGTTATCCCTTCTTTCTTTCATTTTTTTCCTCTTCATTCTTATCACATCACTGTATCTCCTCTCTTTTTATTAGTTATTAAATCTTAGAATTTTATTTCTTGATTATTATATTTTCATAAAATTTTGGTACGGTTACTTAATTTGAACGAGAAATAACTTTTAAAACGAACAATATTATGTGATTGTGTAACTATATTATTGTTTTATTTATTAATCATACTGGCCAATTGTCAGTCTGCCCCACCTTAATGTGTATTTTTTTTAGATTAATGTTGTATGTATTTTAATAAATTTTAAAATTAATAATTATATAAACTTTTAATAATCTAAAAAAAACTTAATCTTTTAATTATTAAAAAATAAATTCACAACCTAGCTAGTTAAGCTAAGGTTACGTAGTGCATACTAGTTTCACGGGAATCACAGTATTGACACCAGCTGCAACCCACCGTTAATACAACCATCTGGAGAAATTTCAGAGCTAATTTCTCGCACGTGCAAAAGTATTTATCAAATTTTAATTTATCATTTGAGACTTTCTTTCTTATTATACTATTTAGCATCATTATCCTTTTATATGGGCTATAATTCTTCTATATTGACTCATAATTAATTATACAAACGAACTTAGAGAAAAGCGAAAATTGAATGAAATAGCCTATAAAAGAAATAAGAAACAATGACATAAGAATTGATTTATAGCGTAATGGATCGTGGCTTTAAAGTTTATAGCTTCACTTCATTGTGTTTCTTTTCCAGTGAAGAAAAAGAGAGAGAGAGAGATTTATTGAATTTTTTTTTTCTGAACCCAGGAAGACACATCTGATGAGATAAATGCAAGATGGGATTATTTATAATTCCAAGACTCGTGATTCAGGTTGATGGATATGTCTCAGTTGGGGCTTTCGAAAAAGACGTGCTTGCAAGCATGTCTTGCTAGCTATTGCAAGTATTGTCTTGCTCTCGTATTTCACAGGAATGCACCTTAACATACATGTTCAACGTTACAATAATTAACAGGATGCTCTGTATAAATGGCGACAATTTACAAACAGTGGATTCCATCTTCTGTCAGTTTACACTCAGGGTCCTTCAAACCAAAATAGACATACCAGGCATACACTTCATTAGTAGTATTCATCTTGCAGAAAAAAGAGCACGAGCACTACTAACCATATCCATATCTATCAAGTTTTACAGAAACATATCTTCGAGCCCATTATTTAAGACACATAATTGAGTATTCTAATAAGCCTGTCTTCTAACTTTGTTCTTGATTAACTCGTGTTGTAAGAGCTTCACGAGGTTATACCTGGTTTTCATCTTTGATCACTTAGAAGTGGTTGAGATGGAGGAGCTGCAAAACAAATGGAGAGCACAGACTATTTAGACTTGATGTCCTTGTATAGAAAAACCATTATACCATGACATATTCAGAACATATTCAGAACCTCAGTTGACCTTCTTCATTTTTGGCCGATTTATCACATCTGCAATTTCCTCGAGAATGAGTTTTCTATTATTATTATTATTCTTGTTTTTGTCATTCTCATGTAACTTGGGTTCTGCTAGGTAAGTAGTATTTAACTCAAATAAACCTTACGGACTCAGATAAAAAGTTATATAACTGTACTCTGTCTGTGCCAGTGTGTGTTGTGAGGGGGATTATCTCAGTCAGTTCATTGCATTACCTTCAGAACTTTGCTGTCCACTGGATGAACGCATCGATTTACAAGTTTTCTCATTAATTTCAACCACAACCTGATGTGATAAAAGAAGCCCCGCAATAAGAGCACCGAGCATCAGCATCACAAAAACTGTATCCCATCCTTTTGTTGAAAGGAACCCAGTGAGAAGAGGACCAAGAGCTGCACCAATTGATCCAGTACCATCAATTATGGCAGTCACCGTTGCCAGGGCTCGAGAATCCCCTCTAAGAGAGCTGTGCGTGCCAAGGTCAGCAGATACTGCAGTTGTGATAAGTGCATATGGCCCATTTATGAATAATCCAGCAATCATCATGAGTACAATGTTCACAGTCCGTGATAGATTCCCATATAAGCGGTATAAAAGCATAGAAGGAATTGCAGCATACATGAAACTGGCTGCTGTAATCGCCCGAGCTCTAAGTTTATCAGAAATATGGCCAGCAAGAATTCCACCAACAATGCCCCCCACATCAAACAGGGTTGAGAGATTTCCAGCTGACTTCACAGACATGTATTCTCCACCAATTTCTGCAGTTAAAAAAACTTGGACTATTAAGTCTACAAAACAGGGCAATCTTGTAAAGATTTCTGACAGCTGCAAAAACTTATTTTGAAAAATTTATGTGTTCACAAGTAAACATCGCCAATTGCTGTGAATGCTCTGTTCCAGTGACAATATCCTTACACAGATTATATGCTTGATCTTATTTGATATATAAGGATTTCAGTAATGAGTTTCATCTACGTCCCTCAAGCCTAGCTAGCCTCATGTTCTACTTCTTAATATTAGTAACAACTGGCAAAGCAGCTCTATAGTGAGGCTACATGACCATTCTCAAAACCCCTGCATGACTGAACTAGGAATTTTTATTAGTCAAACAATTGTACCACAATCTATTACTATTTCAAACTTGCAACTGAAAGTTTGTAACTACTTTTTATAACGGTCCCCAAAAGCTATGTGCAAGATGATGTAACAAGATTTAACCGTTTGCGACAAGTCCTCAAGATTAACTGATAAGCATGTCAACAGATATAGTAAAGTGAAACTGGTACGAAAGCAGATGACAAGTTAGAATTTAAAATGTCAACAAGAAATTGCTGAATACAACACATTTTTAATTTAAACTTTAAAGTCAAAATTTTAGTTAAATGAAGATAAAATTATGACCATAACTCTTACCTAATGCTCCAATAAGAATTGATAAAGGACTAATCAAAACTTTGTTTTCAACATATGGTTAGTGTGATGTCACAGTAGCAGAGAACGAATTAAACAGATGAGTCACAAATTGTTCAGGTGATCCATCAAACAGCATTGTTTCAAACAGGCCACACAACTGCCCAACCTACGGTCAGAAACATGTTCCAGGCTTCTGGAAGTGTTCTGACAGCCTCCATTAGTAAAAATAAACCCCACCCCCCTTCCCCCCCTTTTTTTAGCTTTCTATGATAAATCATTTCAAGTGAAAGCTGCAGAGTGAGGAAATCTCATTTGAGCAAAAAGGAGATGATCAAACACTCAACAGATTGAGTGGTGAAATAGGTGCTCCCTACTGAGTAAAATCATTAAGTTCACCGACGAGATCCTAGCCCCTAAGAGCCCTTCATGCTAACTTGATGCTTGATTAATTGCAGTGTATTAGTGAATCCCTGCAACTTGCAATCCTTTCTGTATTGCTAGTCAAAATCCAAGAACAATATAGCACAAACCAGCAAACAAAATCTTATTCAAGAAACAAGGTTAGCAACCAATGAAATACAAAATTCTAATAGCAGAAATTGGATGCCAGATAATACCTGTCTGACTCAAATAAAACGGCAACCAATACAAAAACGTGTAAGCCACGAGCTTGGAGAAGAACAGGCAAAATGAAAATGGTATCACTCCTGGTATCAAGCAAGCTTCAAGAAGCCCAACACTTCTCCTAGCCCCAGATCTGTCTCGGATGGGAGCACTCTTCCCCTCCGCGGTACCTTCATTCTGTGTCTGAGCTTCTACATCGCAAGGCACTGCCTCTGCCCTTGTTGCTGGGCCATTTGGGCAAGGAAATCCAATATCCTCAGGATAAGCAGCTAAAAACAAGAAAACCAATATCCCTGATATTGCAATAAATGTGCCAGGAGCAATAAAAGACCATCCCCAACCGTACTCCAAAACACTTGCAGCAATAAGAGAGCCAGTAATATTCCCAACTGAAGTATGTGCATTCCAAATACCCATTATTAACCCTCTCCTCCTTTTCCCAAACCAATTACCAATCACAGCCACAACAGAAGGCCAACCTGTGGCTTGAAACAACCCAGCAACCATTTGCATAACCAAATAAAACCCGAAAACATGAATGTTCCAAAAGTATCCCATACCAAATAACCCCACAAAAATTCCACTACCAATCATCCCAGAAGTCAAAAACAACCTCAAATCCAATGTATCACCTAAATGGCCAGCACCAAACATTCCCAAAGAATAACAAGCAAGAAATGCAACATCAATCAAACCCAATTTCTCTGTCCCATCTTTCCCATTAAATGGTTCCCAGCCTTTATATCCAAACTTATCCTTGTTTTCACCCAAGAATTCATCTTTAACAAAGACACTTCCAATTGGCCAAGGGTAGACATTTGTGGTCTTGTTGGGTTCAGGATCCAATGCACTCTTGACTATGCTACTGGGCTTTCTTGATGCATGGTAACTAGTATATGCAATGAAAGTAACCAACAAAACCATGTATCTATGTGTCTTAAGACTACAGTCGTTGCCTCTTATTTTCCTTATAAGCCAAATCCCAGGTGGGATTTTCCTCATTGCGTCTAAATTATTAGCCATCTCTAAATTCACAAACAGGATTATCCAATCACTAAACCAAGACAGAACATACTAGATACTACCACATTCTTCGAGAAAGAAAACAGATATTGCCATGAATAAAAGCAATAGCAAGTATATTACGAGAAACAGAGTCAAATTCTCAAGAAAATCACCTACTAGCAAGAAACAAATAAGATTTTGTTTTGATAGCAACGAATGGTCGAGAGGGAAGAGCCAAAACAATTCAAGAAATTTCAGCTTCCAGCGCGTATCAATCTGTAGTTGTTGAATTCCTTAAGTTCGAGAGTCAAGAGAGTGTGTGAGGATGAGGGTTTCCTCAAGTTCTGGTGTTGGAGCGAGAGAGGGGTTATGTTATGTGAGAGATGAGAGGAAGGGAGAGTATAGCGGGAGAGGAAAGAGAGAGCAAGGAGGGCGGGAGGGCGGGACAGGGGAAACAGAGGGCACGTGGCGAGAGTTGGGAATTCGAAACTGGAATTATCCGCTTTGTGGTGCCACGCAGATGCAGTCAACCGTGATGACATAACTCCTAGAAAGCAGTTAATATGCTTACGCAGGACCTTTCTTATTTCCGCGTGGCATGTGGCTCTCCCCTAAAATAGGATTTGTCCATTTATAGCCGCAATCCTAACGCAATGTACACACACCCTTTGGCATTATGTTTCTTCTCTCAAAAAAATATAATTAGATACGATAAAAATACGTATATGAATATCATTATAAAAAAATTAGTATCAGTTTTATTTTTATACAAGATTTAAGAGTATTTATTTCAATATATTAAATACTTTCTCTCTTTTTTTTTATTATTAGATTTATTACTCGCACTTCACTCCTCATCAATTCAAATAATATAAACTTTAAAATTTTTTAAAACAAGATCAAATAAATTTTTTAAAAAACATCAAAGAAATATAGACTTAAACATAATAACCTGAACTCAGCTCCTTAAAAGTTAAAAGCATGGGCTTTGATAAAAAAATCTGAGTCCATGCATCAAGAACATGGACTCTTCCTGAGCCCATGCTTTCTGGGCGCATGTTGCATCCCACTAGAAGAACACACATGCATGGGGTGCACAAGGGTGTTAGGCATGTGCCCCAACATCCTCATATGTTTGGGCTATCATGTTTGAACCCTGTGTATTTGAATCTAGACCTAAACTCATTTTCATTTATAATGTAGTCAAGTACTTTATCCAAATCAAACACTCGTCATGGAATTTTTCCTGTACCTAAGGATTTTAAATAATATTATAGGTTTCTATGGGAACGTTAATATTTTTTTTTCAATTATTGTATTTTCAACATGTGTAAATAAGAAATAAAATATTATACATGAATATTCAATGAAAATAAAATTTATATCCTTTATATTTTTTTATGGGACTTTGACATGATTTTAGCATTTTTTATTTCCTTCAGTTACATGTAAAATATTTAGACATTATTTGGATATTGTTTAAATTTATTTTTTACATCATGATAGGTTTTTATTAAAAAATAATGTTCACAATTAAAAAAACAAAAACAAAGTTTTAATTAAAAAAATATACCTTTTTAATAATTTTATTCTTTGTCTTTCTTGCAAATATCTCTCTTTATAATTATTTAATTAAATATAAATAAAATTTAAAAGATAAGGTTAATAAACTCGGTCAAGGGTAGGCTAACCTAATTTAGCCCGAGTATATCCAAAATATTATTATTTTAATATTAAATAAATATTGTTTTTAATTTCTTAAAAACAAATCAAGTTTTGAATGTAACAATTAATTCACAAGTATACTTACCAAGCCAACTGACTATATCAATTTTAGTATGGCTTAGCTTAAAGCTTGGCTGTCCCACCATCTATTATCTTCTTTACATGGAAACAATCAGAGTTTTTTTTTTTTTTTTGAATATCAACTTTTGCTATGGGAGAAATTATCAGGTAATTATAATGTATTTTTTTCATACTCACGAAAAAAATAAAATATTTATAAATAATTTTCATGATAGATTGTGCATTTAATGTAAGTGAAAAGACTATATATTTGGGGTTCAATAAATTTGAAAAATATCAAATACTTTTCATGCTGGGCCCCAGCATTTCAATTTACGAGGAAACTACTAGATGCTTCAATAACATTACTCCTTCACCCACCCGCATGAAAATGGAACTCATAAATCTCATTTTTATTTTGGGTACAATGAATAGTCGTGGAGGGC
>Ga0325410_1006089_pt1 | contig 13257 bp, 3 predicted proteins | sample PopdelMetagenome_16_FD_206182 | JGI IMG/M metagenome (GOLD analysis project Ga0325410, IMG submission 206182) | Populus deltoides microbial communities from Bellville, Georgia, United States - Xylem-PdIQD-R3 | ecosystem: Host-associated > Plants > Phyllosphere > Stem > Wood/Secondary xylem... | reverse complement strand
ATAATAGTATAAATGACTTTTATGTTCGAAAGCTAAAAAGTCAACTGTTTTTTAATATATTTAATAAACAACAATGGTAAAAATTTGACATTAATCTCTAAAAAAGAGATTTCGTTGATTTTAGAAGAAAAAAAATTCGTCGGTTCCTTTAAAAAAGAAGAATTGTCTCTTATTTTGAAAAATATTAACTTCAATCTCTAAAATGAAGATTTCATTGATTCAATACTAAAAAAAAAATTAAAAAAATCTAAGTTAATTCTGGTAAATTTATCAAACTTATAATTATAGTTTTAAAACATGTTCCAATGGGTCGATCCAAAGCTGAAACCGAGTTGATTTTAAGAAAAAATAAGCGAAGTTAAAAACCCGAGTGACCCGACGAGTTAACTCGATGATCTTGTAAAATTCGGATTTAACCCGTTGACTATATATTTTTTTAACCAAAACAACATTATTTTGATTTAAAAGAAAATCGGGGTTGATCCGGTGACCCGATCAAAATCCAATAACCTGGGTAAAAGCTGTGATTTTTGCCTTGAGCCGGGTTTAAAAACTCTGCTCATGACACAAGTTATGAGTTTAAAGAGAAAACAAATTGAAAAAAATATAGATTTTAAAAAGAGAGAAAATAACTAGTGAAAAAAATATATATTAAGATAAATAGTATTTTATAAAGTTTTAATATTTTTGCTAGATATATAAAAATAATATTTTTATAAAAAAATAATATTTTTTAACATTTTATTTAGGATTACTATTCGCCATCGCGTTTTCCATTCCCTTTTCCTTGTATTTTTTATTTTTTTTAAATGAACTTTCTCCTTGTAATTGTTGGCATTGTTGCTATTACACGCAGAAGTTCCTTTAGCTATGCAGCCCCTGCAATTGGTGATGCCTCCTTTAAACGATAGCGTTTTCTATTCTATGGCAGGCTGACTATTTTTGAAATGTTGACTTGTGATGCTATTACCATGTTTTGTTAGAACAAACGTATGATGGAAAATATTATTTTACTGTTTTATCAGTTTTTATTTAAGAGTTTTTTCTTTATTAATTACCTTTTAAAAATTTTAATCATGGTTTTTTCCATCCACCTTTGTTAATTAAATTAATAGAAAATAATGTTCTGCATGTTCCATAAACTTCAATTTCCCTCCTCAAAAGTATAAATAGTTTATCAATTGACTCTTTAAGAAAATATCTAACATGATATACACACACACATATAAAATTTTATTTTGAAGACAAATTCACTACAAAAAAAATAAGAAAAAAGCATGAAAAATATAATTAATATGAGTTTTAATCAATAAAAAAAGTAAAAAAAAATAATTCTTATGACCCAGGTTAAATTCTCCAAATGATTAAATCAATGAAATCTTCATTTTAGAGATTGAAGTAAATATTTTTCAAAATAATAGACAATTCTTCTTTTTTAAAGGAACTGAAGTATTTTTTTCTTTTAAAATCAACTAAATCTCTTGAAAAATATTGTTTTTTATCCTATTTTTAAGAGGGACTAAAGTTAAAATTTTTATAAAATTGATGAAATATCATTTTTAGGGATCAACACAACATTTAAAAAATAGCAAACGAACTTTATATTTTTAAGGACCAATGTCATTTTTCAACGAGTTTTTTATGTTTAGGTGTCATGACATACATGACGTCAGATGACAGAGTTGTCTCTTAGAATAGAAGGGGTATTGAGTTTAATCATAAAGTTATGATTTGAGGGAATCGCCACCTAATGTATGATTATTAGAAAACTTATGGTTTGCATAGCCTGAGCAAGAAGACTAGTTGTGTAAGGAGAAGATGCATAACACCTTGTGCACCATATCTAAGATAGGCTGCATTGTTGATTGATTATTTTTCTAGGTAAAGTATATATCTGTTGGTCTTGCCTAAGGTTCAAGGCGAATCTCTCTTCATGAAAAATTATCTATCTTATCCGGTTACATCTTAATCGTTCTAAGGCCTAAATTTTAGTATCATATTTATTTTCTATTTTTGTATGTTTAATACTTGAGGGTATACTTTACAATGTAATTTTATACCCTAAATATTAAAATATACAACTAAATCCTAATACTCTGAATATTAATTAAACAAAATAATTGTTGTGGGATTTTTTATATTTTAGCCAAATCCTAATGAATAATCATAAATTGGTTACGATATTCATTTTGTATGATAAAATGTGATCTTGTTTTTTAGAAAATATACATGAAAACCTTTAGAATTTGGCCGTATGCACGAAAACAAAACATATTTTTATGTTTTTGAAATGAGAAATTCTTTTGAATTAGTTTTAGAGTTTTTTGAAATTCCAAAGAAAACCGAATATTTTTAATATCGGGTCCATATCTTACAGTATAAGTTTACAACTTAATATTAAATGAAATTCTTGAAAGAAAACATGTTTTTTGTGTTTTCTAAAATAAGAAAATTGTTTTTGAATTTTTGTTTTTGAAATTTTAGGAGAAAAATCAGGTATTTTTAATATCGGATCCATATCTTCTTATATTATAAGTCTATAGCCCGATATTAGATCAAAATGTTGGGAAAAAAATATGAGGCACCCATAAATAATTTCAAAATAATCCCTTAATTTTTTAGATTTTTTTATTTTGTAAGGGTCTGTTTAACTAGACATGCAAATAAAAACAGATTAAAAAAAAAAAACTTAGGACGTGTCTGCCAAACTTGTACTTAGTCTAAAATAAAAGGTAAAAAATACCATAAAAAAACCCGCAGTCAGAAGTCAAACAAGATCTTATTTTTTTTAAGAAAAACAAGACGGGCCAAACATACATTTATGTAAAAAAACAAAGAGCAATTACATACATTTACGAGAACAGAAGTGGACAAGATAGAAATATAGATCATAGAAATTACATATAAACTTGGTTTTGATATTAAATTTTTTTTTCTTTTCTTTTTCAATCCATAAAATTAGCATATGTAGCGTGTTTATTTATTTTTTAAATCTTTATGGAATAAAATTAAATGAATTATATATATATATATATATATATATATATGTGTGTGTGTGTGTGTGAAAGAACCAATTCAAATTTCATGATATGATTTATATTATTCTCTAACAATATATATATTGATAAAAAAAACAAAGCCAAATTTAATAAAACACTTAAATAATATGTAATCAACAAAATCATAAAACAAAAATCCAAACTCACTGTAAATTGAATCAATGGGAAAATTATTTATGTATTTTATTATATTTGGCTTGATATTTTTATTTTTTTAATCAAATTATATACATATATATAATCAACGAAAAATGATTTTTTTTGGAGTTCCTATAGTTTTTTAATTAATTGAGGTTTACAAAACATAATGGCATTTTTCTTTTATTTTTTGCTAAAAGAGTTTGACGAAAGGTTTGTTTATCAATGTGTGAAAAATAAAGATAGTAATTGATAAAGAACAAAATTTTTAATTTTTTTTTTATGTAACCCATATACATGAAGGGAGTAAAATAAAGTTAACTTTTATTCAAAAGATGCAATTTTTAGACCCAAAATAAAGTTTATCAATGTGTCGATTTTGGGTTTCTTAGACCCAAACAAAATAAATGTGAAGAGTAATTTTTTTTAATTAGTTTCAAAATTCATTTAAGAGATCTGATTTAAAATAAACAAAGCAAGGTAACATTTAAAAAAAAAATGATGTTTTAGGATGATATATATATATATATTCTCAGATCTTAATCCATTTTTATAGAATCAGTGCACTTTATTTAGGATTTTTAATTTCCTAAAAAACAATTAAATGGTGACTTTATTTTTTTTAATTCTTAATCCAAAGAGGTAATGCAACATAATTAATTTGGGCTTTAAGCTAATTTTCAACTTATTTTGGATCAACTTGCAAAGTTCCTCTGAAAAATTTAGTTTTAAATTTATGTGGTTTTCCCTATCTTTAATAAGGCTTCAATGATATCAAAAAATCATCTCAATCTAAAAATTTAAGTTGTTAGGTGAGGTTCCAATATATGATTTATATTATTCTCTAGCACACCTTTTCAAGTAAAAGTCTTTTGGGCTTGAAATTTGTACAGGTCTGCATTATCTTGCGCTTGATTTTTATCAAATTAATAGAAATGATGAGATTCAAACTCGTGATTACTTGGTCATTAAGGCTCTGATATCATGTCAAATAATCATCTCAACCTAAAAATTTAAACTATTAGGTGAGGTCCCAAAAAATAATTTATATTATTCTCTAACAAATAGTAAGTTGATAATTTCAGGTAAGAGATTAATTATTTTATTCAATTTTCCAATCACTTCGCTTATGGTTCGTTAGCAAATGCATAATAATCAAGTTGCACATTAAGATAATAAAAATGACATAAATTTAACTTGCATAAGACATTCTATTTAGATAAAAACTAGATAGGAGGTCATGTTATGCTCCACGCCAGTTAAATTTTTCATAATGTAAAAAGAAAAATTATTCAGATAATACTAGTGTTTTAAAAAAAGTAAAAAAAATAATGAGACTCGTGTTATTAATTTAAATGAGTTTAATAAACTTGGTTAATTTAATAATATGATTAAAAAAACATCGATAATAAATAAAGCAAATAATAAAAATTTAACAATAATTAACTATAAAAAATAAGATGTCAATACCATATTTAGGAGAGAAAAAAAAAATATTTTTGGAGACTTACCGTTGCTCCGCCATAAACACCAATCCACCACCAAAAAGACATACCAAGACGGTTATAATGCAATTGTGAAAGACTTCACGACAATATTAAAAGACGTTGTAAGGGCTGTTAGAAAAACAATTTGAAAAATAAATCAAATAAAATATCATGAAGAGAACACCTCATTCTTATATTTAATTAATTAATTTAATTTTATTCAAAATAAAAATTCTTTTTAAAAAGATAAAATTAACTAAGAACAAATAAAACAACCCGAGACAACTCGGGTCATTTTTAAAATCAGTGAAAAATCCTATAGAATTCTAATAAAAAAATTAACGGAGCGCAATCTCCAATTAAATAAGTGTTGAATGAAAAAATGAAGAAAAAACTTGAGCTTAAAAAAGTGAAAAAAAAACCAAGTAAACCCGAACGAATCTCCTAAACATGGATTAATCTCTTAAACTCGCAACCCGTGAAATCCTAGACCCAAACTTAATAAAGAAGCTCAATTCCCAACCAATTTAACATTGAATGATGAAATTAAAAAAAATTAATTTAAAAAATTGTCAAAGCAAAAAAAATCAAAATTAAAAGAATGAATATCAAATATAATAAAAAAAACTGGAGAATGAAATTGTAAAACAAATTATATTTTAAAATTAATCTCAAATAAAAAAATAGCAATAAAAGAATGTGGACTAAAAGTAACAGTTGAAAAGATTGAAGGAGGATGACATTGAAAAATAATTCTAATTTTATAAATTATTATAAATTAAATAAATAGTAATCAAAGGGATATGGACCAAATATAAAAGAAAAACAAAGTCAAGGGTTGTTTTGAAAATTGAATGGATCAACATGAAAATCAAGGAGGAGAGGAAAATGAAGAGAAAAAAAAAAGAAAGAGTCATCAGCGCCAAACCAGAAGTCTGTTGGCCATACATGCCGCTTATAAATGGAAGGGCCGCTGAGTCAATTCAAACACCATCACAAAAGTCACAATTTGGCATCCCAGGTGTGCCGCATGCACTGTGTAAACACTCAGAAATAATAATCTCATCTTGATTTTAGTAAAATAAAATAAAATACAAAGAACGTGGAGAAATAATTAAATTGAACAAATTAATTGGATTAAAAGAGAAGTTATTTAATGAGAGGGGTGAAATTAAAAACAATAATAAAGAAGTAAGGAGCTAGTAAAAAGAAAGAGAAAAAGTGGGGGTCAATGGATTAATAAAGGGAATGGTGGGTCAATGTAAAAATAGAATAAATATGGGATGCAAGATGCAAATAAAGAAATAATATAATTCTAAATAACAAAAAAATCTTTAGAAATTCCTAGATAGTTTTTAAATATGGAAAGAATATGAAGTTAGTTTTATATATATATATATATATATATATATATATATATATATAAAATTATTTTTGACATCAAACAGGAGCAACTATAGAATTTATTCTTTAAATAAACAAGGTTAATGTGAATAATACACTCTTAAAATTATTTAATCTTGATTAACATATAAACTAGTTTAAAAATATATATTAGTCATGAAAAAAAAAAAGCAATTATATATAAATCACAACTGATTTACACGGTAACCGGTTATGCCATGATTTGGTTTGATCGATCATACACAAGACATGAAAATAGTGGTGCCTTTGGATTTTTCCAAAGCACCCAAGATTTCAAGTAGCCGCCGAGCATATACTTTTAAGCAACTTTTTTTCCGGTCACTATATATAATTGCTCTAAAACTAATAATTTAGAGAAAAAAGCTACAATTTAAAAAATATATATTAAAATATATTAAGAAGAAAAAAAATGATGAACCTAGTATTTAAAAAAAAATTACAAAATATTTATAACTCATAAATTTTATTCTTTTATCTAAAGAAGGGTCCAAATATTATTTTTCTCTATAACATTTAATGAATAATAAATATCTTTTATTTATTATCAATATTATCAATAAAAAATAAATAAATCTACTTCCTAGATCACAACTGATTTACACATGCAATCGGATATATATATTTCACGAACGTGCTTTTTTTGGTATCAAAGAAGCAAACTAAACTTCATTAATCATTCTGTAATTTGGTCTGTTTAAACAAAAAAGAAAAAGAAAAAGAAAAAAGAAAAAAGATAAAGTCTCCTCGTTTTGAGAGAATAAGGGTTTGAAGAGAGGATGATGGACTCATGAAGAAGACAAGAAGCTTTTAGCTTACGTTGAAAAACATGGCCATGGAAGCTGGCAAACCCTGCCAGCAAAAGCTGGTGATTTATTAACTTTTTATACTCTCAGCCATGCTCTATACACCACTCACCAATGAAAATTTCTATTGGTATTTTGAGATGATATTTATTGATCGATTATATTTCATTGCTAACTTTATTGGTATTTACTGATAAAATATTTCTGTCAATAAATATTGAGAGAATTACAGTTGGAATAAAATGAATTGAAAAAAACTAAAAAGTACGATAACGTATAATTTTTTGTAGATGATTTTACTAGCGAAATTATAATTAGATTAAAACAAGGAAAGTCGTATAGTGACGTGTCACTTATACAGAGAGAATTGCTGATAGATTGATAGACGAAATAATTTCATCAGTAATAGTTAATATATGACCTGGTCGTCGACCCTCCCCTCTCCTATTTCTCCTTCTTCCCCTCTGCACCCTTTATCTCAACACAACTCATCCATTTTCGACTTTACCAATCACAATAGCAATTTTATTGTGGATTTTGCATTTCAACATGGTTATGGTCATGAAGGGAAGACAAAGGACAACATCAAGGCTAGAATAAATATAATGTTATTTTGTCACTGTAAAAATATGAATTTGGTTTATGCTGAGTCACTGGTCGCAAAGCCCAAAGAAAGTTTCGTCTTAGACAAGAATACACAACTACTGGTGTATGAATGATTGAAGAGTCTGCGTTTTCTCAATGAACATGCCTCAAACATATCAAGATTGGTTAATTTGGAGGATTGTAGATTTTATGGAATGAAGAGCCATGATTACCGCGTGTTTATGCAAACACTAATTCCATTAACTTATCATTATTTATTGCCAAAGGAGATATGAGATGCACTTACGGAGATTAGTCATTTCTTTAGAGATATATGCTCTAGTAAGTTGCAGACACAACACATTGAGAGGCTTGAAACGAATATCATTGAGATAATATGCAAACTTGATATGATATTTCTTCCATCAGTTTTTGACTTCATGAAGCATCTATCCATCCATTTACCATATGAGACAAAAGTTGAAGGCCCAATCTCGTATGGATGGAAGTATCCATTCGAGAAGTTAGAGATTACATATGCAATGTAATCTTCGATATTATTTTCATTATTTTTTTAATTGAAAACATTCGTTTTATTCCATACATGTACTTGTTCAACCTTAAAAAAAAAGGTAAAAAACAAGGCGCCTGTTAGGGCATTGATATATGAGGCCTTTACGTGTATTTTTCGTCTATAAAACCATTAGCGTTTTTTTTACCGTTAGAAATGAAATTATTGACAAATAGTTTCCATTTGTGAATTTGTCAGTAAAATTATTGTCGAGGGAATGGTAGTGTAAATACCGACAAAAAATTTCATTGATAAAATTGTTAAATGTGGTAGTGCACAAGACATCAATTTCATTCTCATGATCTCTTCCTTGTTTTCTTCATATAGGATTTCAAAGATGCTGTAAAAGTTATAGACTCAAGTGGATAAATTACTTGAGACCAGATATCAAGAGAGCAAAGTTCAGTCCATAGAAAGAGCAAACCATCATTCCATTGCATGCTCTTCTTGGAAACAAGTCATATGCCAGTTCTTATATATATCTCGTGAATCCTTTAGACGTTAGGTCCATAATCTTTTCATTCTCAACATGTTTTAGCATACATATTTTTAGAGTTTTTCTCTCTAAAATATCATTGCATTTTCTCTCTCTAAAAAGAAACATACTTAAGCATTGGAGAATCCCAAAGTCATTATAAAGAACATTTTATAGGTACAAATCACTAGCCACCTTGGCTCATCAGGCGCCAGGTATAGGCTACCGGTCATCTTAGTCAAGAAGAATGGATCAGATTACTAAAATTAAGAGATTAACCGATTATCCATCATATGAAACTTACTCCTAAGTTGTTTGGATATTTTGGGACATTATCACTAGCACCGTCGGTGGAAACCTGATAAAAAAAGCCATCATTTATCCTTTCGGTACTGATTTTTGACAATCTCAATCACTACCAATGATAGGTGATCATAATACATTTGAGATGGAACATACCGTAGACTACCAAAAGGGTTTAACACCTTGTTTAGTTTGCTGTTTTTTAGGTTTATGGGTGTGTTTAGCAAACACCTTTTAAGCTTATTTTTGGTAATTTTATTACAAAGAAAAATGAGTTTTTGCTAAACAAAACCTTAGAAATAATAAAATAAAATAAAATAAAAAAAATTTTCTTTATTTTTGCATATGTCTAAAAATTCTAAATTTTTTTATGCATATTTTTTATGAGAAAAAATCTAAAATACTTTAACATGTTTTTTTAAAAAATATTGCATGGATTTTACAATAAGTTTGTAAAATTTCAAAGGATTTTGGCCTACATTTCAAAAATATATATAAAAAAATTCTTTTAATACGTGGGATTTTAAAGTTATATATAAGATATATTCTTGATATTAAATAAAAAAATAATTTATTTTATTTTTTATGTTTGCATTAGAACAATTATGTTTTTAACCTGATAAGATAAGAATTTCATTACTAAAAAAGACTTTTCTTAAGCCCTAGATGGATCAACGATTATAAAACATAACATTTTCTTAGTTTATATCAGAAAAATAAATAATGCAGCTTAACTGCCTAAGTGATATTTGAATAGATCTTCTAACATAAAGTTGGAATTAGGGTTTTAAGTTCTAAGGTTTTTAATATATTCTTAAAACTTAATAATTTATAAGATTATAATGAAAAAATAACACATCAACAATTTATACAGTGGTAAAAACCAACCTAAAGAAAAAAATAATTGAAACTAAGTTGAGAAAATAATTAAAATTTAAAAATAGTTAGGAAAATAATCAAAACTTCAAAAAAAAAATAATAATCTTCTAGACCTTATTTAAAGGTTTCTCCAACCTAGGTTATTGTAACCAACTAACTCTTTATAAAACTAGGTATGTAGAACCTTATATCCGAGTTGAGCTTAATCCAATATTTAGATCTAAAGTTATGATTCTTTTCGCCAAACAAGTCATTTGATGTGTAAAGATTTTTTTCTTAAACTTTGTCATATCTATATAATCCATAAATGCATCAGCAAGACTTTTCATGTTGTCTCTGCAACTAGATCAAATTGGGTTACCAAGAGAGCTCCATTTAATATTGACCTTGATCCAACCATGTTATTATTAGTTCAACTATTTTTTCTTCATTTCTCCCCTTTTTTCCTCTCAATTTAATTATTTTTTTCTCATTTTAATCCTCAAACCTTTTTTTTATAGTATTTCAGATTGCTTTTAAACCTACCAAGTCAATTAAATCATATTGATACAACTCCCACATAGTTTAATTTTAAAATCATGATAAGCAAGAAATTGGGTTAAAATGTATTTCTTCTGTTAATTTCATCTTTATTTTTTTCAATTTAATCCTCATACTTTTTAAGTGGGTCACACCGAGTCATTTCATCCCTATATTTAAAAAAAAAACTCGACATGACACAGGCCTCGAGTCAACCAAGTAGCGGATTAGCCAGAGTTTTATAGCAATGGTATTTTCAACCCTTAGACTTCAAAAAATATTATGTCATTCTTTATTTGGTATTTTAATGCTTTTTTTTTTTAATCTAACTTAAAAAAAGCCTTTTTTTATGAAGCTTTGAAAGAAGTTAGGCCTGTTTTTATTTTAGTCACATGAACAACCCTTGTTTTTCTTGTTTTGTATGAAAAAAAAACTCACCCACCTGGTTAGGGTATAGATAATGAAAGACAATTTTGAAAATAAAAGGTTGTTAATTCCAGTGGGGTGAATGATCTAGATTACGGATGTAGCAGGTTTATTGAGGGTTAATTCGAGTCTTTTTTAGTCCTTATTTTAATTCAATATTTTTATTTTTAATTTCATTATTTGACGTTGATTTGATTGAGAATTGAACATTGTAATTTATTTTGATTTGCTTTATTTATGGGGTTATGACATTTTCAGGACTTGAATTGTAAATTTAGATAATTAACTCAAGTTTACCCAGGTTTATCTGATATATTGTCATCTCAATGCTTTTATATATAAAAAATACCATTCAATATTGGTTAGATTTTGAATTCATGATGACATTATTTTTGCTTTTTGAAAACATATTAACAATGCCTAAATATTGTTTTTTGCATTCAATTGTTTTTTTAATCTAACTATGGTGTCACGTGGCCTAATAGTCTAGGAGTTGTAACATAGAATTCTCGGATTATTTAATTAATTGCATATATAAAATTTTTATTTGTGATTATAATTTATTTTTTTATGTGAAAAAAATGCTTTGTAAACACTTATAAATTCTTTCTTTTTTTGTTTTAGAAGAAATTTTATTTGCCTTGCGCGTGGCTAATGAGCTTCTAATTAAGTAATAAGCTAAAGGGTGTGGGGAATTCACTGTTCACCCACACCCAATACATTGTGGATTACAACAATAATCCACAGTGCATTTTTTTTTTAGTTTTTTGTTTTTTTTTGCACTTTTCTTTTTTCCCTCTATTTTCTTTTTTTTCCCAAAATTATCTTTGTCAATTTTATTTTTTTAATATTGAGCTGGTTAAAAATTTTATTTTGTAATTTTTTTCCTTTAAAATACCGTGGATTGCTATGGTGTTTTTCCACATGGTTTTTCTATTTTATTTTTTAAAATTATATTTTTTGATTTTATTTTTTTAATATTAAGCTGATTAAGAATTTAGTTTTGTAATTTTTTTTTCTTTAAACATTGTTGATTGCTACAGTGTTTTTCCACATGGTTTTTTTTGTTTTTGTTTTTTTATGATTTTCTCCAAAATTATCTTATTTTATTTTATTTTTTAATATTGAACTGGTTAAGAATTACAGTTACAATATGTGAAGAAAGCATTATAGCTTTCCTCACAAATTACTGTTGATTGCTACAGTGTTTTTTTCCCACATAGTTTTTGTTTTTGTTTTTTTATTTTTTTTTCTAAAATTATCTTTGTCAATTTTATTTTTTTAATATTAAGCTGGTTAAGAATTACAATTACAAGTAAATACAAGTAAGGCTAAATCATGTAGGGAAAACACTGTAACTTTCCTCATAAAACACTATGGATTGATACAGTTTTTCCTCATATGGTGTTTTTCCAGTTTCTTTTGCGTTTTTTTTGTAATATTTTTTTCCAAAATTATCTTTGTCGATGTTATTTTTTTAATATTGAGCTGGTTAGAATTTAACTTTGTAATAAAGCTTAATCATGTGGGGAAAATACTATAACTTTCCTTACAAAATACTGTGGATTGCTACAGTGTCTCTCCATATAGTTTTTTTTTTCTTATGATTTTTTTAAAATTGTCTTTGTCAATTTTATTTTTTTAATATTGAGCTGGTTGGGAATTACAATTATAAGTAATTACAAATAAGGCTAAATCATGTGAGGAAGCAATATAGTTTTCATCACAAAACACTGTAAATTGCTATAGTGTTTTCCAGCATGATTTCTTGGTCCCTGTTTTTTTTGTGTTTTTATTTATTTTATTTATTGTCTCTGTCGATTTTTTTTTTAATATTAAGCTGATTGAGAATTTAGCTTTATAATTTTTTTTCTTTAAAACATTGTGAATTGCTACAGTGCTTTCCTGCATGATTGTTTTATGATTTTTTCCAAAATTATCTTTGTCGATTTTTTTTTTGGATATTGAGATGGTTAAAAATTATAATTACGATAAAACTAAATCATATGGGGAAAACGTTGTTGTTTTCCTCACAAAACACTGTAAATTGCTACAGTATTTCTCTAAATAGTTTTTTTTTAATGATTCTTTCTAAAATTATCTTTGTCGATTGTATTGGGAAAAATACTGTAGTTTTCCTCACAAAACATTATCAATTGCTACAATGTTTTTTCTCATGGAGTTTTTTCCTTCCAAAATTATCTTTGTTGATTTTTTTTAATATTAAGTTGGTAGACAATTTAGCTTTGTAATTTTTTTTGCTTTTTATTAACAGAAAAGCTAAATCATATGGTGAAAGCACTGTATTTTTCCTCACAAAACACTGTGGATTGCAACAAATCATATTGCTCAGTCTCTAAGTTTTTGATCACCAACACAATTTTTTTTCCGTCATGAAATATTGGATCCATCATACCTTTAGTTTCTATTACTTATTCAGCGCTGGTTCACAATTATAACACTATCAAGTACATGTGTTTTATAAGCTCGTAGCGGTGTGCGGGCTTGCTATCTCATATTGGTTGTAACTTGTAATGATTTGTAGAAGAAAATATATGATAAAATATAAGTAGAGACATCCATGGCC
>Ga0325410_1006088_pt1 | contig 13257 bp, 5 predicted proteins | sample PopdelMetagenome_16_FD_206182 | JGI IMG/M metagenome (GOLD analysis project Ga0325410, IMG submission 206182) | Populus deltoides microbial communities from Bellville, Georgia, United States - Xylem-PdIQD-R3 | ecosystem: Host-associated > Plants > Phyllosphere > Stem > Wood/Secondary xylem... | reverse complement strand
TTAATTAAAATCTAAAATAATATATTAAAATCTCCAAAAATAGAGAAATTAAAATAGACATTCTAAATGGGTACTTTTGTATATATACCACAATGATCCAAATATCTCCATGTAAATGGAAAGTCCTCATCTCCGAATGAAGGGCTATAAACCATTTCCACGGTCACTTCTACCTTCCTGTAATACAAAGATGATACAAGGATATGGGCCCTTTCCACGTGGCATTCCGAGAGGGGTGCCTTACGATAAGGTTAACATCCAATCTCTACCTTCCATGTGTGGCCACCAGGACGTAATATCATCAAACTAAAGATCCAACGGCTGATATCCTAAAAAAACTTTCAAAACCAAATGAGAACCGTTAGATGGAGGTGTGTCCAGAGTCAAGACCAAAGAGAAATGATTCGCTAGTGTTATTATAAATGATGGGGGCTGATAACACATGGGATCTTTGCCAGGTTCCTCAAAACAAATATGCTTATTGAAAAAAATAAATTTAATTTTTTTTTGGAGGAGCTTGAAGAATTTTGTTAGATATATTTAGAGTTATTTAAAATTTATAAAAAATTAAGTGGAGATCAAATATTTTTTTCTGTTTCAAATAATTGTTTCAAATATAAGTTTTCGCAAACCACAAGTTAATTATTCACGTGTTTGACTTCTAACAGTAATTTATACAAACTACTAATAAGAAAAAATCTACTAAATATTTTTAGAAGAGAGGAATTTTCATACCTTTAAGTGTTAGCTCTTTTCTTTTATAATTTTTAAATGTTTTGTAACTTGCATAGTTTTTTATATTTTTACTACTATATAGAAATTAAGAGGCATGATATTTTATTTACAGAGAAACCTGAAAACTCTATAAATAATAAAATATAAATTTTTCCTTGAATAATATCACATTTATGATTTCAGGATAATTATAGAAATTTATTCAATCAAGTCTTTACTTGATTTTTTTAAATTTAGAATTGCAATTCTTCCATATTAATTATATTTTAATTTTTAATTTCTAAAACTTATTTTTCCTGGCTTCAGGCTAACATGATGACACCATTCATTAGCCTCAAGTCCATCTATACTTTTCTAGTTACCCAAAAGACCAATGATATCACCTTTATTTCTAGCAATGATGACAGGTACAATGCATGCAAGTAACCAAAATATAACAAGAGTTGTAATATAATTAGATTTACATTACAATAAAATTGTTTGGTTACTCAGAATGTTGGTTTAGAAGTTATAATGATAAGTACATGGAAAATCACATTACAAACAATTATCGGAGAAAGATTCAAAGAATATGAGTACCGTTTTCCACAAGAATTGCGAAACAAATGTAAAATAATGATTTTGCGCCTATCTTCGTAACAAGTTATGGTTCATTGAAAATCAAGAAATATATATATATATATATATATATATATATATATATATATATATATATATATATATATATATAATCACATTTCTTTTTTAAAATAGTATTATTGCTTAAAATCAACTAGTTTTCTACCCAGGAGCGGAATGAAGGGATGGCAAGCAGGGCCTGGGCCTCTGCAAGATTTTTTTTATTTATTTGGTAATTAAATGCGAGGAGCCGTAACATTTTTTAATGAGAGGGTCCTTCTTACAGGAAATATATTTGTTATTCTTTGCTTTAATTTTGAATTCCTTTGACTTTGCCTTGATTTTATGGTACCAACATGCCTACATGGAAAGGAAAAAAAAATGTAAAGTTATCAATGTGTTTTGCTATTTTTTCTCTCCCTGTAGCCTTGATATAAATGTCTTCAACGCAGCGGGTAGATACAAATTACAAATAAAACTTTTTTGTGAAAAAATTAAAATAGGGTACTGATTAATTCATCTTTTATTAAACAAAATAAGTTCAATTTAAATTTAAAATATATTTTTTATTTTATTTTGAGATATTTATTAAGAATTTGATTATGGTTTTTTATAATTTTATTATTTTTACTTTTTTTTTAGATCTGCTACTTCTAACAATTGTTTTTTAAATTTTTGATAATGATTTTTTTCTAATTAATTAAATATATTTTATTGGTTTGTTTTGAATATGCTTGGATTTTTTTATGTTTTGTTTTTAGCAGAGCCATCAAAATTATCAATTTTTTCTTAATATATGTTTTGGTTTTAGGTTGAATCATGAACAAAATAAGAAGAATTGATTTTTTTTGAACAAAAGGAAAAATATTTATACACTAGTTGACAGGTTGATTCGGCTTATTTTGACTTTTCTTGTTTCGACAGCAACTACTGAACGAGCTTTCTCCGCGATGAAGATTGTTAAAACAATTCCTCGCAATTAGATGGAGGATGATTTTCTTGCAAATTATTTGATTGTTTATATAGTAAAAGAAATTGCTAAAAGATTCACAATTGATATGATAATCAATTATTTTTATTCTATAAAAGAACGACGAGCACAATTAAAATAAATATGTAAGAATTATTCTTTATTATTTTTTACTTTATTTCAAAGTTTATCAAACATAAAATAATGCTTCGCTTTAGCTAATGTTTCTTATATACTTTGTATGTTTATATTTGATAGGTATAAAGACCAACAACATTAAAGTGATGGATACATCATAAAAATAAAATTAACTTTATTGTTTTAACTCAATTTAGTATTGCTCCAAACCTTTTACCTTATACAAAGTTTATTATATGTTTGTAATAAGTTATTTGAATAAAACTAAATCATGATGGGTTTTTTTACAACTCATGTACAATAAATTAAAACAAATATTATATCTTGTTATATTATTGTTGGCCACCCCAAATAAATAATCCTAGCTCCGCCCCTGTCTCTACCAAATTTCTATTGAAACTTTTGCAAAGTTTTCTTTTATATTTAGAACATATCAAATTATCAATAATCACTTGTATACTTCTAAAATAATTTTTCAATTCTTGATCCAATTATCCTGGATCATTTCTTTTACCGTAACATGACAACCATATGGCTATCATCATCACCAACTCATCACAATAAATTCTTTTGATAGTCCAAGACAATATCATAACAATACAGTTTAAAAATGTTCTTACTTATTACATACACATTAAAAATTGAACTATTTAGGATACATATCATCAAATGATAGTTAGATTACATGCAATCCAAATTACTTGACATAACAAATCATACAATGTACAAAGTCTAATACTTAAAGCTAAACAATAATAATACAATCCTAAGCTATTGTTCTCCACAAGTCTACGATGAACCTGAAGTCATACAATAAACATATATCATTTTGTTAATACAATATTAAAAGGCATATAGTACTCAATAAAAGTATTCTTTAAACACCCCCTTTTTTTTGTTGTTTTTTCTAACTGAATCTTGAATTCAACAATTAATCATGTAGTTAATGTCTTGAAAAGCAATTCAATCTTGATTGATCCCATATTAATATTCTTACTCTAACTATCACTTCCAAAAAATACTAATAAACATGACCACCTTATTTAATTATCTATAGATTCATTTATTTTTCACAAACGTCAACTAGTCCAACCATCATTTATGAATGCTCATAAATCCACCCAGCTCATCTTTTCTTGCCCTTTATACTGTTAATATTCACAACACAATTTCGCATTTAAAGAATTTATAGTTACAAAATCTATGGAATTCTTATAACGGTACAAAGTGTAAAACACCTTCTTGGAACTTGTAAATACCCGGTACTCTTAATTGTTGCCCCCTCACCGCCACTTCTATAACCTTTCATGCATTAACAGGACAAATTATTTTAATTCAATAATTCATTATCAGAATTCTATTAAGATTCTTACTTAGTTTTACATTGTCAACCCAATTAAAAAGACTCACATCATTAATGCACACTCTGTAAGGTCTAAACCTTGCACATACTCCAATCATGCTTATTTATTTCCATGTAACAAGTGATTTTGCTTAAACACATAATCCAATATACAAGCTTTTACTTTAATCTATCTAGAATCTTTCAACAATCCAGTACCTTTTATTTTTGTCCTTCACATCAATTTCCTAACTTAACATGCATGAGATATCATAATGGCCCTCAATTTTCCAAGTATTCTTTTTCCAAAATCTGCTTAACTTCCATATCATTTGTTGTTGTCACTACTTAGTTTTTCCTTCTGTGTATGTTACCCATAATGATTTTCATCATATTATCTTTAGGTTAACTGATCATCCTTTAGCACATTTACATCTTTACTACCTATCATTCATCCATATAACAAGGGTCTTGATAACCCTACTCTCCACTCACATGGTTAATTAGATCAAACAATGTTGGTTATCAGCAACCACTGATGTCATTAGTCTCCACACCATGACAGACTAATCAAACAATAACGGTCATCAACATCTATTGATGCCATTAGTCTCCACATAGTGGAAGACTAAGCAAACAATGGTGGTCATCAGTAATCATTGATATCATTAGTCTCCATACAATAGCAGACTAATCAAACTTTACTCCTAAACATTCCATGCTAAGTATTTTTTTTCATCATAACACCTTATGTATCTCACTAGGTTACCTTAACCTAAAATCCATCATACTCACTTTATTCTTTACAATACCTTCTTGTATTTATACTTGTACAATTCATCTGTCTTAAATCCAAATATAAATCATGATATTGTATTTTTATTATCCATTTTGAATACGATGCACAACTATTCTTCTTTGTATACCTACTTCTACAATCAAGTGCAATACTGCCCATTTAAAACGCCTAATGTTTTAGTACCAAGCATGACGTTTCATTCCTAAAATCCAAAGTTCATATTGGGAATACAAAATTTTACTATGTCATGTATGCATACATTTCAATTATATAAATCAATACATTTTCCACTTCTAGTAACATATCTTATTTATACCGTTTCAGTTATAACCTTTTTTATATGTTTTTTTAAAACAATTTTGTATTTTGTATTTTACTTCTCTGTGATTTTCTTATTTAGCTTTTTTAAATAGTAATTATTTTTTAATTATATTGGATGTGTTTAATTTTTTAGAATGTTAGTATGATTCATTTTTAGTTTTTTTTTTATATTTAATATAGATTAAATTTATTTTTTAAAATAAAAAATATTTATTTTTAATATGTGTTGTCTTGCATGATATTTTGTTTCCTTTTATTTTATTCAATAAATTTTACGTGTGTGTCAATTCTATTACAAATTTATTTTAATAAAAACAATTCATTAAACACAATTAGGTAAATGACCCGTGTTGTGATATTAAATATTTTGATATATATTTATCTCTTGGTTTTTCTAATTTTTTTTATTTATTGTTAATGACCTTTTTTTTATTTCTTTACACAATAGTTCTTGATTTATTTTCGTCTCATTTGTTTGTGTGATTGAAAAGTGTTTTTGTAAAAAATTAAATTTTTTTTCTTCAAATTAATTTCTTTTTGGTGTTTTTAGACTATTTTGATGTGCTGATTTTAAAAATAAATTTTATAAAAATTACTTTGATGCATTTCCAAATGAAAAACACTTTGAAAAGAAAGTGTCACCACCATACCAAACGAGCTGAATTAGATGTGCGCATAAGTTTTTTCAATTTATATTTAGGAATTGTTTTGTGTAAAAAAACACTTTGAAAAACTCTGCATGTTTATTTTTTTTATCATGTATTGATGTTTTCAATTTTATCCTTGTTCTTTGAATTTTTTTTCCTTGACCCTTTTATAATTATTGTTTTTATTTTTACATTTAATCCAAGTTTATAGTTTAATATATATTTTTTTCTTTTTGTTCCTAATTATTTTTATTTTTTTGTTAGTGTTTTTAATCTTTTCAATTTAACTCTCAAATTGAAAATTTGATGTTGCCTTTTAATTTATTTTTTTATTTCAATTTTAACCCTTATTCTTTTAAATGTTATTTTTTTATTTAGGATTTTTTTTGTATTTTTTTTTCAATTTCATCCTTCAATATTTTATTTTTTAGAGAATGGGCTTCATGATTTTTCTCATGTATAGTGTTTCTGATTTGATAACGCAGGTTATGGGTTTGAAAAGCTAATAAAAGTTGATATTTTTCTTGTCTTATTTTCTTTACCAATATCACTTTTCAAAAAAAACAAATTCAAGTCTATTTTTATAATTGATTTTTTATGGTGTCATATTTTTATAGAGTTATCTCAATCTCATATGTCAGGTTATGAGTTTCATATGTTAACCAACTTTGCATATAAAAAATTATAAAAATAGTATTGCTTTTTTTTTTTTTATATTATCAAATTAATTATACACTAAATTTTTTTTCAAGTTAAAAAAGTAATCTAGTCTAACCACCAAACTAATTGTAGCTATAAGAGCCCGGTCGGCTTCTCTACAGGGGAACCTCTGTTGCCTACTCACCAGAGATTGGTTCTCTCGGCGGGTTTTATAAAAAAAATTATTTTCGACAATTTCCATGCTTCCTACATTCTAATTCAGTGTCTTCAAGTTTTAATAAAAAAGGAGCTGAAGTCTGTTTTACAAGTAAAACACCTATTTTTGGTAATTATTACTCTCTTTTTTTTTAGGTAATGTGCTTGTTTTTTTCTCTAAAAATAAGTTCCTTCTCGTGAAAGTCAAAGCAAAAGCCGTTAAACTGTTTACAAGCACAACAAAATAATACAGAACCTGTTTGTTTGTTGAAAAATAATTTTTTTTAAAAAGTAAATTCTAGAAAAAATAAATTCTGGAAAATTGAATTTTAGAAAAGTATTTTTTGATATTTGGTAGTGTAATAAAAAATAAGTTAGAAAATATTTTCCAATATTTGGTTATATTATGGGAAATGAGCTGGAAAATAACTTATTAATGTTTTATTTTTTTAAGTTTATTAAAATAATAAGGAAAAAATCTTACAAATTAAAAAGTTGAATGAGAATGAAATTAAAAAATATATAATTTTATAAATTATCTCAAATAAAATAAATAATAATCAAAATAATAGAGATCAAATAAAAAATAAAAAATTAAAAGATGAAGAAATTAAAATAATAATAATTAATATTTCATAAATTATTTCAAATAAAATAAGTAATAATCAAAAGAATGAGGATCAAATTTGATAGATAAAAAAATTCAATTAAAAAATGATAAGAGAAAAGCAAAATAAAAATGAGGACCAAAGTTAATATAAAAATTAAATTCTAAGGGATGAAATTGAAAAACAAATATTCAAAACAAATACATATATATATATATATATAACAATCAAAAGTTTGAGAACCAAATTTGATATAATCGGCAAATAATATGACATTTCTAAATTTTTCACAACTTCCAGAAAGTGTTTTCCGCCCAAAATAAAAGGAAAACACTTTTCTAGAAATCAAGCCAAATTTTTTTGACTGGAAAATATTTTCCGTTGACCGGAAAATATTTTCCATTGACCAACTTTCTTAATGACAAACAAATACATGAAAGTTTAGAAAGTGATTTCCCGAAAACCATTTTCCGGGAAACAAACGCCCCTGTAATCTATATTTATTTTCTTTCCTCTACTCCAAAAAAAAATTAATTTTTTACTCCATATATAGGTACATTATTGCATTATAAGAATTTATCTTATCATTTCATAATTTATCAAATTCCTTGATAAAGACTGATTAAATACAATTTGGCCAAAAGACTGCTTACTTTGTAACAAATCATTTTTAAGTAATTATCAACTGTAATTAAATATAAGTGTTTTGTTAAGTTTTGGGAAAATATCATAATTTGAAAAAGCTTGGAGGGAAATAGCATGGTTTTAATATTATCATATGTTTTTTAATATTAATTTTGCACACAAAAATTATTGGAAATAATGGTTATTTAGTAAAAAGTCAAAATGCATATCTCATGTAAATTAATTTATATATACAAAAATCAAACCAAAATTTTATAAAGATTAATGGTGAAGAGATGATATTAAAGATTAAATAGCTAAGAAATAGACGAGATAAACTTACATGGCAGAAACAAAAAAATAAATGAAGAAAACAAAGAGAGAAAAAAAAATAATGAGTCATCGAAGATGTATTGTGGTTTCATTTTCAACATATTTGATATTGTTAGAAAGATCTTGACCAGATAAATTTAAATACACTTTGAAAAACCATCAAACAATTATAACCCCTAAATAATCTTAACCCTCAATTAATTCCAAACAAAACCCCTAACCCTAAATTAACCCTAAACAAAACCCCTAAAGGACACTAAGCACAAATTAACTACAAACAAAATCCCTAACCAAATTAACTACATCAAAGATGACATCATAAAAAAAAAAAACCTTTGATGGAGATATTTACAAGGGCGGCTGTGAATAAGAACTGTAAAAAAGAAAAGATCAGAACATTCCACCACATTATCATTCATGTCTGTTTCTTATTAGCGGTTGTAATCTGAAGAGCGGCCTATGATCTATATTTTATGATATAAGGGATTAATTTGATAAGATCAATAATTTTCATCTCCTAAGCATCAAATTATATAAACCCAAACGGCCATAAATAAAATGGAGTTTCCTGGGTACGGTATTTGCAGCTTTGTTTTCATCTACAAGCTTTTCCAAAACATCTTCTGTCATGCAATGAATTCTCAAAGGAAAAATGTGAAAAACCAAACACCATGGAGAGTCTTCCACGCGAGATTGTGTTCGCCATACTTTCAATTCTACCAGCAACATCCTTACATAATGTTAAGCCCAATTCCGAGCCAGCTGTGTGGTGTCCATTTTTATGCCCACAAGTGGAAACGGTGGGCTAGTTAGGAAAATTTACCGAAGATATTGCCCGAGTTCGATGTAATAGGCTCTTGTAATGGCTGTCTATTCTTACGCGATTCATCACCGAAGTGTACAATCCGATTGCTTGAACTGCGTAAGTCCACCTCGAGTTCGGATAAATGGATGGCATTTGAATTTGGTTTTCTTCCGACAAGGAATAGATCGCCATATCTATTTGGATAAGAATTATAACAATAGGCAGCCCTGCTTGGAAAAGTTTAGGAAAAATACCCAGCTATGGGTATTTGGATCGCCTTCACAGACTTCATTACAGTGTTTAAGAGTCTTGGATTAACCATTTCAGAATAGAAACTCATTTGCCAAGGGACTGGGAGCAAGATGAGGACCGCCTCCTTCAACATCTCCGAATTTTATTACAAAAGATCATTCGTCACCGTCCTATGCTGTCTGAAAAATGATGGGATTTTATTGGGATATGAACGACGAGCTCTGGTGTCTTATAATCTGGATCCTTTAGGGATATTGCAGTTCAAGGAATGCCAAACTGGATTGAAAAAAGAAAGACATGTATGATCTTTATGAAAGTTCCTTCTTGTGATATGCATGTTTGGATCATCATCTTACATTGCAGTGAAAGACATCCGAGTTTACACACACACACACACACACACACACACACACGTCCCGCTTAACTGCAGGCTACTTGAATTGAAAATAAAACGCTTTCAGCAAACCAAGAGATTGCAAACAGAGGAAACAGAGGTTAATAAAATCTTTCGACAATTTTTGTTATGAGAAAATAAATATTTGAGTTTTATATAGATTGGGTTATACATTATCCAAAAAATTTCAAGGAATTAATTTGGTGATTAAGAAGGTTTTTTCTTTTTATAAATTTTCTTGATTCAAATACTGAAACATACTAATCTACTAATCTAATCTAGGGAATGCATGCATTTTTTAATTGTTCAGAAAAAGACTTATTCTTCAGCAAACAGATCTAAGAATGCCCTTATCATGAAATATATATATAGTAAGTACTCTGATATTAGTAAGTGCCCAACTATGTTCCTTGTAACTGTGATTTACACATTATTGCCCAGGAAGATTATATACGCTGTAGTGGACTTACAGTCATCAAGATTGCCACCCCAGTCAGCATCAGAGAATCCGTGAAGTACTGGATGGGATTGGCGACGCAGCAAGAGACCAAAATGCATGGTCTGTTTGACATAGCATAAGAGTCTTTTAACATGTTGCCAATGGATCACTGTTGGTTTGTGCATGAACTGAGCTAGACGATTGACTGCAAAACCCAAGTCTGGACGAGTGAGTGAGAGATATTAAGAGAGCCAATGGTGCGTCTGTATTCAGTGGCATCACAATTGGCTGAACCATCATCAAGCAGAAGCTTCGTAGACACAAACATAGGGGTGTGGACCGTCTTGGCGCCAGCCATATTTAGCCTGATGAGAAGATCATGAATATAACGGTTTTGAGAGAGGAACAAACCTTGCTGAACTGGTATAACTTCCACCCCAAGAAAATAATGTAGATCAGTCAGGTCTTTTAGAGAGAACGTTTCACCTAAAGAGGTGACAACATGCTGCAGAAATGTAGTGTTATTGCCGGTTAGGATTAAGTCATCAACATAGACCAACACATAGAGCAGAACATCATTTTTATTAAAGATGAATAAGGAGCTATCGGACTTGGAATTAAAGAAACCCAACGCAAGGAGACTGGAGCGTAAGGCAGTATACCAGGCTTTATGCATCTGCTTGAGACCATAGATAGACTTCTGAAGAGAGCAAACATGATGAGGATAGGTTGTATTAATAAAACCAGCAGGTTGATGCATAAACACTTTTTCTGTTAACTAACCATGAAGGAACACATTGTTTACATCGAGCTGTTTGAGAGGCCAGTTATTTGACAGAGCAATGGAGAGAATAAGGCGAATGGTGGTCGGTTTAATGACTGGACTAAATGTCTCAGTATAATCAACACCCGGTCGTTGATTAAATCCCTTAGCCATAAAACGGGCTTTGAAACAATCCACTGTACCATCCGGATTGCGTTTAATTCTAAAAGCCCATTTACAGCCAATTAAGTTGGAAGCTGATGGTCAATGGACCAGATGCCAAGTGCCATGAGAAACTAAGGCAGTAAATTCATCTGCCATGGCTTAACGCCACCTGGGGTCTTTGAGAGCTTGAGAGACGCAGGTGGATTCCAACGGTAATGAGAGGAAGCGAAGACGCAGAGTCTGAGAGAGGAGTAGGGTTGCCATTAGTCGACATGGTGAACATTTCTAATCTCGTGGGAGAAGAAAGCTCTGATACCATAAAAGGATTGTTACAAATGAATTGATGCAGTAGTTTCATATTATTCCATTGCAATACTGTCTATATATAATACAATTACAATGACTGTTAAGGAAAGAGCTTAATGAACGAATATACAGTCATAAACAAGACTGCAAGAATTAAGGTGTTATACATGGAAGTAAATCACTAATGAGTTGAGGTTACGATGATTTCCTTATATTACCCTCTCAATTGAATAATTTTTTTCATTAAAAAAATAAATATATACACTTTATTAATATATTTTTCAACATAAAAATAATTCTCTATCAAAAATAAAAAAAACTCATGCATATAATTAAATAAATCAGAGAATTATTTATGCCAATAAACATATAAAAAAACCCATTAATGATATAATACGAGTCAACTCATCAACATAAATAATCCACTAGAGGTATTAATTGAATCAATCATAAGATCAAGGATCAAGAAGTTAAAGGAGACATTGAATGAACTTATTCAAGATATTTAGGCCAAGCTGACTTCAAAAAGCTACAACACATATAGATCAACCCATAATCAACCTAATCCAAGTGCAATAAAAGACTAATTCTTCCATAACATGGGTTTAGGGTTGGCATTGTGATGACAACCTTGTTTGAACAGTTAATCCTGACATTATAAGGATATTTTGACAGAATATTTTAGGAGTTTTTATTTTGGGAAACTAAGGAGCAGAAGTCATGATATTTTGAATAAACTTGTGTTCTACGTGATGCAATACTTTTTTCTTTGCTGGGACAAAAAATAAATTTGACTTATCAAAGTGTAATTGATCTTATGACATCTTTCTTATACTTTTTGTTCATGAATTGATATTTGTTAGGTGGGGTTCATTCCAATATTATTGGTGTTTTGGTTCAAGTAATCTTTATGTCACGCTCTTATCAAATCTGTTTTTTAGCTTTCTAGGATTTATCTTTCTTGCGTATGGATTATGTGACCACGCAGTTACGAAGTTCACATTAGGTGGTATCAAAGCTTGAATTCATTTATCAGTTTATATCCTTCTATGATTTTCATTCCTTTTGTTCCGTGTGTTAAAACTCATTATTTCAAATCTTCATCTATTCCTCTTGAATTGCGGCAACAATTACTCTTATAAAAAAAATGTTATTTTGTTTTTTTACTGTCACTATATATATCAATAACATAAAAAGTCGTTCAAATAAAGACATTATAGATTCTTCTACAGAAACTAAAATAAGGTGAAATTAGATCAAACCACGTCAAAATTACTTGAAAATTTATATTCTTTGTTATTTAGAGTCTAATCGCACTATATATCAAATTTGAGATTAGTTGGACATCGTTTGGTTTAAGTTCTAGATTCAGGTATAGTTTGCATAAAACGGGTCTAATTTGATTCAACTATTGAAATCAATTTGGGCAGTATACTAAAGTTTTATCTAAGATATTTAAAATTCAATTAAGTTATTTTCATAATATTTGCTTCTGATTTTTTTATTTTTGTGTGTTTTAAAAAATGTCCATATCTCATATGAATTCGCTTGCTGCTCATGAAATTACAATTGTAGTTTTGTCTTTGCTTGTTTTCATATATTTCTTGTTTCTTGAGTCAATTACATTTATTTGGATTGCATTACTAGGCTATTCTCTTTGGTTATGTTGATTTTAATTCCGCAAGAGTCGAAAAGAAGGTGAGACGAGAGAAAAAAGGTGTAGCAAGCATATTAGTGTGAAAAGCATAATTGAGTGAAACACGAGAGCAGTATAAACACGTAAAGGGGTGAATGATAAAATAATTTTTTATTTATCACTAACGTATTTTAAATATTTGAAGATGTCGAACAACAACAAAACAACACCACTAATTGAGAATTAGGCTTTTCAAATTCAAGCATGAAACGAACCAAGTCATGTCTAAATTTGGCCTTAAAATGCTGCTGACTAGTTTGGCAATATTAGGCATACTCTCAAACCGTACATAAAATTAAGCTTTTACATGAAAATACTAGACACATGGAACTATATTTTGGTATATTTTCAGGATAAATAGAGTTCAGGAATATATTATTTCATAGGGTTGAAGTTACTAGCTGAATCTTGTCAAATCTACCATACTAGACCTTTGTGTACTGTTTG
>Ga0325410_1006085_pt1 | contig 13260 bp, 6 predicted proteins | sample PopdelMetagenome_16_FD_206182 | JGI IMG/M metagenome (GOLD analysis project Ga0325410, IMG submission 206182) | Populus deltoides microbial communities from Bellville, Georgia, United States - Xylem-PdIQD-R3 | ecosystem: Host-associated > Plants > Phyllosphere > Stem > Wood/Secondary xylem... | reverse complement strand
CGTGGCGGGGCGTGGCGTGGCGTTAGTCTGGGGATTGGGCAGCTTTGCATGGATGTGAAATTCATGAATGCCTGACACGTCTCATAGTGAGTGGCTAAGAATTGAAATTTTTGAGAAGTCCAGCCTGGCCTGTTCATAGATTAATTAACAAGCCCGTGAGCTTTCTACGATCTAGTATTCTTTTTGAGTTGGGGAAATAACTATTCGTCAGCCACGTCTATGACGTGCCCATATTTGATCATAAACAAGAATAAGAATAAGAATAGAAGTAACTAGTTAGATGCTCTATGCAATACTGCGGGTTAATTATTTTTTGTATTTTAAAAAAAATTAAAATTTAAAAATATTAGATTTTTTTATAAAGTTATACCCAAGAGTCTTAGATTTGGTTGCAACGCTTGACCCAAAAGTAATATTTATAATATTAATAATAATATTAAACTTGGCTTAACCCTTAGCATAAAAGTATCTGGAATGCAATACCAGACCCAATAGCATTAGATGTGTGTCTGACTGCAAGGTCGTGTCATAAAAGTGTAATAATTAAATATATTAGTTAAAAAAAATAAAGAAAAAAAACCAACAGGAAGAAAAAAACTAATGAAGAAAAAAAAATTATGAATTAACTGTGTTAACCCTTCAAATTAGGTTAACCAGTCATACCTTGAATTTGTATCGTGAAAATTTGATAATTAAAAAGGAAAAAAAAAATTAATGGGTTAACCCAGAATTAACTGGGCTAACTTGTCAAACCAGGTTAGCCTGTCAAATCCGGACTCCGTGTCATGAAAGTTTGATAACTAAATAGAAAAAAATTTAACATTAACAATTTAAATTAAACAAAAAAAATTAATTAAAAAGAAAAAAAACAAAAAGCATAAGCCTTTTCACTATGGACTGCACTGTGCAGTTCACAGTCAAAGGCATAAAAACAACAAAAAAACAAAAATAAAAACTAAAGGCATCAGTCGAGAACCACTTAAAAAAAAATTTAATATTAATAAACTAAATTAATTAAATAAAATTAATTAAAAAGAAAAAAACCTCTAAGAAGAAAAAACACTAAATAGAAATAAATTTAACATTAACAAGCTAAACTAAACGAAATAAATTAAAAAGAAAAAAAGCAAAAAAAAAAAAGATTACAGGTTAACTCATCAAATTAAGTTAACCCGTTAAACCTGGGATTCGTGTCATGAATGTCTGGTAACTAAATAAAAAAAGTGAAAATTAAGAAACTGAACCAAACAAAAAAAAATTAATTAAAACGAAAAAAAATCTGGGTTAACTTGTCAAACCATGTTAACCTGTTAAACCCAGGATCTGTGTCATGAAATTCTAATAACTAAATAAAAAAAATTTAACATTAACAAACTAAATTAAACAAAAACAATTTATGAAAATAAAAAAACAAAAAAATTGACTGTCAACCCATAATTAACTGGGTTCACCCGTGAAACCAGGTTAACCCGTGAAACTCAGGATATATGTCATGAAAGTTTGATAACTAAATAGAAAAAAATTAGTATTAACAAACTAAATTAAATGAACAAAATTAATTAAAAAGCAAAAAAAAAATTCTTGGTTAACTTGTCAAACCAGGTTAACCTGTTAAATCCGGAAAACGTGTCATGAAAGTCTGATAACTAAATAAAAAATTTTAATATTAATAAACTAAATTAAATTAAACAAAAAAAATTGTTAAAAGAAAAAAACAAAGAAATAAGCAAAAAAAAATAATCCTGAAAGGCATAAAAAAAGCTAAAAAAATGAGACAACTTAAAAAAACATAAAGCATCAGTGTTTTACTGTGGACTGCACTATGCAGTCCACAATAAAACACTAATCCCTTTTAGTATATGTTACAATTAATTAAAAAGAAAAAAAGAAAAAAAATTCAGGTTAACTCGTCAAACCCGAGATCCGTGTCATGAAAATCTGATAACTAAATAAAAAAATAAACATTAACAAAAAAAATTAAACAAAAAAAATTCATTAAAAGAAAAAAACACAAAGAAAAAAACAAAAAAAAAACCCCATAAAGGCTAGAAAACGAAAAAAAAGAGAAAAAAAAAAGAAGAAGACAACTCAGCGTTTCACTGTGGACTTGCACAGTGAAACACTGAGCAGTTTTAGTTTATTGTCAATTAACAAACTAAACTAAACGAAAAAAATTAATTAAAAAGAAAAAAATTCAGGTTAACTCGCCAAACCAGGTTAACCCATTAAACCCGGGATCCGTGTTATGAAAGTTTGATTACTAAATAAAAAAATTAACATTAATAAACTAAATTAAATAAAAAAATTATTAAAATAAAAAACAAAAAAAAATTGACAGCCCGTGAAACCTGAAATATGTGTCATGAAAGTCTAATAACTAAATAAAAAGAAATTTAACATTAACAAACTAAAGTAAACGAAAAAATTTAATTAAAAAGAAAAAAAGCAAAAAAGAAAAATTCTGGGTTAACTCGTCAAACCATGTTAACTTGTTAAACCCGAGATCTTTGTCATGAAAGTCTGATAACTGAATAAAAAAAATTTAACATCAACAAAAAAAACTTATTAAAAGAAAAAAAAAGAAAAAAAACTCTAAAAGTGTAAAAAAAGAAACCAGCTCATCTTTTACTAAATGGAAAGAAATTTAACATTAACAAACTAAAGTAAACAAAAAAAATCAATTAAAAAGAAAAAAAAAAGCAAAAAACAAATTTATGGGTTAACTCGTCAAATCATGTTAACCTATTAAACCTAGGATCCATGTCATGAAAATCAGATAACTGAATAAAAAAATTTAACACTAACAAAAAAAATTATTAAAAGAAACTCTAAAAACATAAAAAAAAAAAAGTTCATTCTTTTACTGTGAACTGCACTGTGCAGTTCACAGTAAAAGAATGAGCCCTTTTAGTTATAGTTTAATTGGAGAACATGATCTCTCTTTTTTTGGTATTTTAATTTTAATCTATTTTTTTATTTTTATTTTCAATCTCAATTCATTATATATATATATATATATATATATATATATATATATATATATATATATATATTTCAATTTCATTCCCATTTATTTGACTTTTTTTTAATTTTTTTTGTTAAATTGATTTTTCTTTTAAATTTCACCATCAAATAAAAAATAATTTATATTTTTTATTTCAAATTTGATCTTCATTCTTTTGATTTTGTTTTTGGGTCATTTTATTAAATAGATTTTTCTTTTTAAGTTCACCCTTCAACCAAAGATCAGATTTATTTTGCATTTCAATTTTGATCCAAATTATTTTAATTTCTAAATTTTAACCCTTTTGTATAATTGTAATTCTTTTTCAATTTCATCCTTCAATATTTAATTGATTAAGAATTGGGTTTCATTGTTTTACTAGATAGGGTGCTTCCACTTTAATAACTCGATCACGAGTTTGAAATGTTAATGTGAGTTGATAATAACTTCTTTAAAAAAAAAACAGGTTTTGTGATTTTCATTATTTTCATTCTATCATGTTATCCTGGTCTCATAACTTGAGCTGTGTGTTTAATGGGATAATCCAGGTTGACTCGACCTTGATTATCAAGATTATAGAGTTATCATGTTATCTTGGATTGACTTAGACAAATGTTTTTTACCAATTTCATCATTTTGTATTTAATGGGCTAAGAATTGAACTCCATCATTTTCTCCCATTTGAAAAAAAAATTATAGGTTATTATGATCAAATTTTTTTTTAATTTGGTTCATGTGCTATTGTTGCCTTTTTTATCGTTTAATTAAAATAAAATCAACTCATTGACTCAATCAGGTTTATGATCCAAGTTGTAAATTTATTCAATCAGGTTTATGATCCAAGTTGTAAATTTGTCTTCCTCTTTTGAAACACATTTGTGGCATATGAGCATTATTTTCTATAGAGAAAATTAGGCTCATAGTGTAGGACGGGTCCATGACTAGTAAGAACACTAAAGATAAATTTTGATATATCACTTGCTAGTGATAAAAAAAAAAAAAAAAGATGTGGAACCCATAACATGAGTGGGTCATCTGACTCTATAAATATTTTACATTTTTTCAAATATGTTATTCTTGAATATAATCAACCATGTAATTGAACATCTAATCAGTATCAACTCTTAGCTAAATTTGTCTTGAGACTTTTTTTTAAAAAAATAGAATAGTAAATTTAAAATATTGGTGAATAGCATAACGTAAAAAAGAATTAGCGAAATGACATGGTTTGTACATGCCGCGATTGAGAAACGTTATATTTATAGCTTGTCGCTATTTAGAATGGAAACATTTACAAAAAAAAAAAATTGAAATGTATAGGAGAGAGGAGGGAGGGAGAAAGAAAAAGAAAAAGAAAAAGAAAAAGAAAAAGAAAAGGACCTTAATGGCACACTAGAGCTTCGATTATAACATTATTGGTACCATAAAAGATATCTTGACAAGATGAATCTAACGACACCAAGAAACGTTATCAACAGTGACCTCAGTAAGCCACACTTGTTACCCAAAGATGACAGGTTGATCACTTTCTTTTGGCGGTAAGTGTGGCCTTCTCGGTTTACCGTTGGTGACCATCTTTGATGTCGTTAGGTTTGTCATGTAGAGATCTTTTTTTATGATACCAATAAGGTTGTAATTAGAGTTTCTGTGTGCCTCCCAGGTCTTTTTCTTTTTTCTTTGGTTATCTCTCCTCTCTCCTACCTATTTCATAATTTCTTTTTGTAAATGTCATTATTCTAAATAACAACAAACGATAAATGTTGTGTTTCTCAATCATAACATGTACAAACTGTATTATTTTGTCAATTCTTTTTTTATACCATATTATTTCACCAATATTTTTTTAAAAATATGATTGTCGCACCCGACATCGCGGCAGCCTTAAAAATAATATTTCATTGAAAGAATGGATTTCTGGCATCCTATTCTTTGATGGTGAATGGTCTTGTTTAAGGAGTTGCCACCTAGTATTATGGTCACTAGGAACCATAACTGGTCAACATAGATTTTATGGTACGAGACTGGTTACGCAAAAGGGAAGATATTATCACCCTTTAAGCGTCCTGCTTGAGGCAGGCTGCATTGCTAATTTTTTTTTGTCATAAATTGCTAACATTTTATTGGTTTGTACTATGATGGTTTGCGTTTAATATTCCTGACTCTGGCGCCAGTGAATATTCAACTACGGATACTTTCAACTCTAGCGTTGGTAAATATTATGTAACTATAAAATAATTTTAAATCAATATTTTTTTTTCTGACTCTGGCGTCAGTGAATAAACCACACAATTTTTATTTGTTATGTAGCTAATTAAAAGTAAAATATAATAAAATAAAATAAATTTACATTAGTATTTTTATTCCTGACTCAGGCGTCAGTGAATAAACTACACAATTTTTACTTGTTATGTAGCTAAATAAAAGTAAAATATAATATAATAAAATAAATTTACATTAGTATTTTTATTCCTGACTCTAGCGTCAGTGAATAAACCAATAAATTTATTTTATTTTATTTTTTTTGCATGCACATTTTTTTTATTTTTATGTAGCTAAATAAAATGCGATGAAATAAATTTGAATCAGCGTTTTTATTCTAACTCTGGTGTCAATGAATAAAAACAATAAATTCATATTTATGTTTTATTTTTATACACAAATTTTGTTTATATTTTTTTTATTTTTTTTAATTTCTGAGCTAGGCCCAGCTCAGCCCACATGGGCTGGGCTGGACCCAACCAGTCTAGCCTGGTCACTGGCTTAAGCCAGTGACCTGGCTGAGTAAAAAAACTAAAAGCACGCGTGAATTGACTTCAGGCGTGCATGAACACTGTGTGAAGGTAATTAAATTACCTTCGCACAGTGTTCTTGTACAATTAAATTTGAAATGAAGATACAAAAAAGAGATGAAGAAATGGGCGTATTTGCTTCTGGAGACTGAAGGTGCGTGCAGCGCTGATGATGAATCTCGCCTACTGTTTCCTTTTTGACTTCCTTCTGTGCTTGCTGGTCTGTGTTTTCCTTTTTTTCTCAGTAGCCTTTAATACTAAGAAGATGATGCTGGCCTGCTGTGAGTTTGTTTTGGGTGTTTTCTTTTTTTGTGCTAGGATGTCTGCAGAGATGAAGGCAATGGCGAGGACAATTATCTGTGTATGCTGGTTTCCTTTCCTCTTATTGTCTCTGTGTATTATTTCTCTCTGGGTTTTTTTGCTTTGTTCTTGCTCTAGTTCTATTCTGTTTTTTTGCTCTCTGGTTTTTGGTCCACCACTGGGTTTTTTGCCATCCCTTTTATAGAGTGATCCTACAGCTTGCCCTTCAACTAATCATGCCTTTGCAGGACTGTTATTCAACCTACAAACAAGATCGTGGGCAAGAGACGTGGTCCACAATTGGATCGGATTTGTTGCAGATTTTTAGGTCCCCTGTTGAATCGGGATGAAGAAAACGAACATGGCTGTTCCACCAGCAACGGTGCCGTTTCGGCAGAAATGGACATTTTCATTTTGACCTCTGATCTTTGGAAATTTAGCAATTGGATCTAAGTAATTAAAAATTTCTTTTAATTTTTCCATTGGATTAATTTCAATTGAATTCCTAAATTATAACATTGTTTACAAAACAGTCCTAAATTTCTGGATTGTTCGATTTGGTCCTTAATTAAATCTTCAACTTTAAATTCTTTCAAAATTATCCCTGGAAAAATTAGTTAAAATTCCTAAAGTAAACCTGCAATTTCACTATAGTCCTTAGTCTTTTAATCTCCTGAAATTTTGCTTCTAATCAGCCCACAACTCTGGTATTTCTTTAATTAAATCTCTGATTCCTTTAATTAATTAAATCAAAGTTCAATTAAGTCCTCAAACTTATTAATTCTTCAATTAAGCTCTTAATTTCATTAATTAAAGCAATCCAAATTTTAATTAAAATTCCTAAACTTATTAATCCTTCAATTTCTGACCAATTGACTCTCAAATTTAATAATTTCATCCTCAAACTTTAAATTTTGTGTTGTCTTAACCCCACTCTCAAATATATTTTTATTCATTAATTTTTTATTCTTTATTCAAAAATTGGGTTATGACAATCATAATAAGCAAAAAAAAAAAAAAAAACCTAGTTTTAAAGGCAATGATTATTTTGGAAATAAAAAAACATTACACAACTAATTAAAACTGATGCATTTATAATATTACACTGTACTTGGTATACATATTAAGACCCCTGGATATAAAATCAAATGATCCATTCCTCCTTAAAGCTGTCTAGAGGGACCTGGCTGAAGACGTTGCCTAACTAGATCATTTGGGTTACCTTGTCCTCCTCGTAGATGCATTATATATATGTATGTTTTTGGAATACATGACATCCTTTTGATAGTGTTAGGAGTTGTTTTCAGCAAGTGGATAAAGTAGAATTATTAAATAAAAAGAAAAAAAAAAGGCAACAGGGTTTTGCACGGTGCATATGCATTGCCTTGATTCATTATGAACTTCAATAGTCTATATTTTTTGGTTTTCAATTATCAATATTTTCTCTCTCTTTGATTTAGTTCTTTTGTGGCCAATTGATGGTGAATTGTTTATAGTCTTTTTTAATAAAGGGCAAGATTAAAAGTCAGGGTCCAAAGTGAAAACGGTGAGGAAAATGTGTGGCAACTTCAGAATTCACAAGTAAAGTTTGCTTTGGTCTTCATACTTTCCAAAAGATTGGTTTTCGGACCTTTTTGTTTTTGAAATTTACATTTTGTTCCAAAACTTTACTTTTTTTTATTTTCCAATCCCTAGTCCGAGAAAGGAGAGAGGGAGTCATCAGATTCTGGTTGTAGAGAGAGAAAATCATCATTGACACTAATTTTATCTACAAAAGGTTGTTCTTGGTTTTAATGGGTTCCATTTAATAATGAGATGTTTACTGAGATGTTCTTTAACATTCCTTTTCCTTGAGATGATAGATATGAGCTTGAGAAGTTTTTTGAATTTGAGTTAATTTTATGTTTCTGGACTGATTTTAGGGTTATTTAAGGTCATAAAATTGTTTATTAAGGTCTCTGGAGTTTTTCTTTTCTATGTGTTTTGGGTAAAAAATTGGTTAAAATTTTTAAGCATAAAGTCCTCATGGTTTAATTTTCTAGTGACCTTTTGGTCATCGAAAACTAAGCCAACAAATAACATGATGTTTGCAAAAAATTTTTTTAAAAAATAACGAACAATGTGTTGTCCATAATTTAATATAAAAAAATATTAAAAGGCTTGACATGCAGGCCCACACACTTGCCGAACTCTCTCTCCCCCCCCTCCTCCCCTCCACATCCATGCATTTATACTTCAATCAATTCAAACAGATTGACAACAATAATGTTAGTCTTTATTGAATACCATTGAAATCTCTCTCTCTTTTTTTTTTTTTAATGAAATCATAGCTTATCTAGCTTGAAAAAATATAATATTAGTCTTTATTTTTTAGTCCAACGCCTTTGCCCTAATTTTTATTGCATTAAGTAATTTTTTTAATTGATACAAAAAGAGTTTCATCCGCATGGTTGTCTTATGATTAAACAAAACATAGTTTCAAAGATACAAAGTTATTAAATTCAATGGGGTGCATAACTAAGATCTCATGCTTGAAATGTTTCATCATTTTAAAATCCTTTTTAACTTCCAACTTATTTCCATGCATAAACAAAATTATCCAATGTTATTTGGCATCAATAAATCATAAATTTAAACCAATTCTAAAACTAGACATTCAAATCATTTCTCTACCTCTACAACATAGCAAGATTCGGCCAAAATGGAGAAACTTATCCCCTTGAAATTCCTCCTATTTTTGTTTTTGCACATAACATATATTAACATCCTTGTTTAGCTTTATTAACAAAACAATGAACCATTCATTTTTCATTTTCTCCTTGTGCAATTAAACATATGCAACAAATCTTAACAATTAATGTTCTTACATCATTATCACAACAATAATTTCACCCTACTAGTTACAATCCATGATAATTTTCATTAACTAATCAATTTGCCAAAAATATTCTTATGACCAACCTTAAATATGCTTCATTTTCCAAATCTTTTTCATTCCAATTTCTTCATGGTTCTACTTTATTCACATCCAGACAACCAACAAATTGGCCTTTTATTCATTCAACAAGCTCATATAACAATGTTTTTTTTTCTATTCTTACACCATAATCGTTCTTCCTTTCGTACAAAGAATACACAACTTATCCATAACAATATTCATAACAAGAACACATTTCACCATTACATCTTCCATAAACGATAACACCCACACAATTCCAATTTCATCAAAAAATGTATTTAAACAAGTTTTCTAAATTTTGCAAAACTAGCTATAAACTCAAAAAACAATAAGTCATCTACCTTAGATGATATTTTCAAACCCATTGGTCAAAATATAGACCTTGAAGACTTGCACAATATATCTCAAACTCAAAATGATCCAATGGTTAAATCTCCCTAGATTGGAATAAAACCGAGCTAACTTGAAAATTGACGAGCTACTTTTTAACATGCACAAAACCTTGCTGAAGAGTTTGTTTCCTATCTCCACCATCCAGAATGAAGAATACATCTAGACGCACCATATATCGAACAATAGATGTGATCCAACGATGGAAGAGAGAGTAATTGACCGACAACCGAAACTGCCTTGTAGGGTGTTCTTTTTTCATATGGACTGGTTAGCCTCTTTACTGTTTTAAAGGCAATTTTTTCATAAACTACAATTTTATCTCTCATTTATACCTTTATGTATTTTTTTTTCACGTAAACTATCCAATTTTCTTCTTACATACTAGTCCTTACTAAACTCCGATTGAGCTCGATCCGATGGTTAGATTGAGAGCTCTGCTCTTGAGCGTAAAATTGGTCAGTTCATGATTTTTCATCAATAATCCAAATTTTCTTATTCAATCCTTATATAAATCATATTAATTATCCCTTTAAACTCTCAGGTCATTTTATTATTATGAAATATATTTTTTTAAAATTTTTCACCTTTATTTATTTATTTATCAAACTTATTATTGTTTCAATGCAACGTCACTGATTTTTAACCGTTGCTTGCACCTTCAATCCTGCCTTTTCATTGCACTATCCTTTCTTATAATTTATTCTTTATTACCTCACTTAATCCTTATAAATATTTTATCAATTTTTTTATTATTTTATCAATCGAAATGCGTTATCAAATTTGTTGTCATTGTGAAGTCTAAATTAAAATTCATTTTATGAAGGTCATCCCCTCCATTATAAATCATAATTATTGTTATTATTATTCTTTATCTATTCTTTTTTATCTCAGTTTCCATCTCATCAAGGTCTTATTACTTTCAGTCTTATATTTACACGAGAGTTTACAATTTCCCTTGGTAACACCTAAACAACATCTCACAAACCTCAGCAAAAGTATATCTAATCTCAAACTAATCGTTAATCATTCAAAAAAACCTAAAAAATACCTCAATTAAAAAAACAATAACTCTGAGTCTTAATCTATCTTTACTAGCAAGAAAAATCTTAAAAAACACCTTAATCTCCCCTCATCAAATGAAATCTATTAACACTAAAATCAACCTTTTCTGTTATAGGATTAAGGCCAAGCAATCATTTTCTCTCTCCTTCATTGTTTTTCAATGACATTCTCTTTCTTCTCACAAACTTAGGGACTAAAGCTTGAACAAAATTGAAGTTTTAGAACAAAAATAAAATTCTCAAACTTTACGAACCAAAATGAAAAAAAAAGTCTATGAGGACTAATTTCTTTAAATATGCAGTTCATGCAAAGTAAAATAAAAACATCATGTTTTTTGTTTCATTGCTAATTTTATCCTCCAAGGTTCTAATTTTTTAATAATAAATTTGAATTCTATTTTTCCAAATCGAATATCAACATAACATCAAAACGTTTTTTGAGGTCGCGAGAACCCCATAGGAAGCTATTAAGAAAAACTATCTACCTTAAACTCTAGTAAATGCACTATTTAATAACGAAATTGAAAAAAAAATTTATGACCACATTAGAAAACCCTTCAAGGTCCAAAAAGAAAAAAAAACAGAGAAAATTACTAAAATACATATTGTTTTCATGAGCACTATTAGTTTTTTTTTTTAATGTTAAAGTTGTATATTTTTCATGAGAATTTATTAAGTTAATTATGTTTATCCCAACATCCATAAAATGGATCAATAAATACAATATATAAAAGATAAAAATAATGTCTTTCCACTTGAGGATATATATGTTTTATGTGACTTTATATGTATATAGGGTTTATTGATTTAATCTATGTATGATGTGGTAGATGAAATTTATCAAATATAATTGGAAAAACACACTGAACCTTAATCAAAGGAGATTTAAGATAATCTACGGGAAAGAGATTACTCCATACATGGAAACACTAATAAAACAACAATCCTAAGACTTTTACTACTAAGCCCACCATACGTTTGTCAAATTACCCACCAAAAAACACAAACATTTAAGAAAAATATAGCAAGAAATGTGGACATTTAAGAAGAAAAAAAAAGAGCTTAAACGCTGATTGATCTAAACTATCCAACACCTCTCATAATTGTATCCAAATCCTTGATTTCCATAATATCAAGATTCACAATCTTCAAAAAAAAGCAATTACGCAATTTTATCACCACCTTTGATCTTAAAATCAACGTCACAATGATTAAACAAGGTAATTACAATTAAGCCTCTATAATAAGCATATATAACATAAACACCCACATCAATCGAGTGTTTCCATTCCAATTTAGGGCCATGTTTGTTTCCCGGAAAGTAATTTCTGGGAAACCACTTTCCAAACTTTCCTGTGTTTGTTTGTCATTAGGAAAGTTGGTCAATGGAAAACACTTTCCGATCAACGGAAAACACTTTCTAGTCAACAGAAACACTTTCCGGTCAACGAAAAATACTTTCTCAGAATTCACTTTCCCCGGAATTCACTTTCCAAAAGGAAACTACTTTCCAGCAAACAAACGGGACCAATATGGGTGTTAAATCAACAAAATCCAATTTTAGAAAGAAAATCAAACATTTATAGATATAAATTAAAGGCTAGTTCAAAAACTTACCTTGTGTGCTCTTCAAGATTCAAGGTATTCTAGAGAAAAAGAGTAGATGGTGGACGGTGATGAATTTAATAGAGATTGCATGATTATTGTGTTGTTTTTCTATGTTGGTTTGGTTTTGCAGTGGTATGTATAGTAATATTAGGTTTTGCATATTGAGTTTTGATTTTGGTGAGACTTTATATTCATTTAAAAAGAGAAGAAATTGTGTGATCAATTGATTTTCAGTGACTAATTATTGTTTATATGTTATTATATTTGAGGATAGATTTTTTTTTATTTTGAATTTTGAGCTGTTCAAGAATGCAAGCTATAATTTATAAAAATATGAAGGCAAAATGTAGTTGCAAGTAAGCCTTGTGACGCTCGTATTAATTTTGCCAACATAATTTACAAATAGTTAATGATATTTTAATCTCAACACTTCCTAACAATTGTCTCTTGAGACCCATTACATTTTAACAACAATTGAATTCTTAATTTAATTTAATTGATCAAGTTGTTTATCATTTTATATATAGTAGGACAAGCTATTAAATTTCACATATATTAAAAGTATGTTTGTTTTATAAGTTGAGGTTGAGTTTTATGTATGGAGTCTATCCAAAAAGCTAAAAAAACAAGAAATACTAGCTTTTATGGTTGAATTTTTTGCACAATTGGGTTGTACCCAACTTCAATGTCAACCACAAAACCTAAAACAACCACAGTCTAAAAACCAAAACAACTGCAACCTAAAACCTAATGATATATTTAGTACATAGTAAAAAACATTCAAACTAAACACTACAAAGACCCGTTTGGAAACTTGGGCCAACTCATGTTTCTAAAAAATTAAAAAAAATTTTTTTGCTAAAAATTAATTTTTTTAATGTTTTCGGATCATTTTGATGTGCTGATTTCAAAAATAATTTTTTTTAAATATTATTTTAATACATTTCTAAATAAAAAATATTTTAAATCATAAACAAATTCTTAAACATGCTGAAAATGTAATAAAAGTTGAGGTGTACAAAAGACTTTTGCTCGATTATCTTGGAATAGATCCAATCACAAAATAACATGTTAGAAACTTTCAAACTCACCTCAATAGTTATATTATTGAGATGGCTCTTTTCGAAAGATTCCCCGAAACAGTGT
>Ga0325410_1006083_pt1 | contig 13261 bp, 7 predicted proteins | sample PopdelMetagenome_16_FD_206182 | JGI IMG/M metagenome (GOLD analysis project Ga0325410, IMG submission 206182) | Populus deltoides microbial communities from Bellville, Georgia, United States - Xylem-PdIQD-R3 | ecosystem: Host-associated > Plants > Phyllosphere > Stem > Wood/Secondary xylem... | reverse complement strand
TTTTCCTTGTAGAAGATGTGGAATCGCTACTCGGGGAGTCGGAGGTGTCGTCTCTCGAGACTAGAGTACCGGTTCGAAAGGGCCATAACTTTTGATCCGACCGTTGGATCGCCCTCAAATTTTTACACTAGTTTCCGGACGCCGTTTTCCTTGTTGTAATTGTGGAATCGCTACTCGGTGAGTCGAAGGTATCGTCGCTCGAGACCAGAGTACCGGTTCGCAAGGGCCATAACTTTTGATCCGACCGTTGGATCGCCCTTAAATTTTTACAGGAGTTTCCGGAAGCTGTTTTTCTTGGAGTAGATGTGGAATCGCAACTCGGTGAGGTGGAGGTCTCGTCGCTCGAGACCAGAGTACCGGTTTGAAAGGGCCATAAGTTTTGATCCGACCGTTGGATCGCCCTCAAATTTTTAAAGTAGTTTCCGGAAGCTGTTTTCCTTGTAGTAATTGTGGAATGGCTACTCGGTGAGTCGGAGGTATCGTCGATCGAGACCAGAGTAGCGGTTCGAAAGGGCTATAACTTTTTATCCGACCGTTGGAACGCCCTCAAATTTTTACAGTAGTTTCCGGAAGCCGTTTTCTTTGTAGTAATTGTGGAATCGCTTCTCGGTGAGTCGGAGGTATCGTCGATCGAGACAAGAGTACCGATTTGAAAGGGCCATAACTTTTGATCCGACCGTTGGATCGCCCTCAAAGTTTTACAGGAGTTTCCGGAAGCTCTTTTTCTTGGAGTACATGCGGAATCGCCACTCGGGGAGTCGGAGGTCTCGTCGCTGGAGACGAGATTACCGGTTCGAAAGGGCTATAACTTTTTATCCGACCGTTGGATTGCCCTCAAATTTTTACAGTAGTTTTCGGAAGCCGTTTTCCTTGTAGTAATTGTGGAATCGGTACTCGGTGAGTCGGAGGTATCGTCGCTCGAGACCAGAGTACCGGTTCGAAAGGGCCATAACTTTTGATCTGACAGTTGGATCGCCCTCAAATTTTTACAGGAGTTTCTGGAAGCTGTTTTTGTTGGAGTAGATGTGGAATCGCAACTCGGTGTGGTGGAGGTCTCGTCGCTCGAGACCAGAGTACCGGTTTGAAAGGGCCATAACTTTTGATCTGACCGTTGGATCGCCTCAAATGTTTACAGGAGTATTCGGAAGCTGTTTTGCTTGGAGTAGATGTGGAATCGCTACTCGGTGAGGCGGAGGTCTCGTCGCTCGAGACCAGAGTACCTGTTCGAAATGGCCATAACTTTTAATCCGACCGTTGGATCGCCCTCAAATTTTGACAGGAGTTTCCGGAAGCCATTTTCCTTGTAGTAATTGTGGAATCGCTTCTCGGTGAGTCGGAGGTATCGTCGATCGAGACAAGAGTACCGTTTCGCAAGGGCCATACCTTTTGATCCGACCGTTGGATTGCCCTTAAATTTTTACAGGACTTTCCGGAAGCCGTTTTTCGTGGAGTAATTGTGGAATCGCTACTCGGTGAGTCGGAGGTATCGTCGATCGAGACTTGAGTACCGGTTCGAAAGGGCCATAACTTTTGATCCGACCGTTGGATCGCCCTTAAATTTTTACAGGAGTTTCCGGAAGCTGTTTTCCTTGTAGAAGATGTGGAATCGCTACTCGGTGAGTCGGAGGTGTCGTCGATCGAGACCAGAGTACCGGTTCGAAAGGGCCATAACTTTTGATCCGACCGTTGGATCGCCCTCAAAGTTTTACAGGAGTTTCCGGAAGCCGTTTTCCTTGTAGAAGATATGGAATCGCCACTCGGGGAGTCGGAGGTCTCGTCGCTGAAGACCAGAGTACCAGTTCGAAAGGGCTATAACTTTTGATCCGACCGTTGGATCGCCCTCAAAGTTTTACAGGAGTTTCCGGAAGCCGTTTTCCTTGTAGTAATTGTGGAATCGCTACTCGGTGAGTCGCAGGTATCGTCGCTCGAGACCAGAGTACCGGTTCGCAAGGGCCATACCTTTTGATCCGACCGTTGGATTGCCCTTAAATTTTTACAGGACTTTCCGGAAGCTGTTTTTCCTGGAGTAATTGTGGAATCGTTACTCGGTGAGTCGGAGGTATCGTCGATCGAGACTTGAGTACCGGTTCGAAAGGGCCATAACTTTTGATCCGACTGTTGGATCGCCCTCAAATTTTTACAGGAGTTTCCGGAAGCCACTTTCCTTGTAGAAGATATGGAATCGCTACTCGGGGAGTCGGAGGTGATGTCTCTCGAGACGAGAGTACCGGTTCGCAAGGGCCATAACTTTTGATCCGACCGTTGGATCGCCCTTAAAGTTTTACAGGAGTTTCCGGAAGCCGTTTTCCTTGTAGAAGATATGGAATCGCCACTCGGGGAGTCGGAGGTCTCGTCGCTGGAGACCAGAGTACCGGTTCGAAAGGGCTATAACTTTTGATCCGACCGTTGGATTGCCCTCAAATTTTTACAGTAGTTTCCGGAAGCTGTTTTCCTTGTAGTAATTGTGGAATCGCTACCCGGTGAGTCAAAGGTATCGTCGCTCGAGACCAGAGTACCGGTTCGCAAGGGCCATAACTTTTGATCCAACCGTTGGATCACCCTTAAATTTTTACAGGAGTTTCCGGAAGCAGTTTTTCTTAGAGTAGATGTGGAATCGCAACTCGGTGAGGTGCAGGTCTCGTCGCTCGAGACTAGAGTACCAGTTTGAAAGGGCCATAACTTTTTATCCGACCGTTGGATCGCCCTCAAATTTTTAAAGTAGGTTCCGGAAGCTGTTTTCCTTGTAGTAATTGTGGAATTGCTACTCGAGGAGTCGGAGGTGTCGTCTCTCGAGACCAGAGTAACGGTTCGAAAGGGCCATAACTTTTGATCCGACCGTTGGATCGCCCTCAAATTTTTACAGGAGTTTCCGGAAGCCGTTTTCCTTGTAGAAGATGTGGAATCGCTACTCGGTAAGTCGGAGGTGTCGTCAATCGAGACTAGAGTACCGGTTTGAAAGGGCCATAACTTTTGATCCGACCATTGGATCGCCCTCAAATTTTTACAGGAGTTTTCGGAAGCTCTTTTTCTTGGAGTACATGTGGAATCGCTACTCGGTGAGGTGGAGTCCTCGTCGCTGGAGACCAGAGTAGCGGTTCGAAAAGGCTATAACTTTTTATCCGACCGTTGGAACGCCCTCAAATTTTTACAGTAGTTTCCGGAAGCCGTTTTCCTTGTAGTAATTGTGGAATCGCTTCTCGGTGAGTCGGAGGTATCGTCGATCGAGACCAGAGTACCGGTTCGAAAGGGCCATAACTTTTTATCCGACCGCTGGATCGCCCTCAAAGTTTTACAGGTGTTTCCGGAAGCTCTTTTTCTTGGAGTACATGTGGAATCGCCACTCGGTGAGTCGGAGGTCTCGTCGCTGGAGACCAGAGTACCGGTTCGAAAGGGCCATAACTTTTGATCCGACCGTTAGATCGCCCTTAAATTTTTACAGTAGTTTTCAGAAGCTGTTTTCCTTGTAGTAACTGTGGAATCGCTACTCGGTGAGTCGGAGGTATCGTCGATCGAGACCATAGTACCGGTTCTAAAGCGCCATAACTTTTGATTCGACCGTTGGATCGCCCTCAAATTTTTACAGGAGTTTCCGGAAGCCGTTTTCCTTGTAGTAATTATGGAATCGCTTCTCGGTGAGTCGGAGGTATCGTCGATCGAGACAAGAGTACCGTTTCGCAAGGGCCATACCTTTTGATCCGACCGTTGGATTGCCCTTAAATTTTTACAGGACTTTCCGGAAGCTGTTTTTCTTGGAGTAATTGTGGAATCGCTACTCGGTGAGGTGGAGGTCTCGTCGCTCGAGACTAGAGTACCAGTTTGAAAGGGCCATAACTTTTTATCCGACCGTTGGATCGCCCTCAAATTTTTACAGTAGTTTTCGGAAGCCGTTTTCCTTGTAGTAATTATGGAATCGCTTCTCGGTGAGTCGGAGGTATCGTCGATCGAGACAAGAGTACCGTTTCGCAAGGGCCATACCTTTTGATCCGACCGTTGGATTGCCCTTAAATTTTTACAGGACTTTCCGGAAGCCGTTTTTCTTGGAGTAATTGTGGAATCGCTACTCGGTGAGTCGGAGGTATCGTCGATCGAGACGTGAGTACCGGTTCGAAAGGGCCATAACTTTTGATCCGACCGTTGGATCGCCCTGAAATTTTTACAGGAGTTTCCGGAAGCCGTTTTCCTTGTAGAAGATGTGGAATCGCTACTCGGTGAGTCGGAGGTGTCGTCGATCGAGACCAGAGTACCGGTTCGAAGGGCCATAACTTTTGATCCGACCGTTGGATCGCCCTCAAAGTTTTACAGGAGTTTCCGGAAGCCGTTTTCCTTGTAGAAGATATGGAATCGCCACTCGGGGAGTCGAAGGTCTGGTCGCTGGAGACCAGAGTACCGGTTCGAAAGGGCCATAACTTTTTATCCGACCGTTGGATCGCCCTCAAAGTTTTACAGGTGTTTCCGGAAGCTCTTTTTCTTGGAGTACATGTGGAATCGCCACTCGGTGAGTCGGAGGTCTCGTCGCTGGAGACCAGAGTACCGGTTCGAAAGGGCCATAACTTTTGATCCGACCGTTAGATCGCCCTTAAATTTTTACAGTAGTTTTCAGAAGCTGTTTTCCTTGTAGTAACTGTGGAATCGCTACTCGGTGAGTCGGAGGTATCGTCGATCGAGACCATAGTACCGGTTCTAAAGCGCCATAACTTTTGATCCGACCGTTGGATCGCCCTCAAATTTTTACAGGAGTTTCCGGAAGCCGTTTTCCTTGTAGAAGATATGGAATCGCCACTCGGTGAGTCGGAGGTCTCGTCGCTGGAGACCAGAGTACCGGTTCGAAAGGGCCATAACTTTTGATCCGACCGTTAGATCGCCCTTAAATTTTTACAGTAGTTTTCAGAAGCTGTTTTCCTTGTAGTAACTGTGGAATCGCTACTCGGTGAGTCGGAGGTATCGTCGATCGAGACCATAGTACCGGTTCTAAAGCGCCATAACTTTTGATCCGACCGTTGGATCGCCCTCAAATTTTTACAGGAGTTTCCGGAAGCAGTTTTTCTTGGAGTAGATGTGGAATCACAACTCAGTGAAGTGGAGGTCTCGTCGCTCGAGACTAGAGTACCAGTTTGAAAGGGCCATAACTTTTTATCCGACCGTTGGATCGCCCTCAAATTTTTACAGTAGTTTCCGGAAGCCGTTTTCCTTGTAGTAATTATGGAATCGCTTCTCGGTGAGTCGGAGGTATCGTCGATCGAGACTAGAGTACCGGTTCGAAAGGGCCATAACTTTGGATCCGACCGTTGGATCGCCCTCAAATTTTTACACTAGTTTCCGGAAGCCGTTTTCCTTGTAGTAATTGTGGAATCGCTACTCAATGAGTCGAATGTATCATCGCTCGAGACCAGAGTACCGGTTCGCAAGGGCCATAACTTTTGATCCGACCGTTGGATCGCCCTTAAATTTTTACAGGAGTTTCCGGAAGCTCTTTTTCTTAGGGTACATGTGGAATCGCTACTCGGGGAGTCGGAGGTCTCGTCGCTAGAGACCAGAGTACCGGTTCAAAATGGCCATAACTTTTAATCCGACCGTTGGATCGCCCTCAAATTTTTACAGGAGTTTCCGGAAACTGTTTTTCTTGGAATAGATGTGGAATCGCAACTCGATGGGGTGGAGGTCTCGTCGCTCGAGACTAGAGTACCGGTTTGAAAGGGCCATAAGTTTTGATCCGACCGTTGGATCGCCCTCAAATTTTTAAAGTAGTTTCCGGAAGCTGTTTTCCTTGTAGTAATTGTGGAATTGCTACTCGAGGAGTCGGAGGTGTCGTCTCTCGAGACCAGAGTACCGGTTCGAAAGGGCCATAACTTTTGATCCGACCGTTGGATCGCTCTCAAATTTTTACAGGATTTACCGGAAGCCGTTTTCCTTGTAGTAGATGATGAATTGCTACTCGGTGAGTCGGAGGTATCATCGCTCGAGACTAGAGTACCGGTTCCAAATGGCCATAACTTTTGATCCGACCGTTGGATCGCCCTCAAATGTTTACAGGATTTTCCGGAAACTCTTTTCCTTGTAGTAGATGTGGAATCGCTACTAGGTGAGTCGGAGGTATCGTCGCTCGAGACAAGAGTACCGGTTCGAAAAGGCCATAACTTTTGATCCGACCGTTGGATCGCCCTCAAATTTTTAGAGGAGTTTCCGGAAGCCGTTTTCCTTGTAGTAGATGTGGAATCGCTACTCGATTAGTCGGAGGTATCGTCGCTCGAGACAAGAGTACCAATTTGAAAAGGCCATAACTTTTGATCCGACAGTTGGATCGCCCTCAAATTTTTACAGGAGTTTCCGGAAGCCGTTTTCATTGGAGTAAATGTGGAATCGCTACTCGGTGAGGCGGAGTTCTCGTCGCTTCAAACTAGAATACCGGTTCGAAAGAGCCATAACTTTTGATTCGACCGTTAGATCGCCCTCAAATTTTTACAGGATTTTCCGGAAGCCGTTTTCCTTGTAGTAGATGTGGAATTGCTACTCGGTTAGTCGGAGGTCTAGTCGCTCGAGACCATAGTCCCGGTTCGAAAGGGCCATAACTTTTGATCCGGCTGTTGGATCGCCCTCAAATTTTTACAGGAGTTTCCGGAAGCCATTTTTCTTATCATAGATGTGGAATCGCTACTCGATGAGTCGTAGGTATCGGCGCTCGAGACAAGAGTACCGGTTCGAAAGTGCCATAACTTTTGATCCGATCGTTGGATCGCCCTCAGATTTTTAGAGGAGTTTCCGGAAGCTGTTTTCCTTATAGTAGATGTGGAATCGCTCCTCGATGAGTCGGAGGTATCGTCGCTCGAGACAAGAGTACCGGTTCGAAAAGGCCATAACTTTTGATCCGACCGTTGGATCGCCCTCAAATTTTTACAGGAGTTTCAGGAAGCCGTTTTCATTGGAGCAAATGTGGAATCGCTACTCGGTGAGGTGGAGGTCTCGTCGCTTCAAACTAGAGTTCCGGTTCGAAAGAGCCATAACTTTTGATCCGACCGTTGGATCGCCCTCAAATTTTTACAGGATTTTCCGGAAGTCGTTTTCCTTGTAGTAGATGTGGAATCGCTACTCGGTGAGTCGGAGGTCTAGTCGCTCAAGACCATAGTACCGATTCGAAAGGGCCATAACTTTTCATCCTACCGTTGGATCGCCCTCAAATTTTTACAGGAGTTTCCGGAAGCCGTTTTCCTTGTAGTAGATGTGGAATCGCTACTCGATAAGTCGTAGGTATCGTCGCTCGAGACAAGAGTACCTGTTTGAAAGGGCTATAACTTTTGATCCGACCGTTGGATCGCCCTCAAATTTTTACAGGAGTTTTCGGAAGCCGTTTTCCTTGTAGTAGATGTGGAATCGCTACTCGATGAGTCGGAGGTATCGTCGCTCAAGACAAGAGTACTGGTTCGAAAAGGTCATAACTTTTGATCCGACCGTTGGATCGCTCTCAAATGTTTACAGGATTTTGCGGAAGCTGTTTTCCTTGGAGTACATGTGGAATCGCTACTCGGTGAGGCGGAGGTCTCGTCGCTTCAAACTAGAGTACCGGTTCGTAAGGGCCATAACTTTTGATCCAACCGTTGGATCGCGCTCAAATTTTTACAGGAGTTTCCGGAAGCCGTTTTCCTTGTAGTAAAAGTGGAATCGCTACTCGGTGAGTCGGGGGTCTCGTCGCTAGAGACCATAGTAGCGGTTCGAAAGGGCCATAACTTTTGATCCGACCGTTGGATCGCCCTCCAATTTTTAGAGGAGTTTCCGGAAGCTGTTTTCATTGGAGTAAATGTGTAATCGCTACTCGGTGAGGCGGAGGTCTCGTCGCTTCAAACTAGAGTACCGGTTCGAAAGGGCCATAACTTTTGATCCGACCGTTGGATCGCCCTCCAATTTTTAGAGGAGTTTCCGGAAGCTGTTTTCATTGGAGTAAATGTGTAATCGCTACTCGGTGAGGCGGAGGGCTCGTCGCTTCAAACTAGAGTACCGGTTCGAAAGAGCCATAACTTTTGATCCGACCGTTGGATCGCCTTCAAATTTTTACAGGATTTTCAGGAAGCCGTTTTCCTTGTAGTAGATGTGGAATCACTACTCGGTTAGTCGGAGGTCTAGTCGCTCGAGACCATAGTCCCGGTTCGAAAGCGCCATAACTTTTGATCCGACCGTTGGATCGCCCTCAAATTTTTACAGGAGTTTCCGGAAGCCGTTTTCATTGGAGTAAATGTGGAATCACTACTCGGTGAGGCGGAGGTCTCGTCGCTTCAAACTAGAGTACCGGTTCGAAAGGGCCATAACTTTTGATCCAACCGTTGGATCGCTCTCAAATTTTTACAGGAGTTTCCGGAAGCCGTTTTCCTTGTAGTAGATGTGGAATTGCTACTCTGTGAATTGGAGGTATCGTCGCTCGAAACCAGGGTACCGGTTCGAAAGGGCCATAACTTTTGATCCGACCGTTGGATCGCCCTCAAATGTTTACAGGATTTTCCAGAAGCTGTTTTCCTTGGAGTAAATGTGGAATCGCTGCTGGGTGAGGCGGAGGTCTCGTCGCTCGAGACCAGAGTATCGGTTGGGAAGGGCCATAACTTTTGATCCGACTGTTGGATCGCTCTCAAATTTTTACAGGATTTTCCGGAAGCCGTTTTCCTTGTAGTAGATGTGGAATGGCTACTCGGTGAGTCGGAGGTATCATCGCTCCAAACCAGAGTACCGGTTCGAAATGGCCATAACTTTTGATCCGACCGTTGGATCGCTCTCAAATTTTTACAGGATTTACCGGAAGCCGTTTTCCTTGTAGTAGATGATGAATTGCTACTCGGTGAGTCGGAGGTATCATCGCTCGAGACTAGAGTACCGGTTCCAAATGGCCATAACTTTTGATCCGACCGTTGGATCGCCCTCAAATGTTTACAGGATTTTCCGGAAACTCTTTTCCTTGTAGTAGATGTGGAATCGCTACTAGGTGAGTCGGAGGTATCGTCGCTCGAGACAAGAGTACCGGTTCGAAAAGGCCATAACTTTTGATCCGACCGTTGGATCGCCCTCAAATTTTTACAGGAGTTTCCGGAAGCCGTTTTCCTTGTAGTAGATGTGGAATCGCTACTCGATGAGTCGGAGGTCTCGTCGCTTCACACTAGAGTACTGGTTTGAAAGGGCCATAACTTTTGATCCGACCGTTGGATCGCACTCAAATGTTTAAAGGATTTTCCAGAATTTGTTTTCCTTGGAGTAAATGTGGAATCGCTACTGGGTGAGGCGGAGGTCTCGTCGCTCGAGACCAGAGTACCTGTTGGGAAGGGCCATAACTTTTGATCCGACTGTTGGATCGCTCTCAAATTTTTATAGGATTTTCCGAAAGCCGTTTTCCTTGTAGTAGATGTGAAATCGCTACTCGGTGAGTCGGGGGTCTCGTCGCTAGAGACCATAGTAGCGGTTCGAAAGGGCCATAACTTTTGATCCGACTGCTGGATCGCTCTCAAATTTTTACAGGATTTTCCGGAAGTCGTTTTCCTTGTAGTAGATGTGGAATCGCTGCTCGGTGAGTCGGAGGTCTCGTCGCTTCAAACTAGAGTACCGGTTCGAAAGGGCCATAACTTTTGATCCGACCGTTGGATCGCCCTCAAATTTTTATAGGAGTTTCCGTAAGCCGTTTTCATTGGAGTAAATGTGGAATCGCTACTCGGTGCGGCGGACGTCTCGTCGCTTCAAACTAGAGTACCGGTTCGAAAGGGCCATAACTTTTGATCCGACCTTTGGATCGCTCTCAAATTTTTACAGGAGTTTCCGGAAGTCGTTTTCCTTGTAGTAGATGTGGAATTGCTACTTGGTGAGGCGGAGGTCTCGTCGCTTCAAACTAGAGTACCGGTTTGAAAGGGCCATAAGTTTTGATCCGACCGTTGGATCGCCCTTAAATTTTTACAGGATTTTCCGGAAGCGGTTTTCCTTGTAGTAGATGTGGAATCGCTACTTGGTGAGTCGGAGGTCTCGTCGCTCGAGACCAGAGTACCTGTTGGGAAGGGCCATAACTTTTGATCCGACCGTTGGATCGCTCTCAAATTTTTACAGGATTTTCCAAAAGCCGTTTTCCTTGTGGCAGATGTGGAATCGCTACTCGGTGAGTCGGGGGTCTCGTCGCTCGAGGCCATAGTACCGGTTCGAAAGGGCCATAACTTTTGATCCGACCGTTGGATCGCCCTTAAATGTTTACAGGATTTTCCGGAAGCTGTATTCCTTGGAGTACATGTGGAATCGCTATTGGGTGAGGCGGAGGTCTCGTCGCTCGAGACCAGAGTACCGGTTGGGAAGGGCCATAACTTTTGATCCAACTGTTGGATCGCTCTCAAATTTTTACAGGATTCTCCAGAAGCCGTTTTCCTTGTAGTAGTTGTGGAATCGCTACTCGGTGAGTCAGAGGTCTCGTCACTCGAGACCATAGTACCGGTTTGAAAGGGCCATAACTTTTGATCCGACCGTTGGATCGCCCTCAAATTTTTACAGGAGTTTTCAGAAGCCGTTTTCCTTGTAGTAGATGTGGAATCGCTACTCGATGAGTCGGAGGTATTGTCGCTGGAGACAAGAGTACCAGTTCGAAAGGGCCATAACTTTTGATCCGACCGTTGGTTGGCCCTCAAATTTTTACAGGAGTTTCCGGAAGCCGTTTTCATTGGAGTAAATGTGGAATCGGTACTCGGTGAGGCGGAGGTATCGTCGCTTCAAACTAGAGTACCGGTTCGAAATGGCCATAACTTTTGATCCGGCCGTTGGATCGCCCTCAAATATTTAGAGGAGTTTCCGGAAGCCGTTTTCCTTGTAATACATGTGGAATCGCTACTCGGTGAGGCGGAGCTCTCGTCGCTTCAAACTAGAGTACCGGTTCGAAAGGGCCATAACTTTTGATCCGACCGTTGGATCGCCCTCAAATTTTTACAGGATTTTCCGGAAGCTGTTTTTGTTCTAGTAGATGTGGAATCGCTAGTCGGTGAGTCGGATGTCTCGTCGCTCGAGACCATAGTACCGGTTCGAAAGGGCATAACTTTTGATCCGACCGTTGGATCACCCTCAAATTTTTACAGGAGTTTCCGGAAGCCGTTTTCCTTGCAGTAGATGTGGAATCGCTACTCGATGAGTCGGAGGTATCGTCGCTCGAGACAAGAGTACCGGTTTGAAAGGGCCATCACTTTTGATCCGACCGTTGGATCGTCCTCAAATTTTTACAGGAGTTTCCGGAAGCCGTTTTCATTGGAGTAAATGTGGAATCGCTACTCGGTGAGGCGGAGGTCTCGTCGCTTCAAACTAGAGTACCGGTTCGAAAGGGCCATAACTTTTGATCCGACCTTTGGATCGCTCTCAAATTTTTACAGGAGTTTCCGGAAGCCGTTTTAATTGTAGTACATGTGGAATCTCTACTCGGTGAGGCAAAGGTCTCGTCGCTTCAAACTAGAGTACCGGTTCGAAAGGGCCATAACTTTTGATCTCACCGTTGCATCGCCCTCAAATATTTAGAGGAGTTTCCGGAAGCCGTTTTCCTTGTAGTACATGTGGAATCGCTACTCGGTGAGGCGGAGCGCTCGCCGCTTCAAACTAGAGTACCGGTTCGAAAGGGCCATAACTTTTGATCCGACTGTTGGATCGCCCTCAAATTTTTACAAGATTTTCCGGAAGCTGTTTTTGTTCTAGTAGATGTGGAATCGCTACTCGGTGAGTCGGTGGTCTCGTCGCTTGAGACCATAGTACCGGTTCGAAAGGGCCATAACTTTGGATCCGACCGTTGGATCGCCCTCAAATTTTTACAGGAGTTTCGGGAAGCCGTTTTCCTTGTAGAAGATGTGGAATCGCTATTCAGTGAGTCGGAGGTATCATCGCTCGAGACCAGAGTACCAGTTCGAAAGGGCCATAACTTTTGATCCGACCGTTGGATCGCCCTCAAATATTTAGAGGAGTTTTCGGAAGCCGTTTTCCTTGTAATACATGCGGAAGCGCTACTCGGTGTGGCGGAGCTCTCGTCGCTTCAAACTAGAGTACCGGTTCGAAAGTGCCATAATTTTTGATCCGACCGTTGGATCGCCCTCAAATTTTTACAGCATTTTTCGGAAGCTGTTTTCGTTGTAGTAGATGTGGAATCGCTACTCGGTGAGTCGGAGGTCTCGTCGCTCGAGACCATAGTACCGGTTCGAAAGGGCATAACTTTTGATCCGACCGTTGGATCGCCTTCAAATTTTTACAGGAGTTTCTAGAAGCCGTTTTCCTTGTAGTAGATGTGGAATCGCTACTCGATGAGTTGGAGGTATCGTCGCTCGAGACAAGAGTACCGGTTCGAAAGGGCCATAACTTTTGATCCGACCGTTGGATGGCCCTCAAATTTTTAGAGGAGTTTCCGAAAGCCGTTTTCATTGGAGTAAATGTGGAATCGGTACTCGGTGAGGCGGAGGTCTCGTCGTTTCAAACTAGAGTACCGGTTCGAAAGGGCCATAACTTTTGATCCGACCGTTGGATCGCCCTCAAATATTTAGAGGAGTTTCCGGAAGCCGTTTTCCTTGTAGTACATGTGGAATCGCTACTCGGTGAGGCAGAGCTCTCGTCGCTTCAAACTAGAGTACCGGTTCGAAAGGGCCATAACTTTTGATCCGACCGTTGGATCGCCCTCAAATATTTAGAGGAGTTTCCGGAAGCCGTTTTCCTTGTAGTACATGTGGAATCGCTACTCGGTGAGGCAGAGCTCTCGTCGCTTCAAACTAGAGTACCGGTTCGAAAGGGCCATAACTTTTGATCCGACCGTTGGATCGCCCTCAAATTTTTACAAGATTTTCCGGAAGCTGTTTTCGTTCTAGTAGATGTGCAATCGCTACTCGGTGAGTCGGAGGTCTCGTCGCTCGAGAGCATAGTACCGGTTCGAAAGGGCCATAACTTTTGATCCGACCGTTGGATCGCCCTCAAATTTTTACAGGAGTTTCTTGAAGCCATTTTCATTGGAGTAAATGTGGAATGGCTACTCGGTGAGGCGGAGGTCTCGTCGCTTCAAACTAGAGTACCGGTTCGAAAGGGCCATAACTTTTGATCCGACCGTTCGATCGCCCTCAAATGTTCACATGATTTTCCGGAAGCTGTTTTCCTTGGAGTAAATGTAGAATCGCTATTGGGCCAAGGAAAACGGCGTCCGGAAACTCGTGTAAAGATTTGAGGGCGATCCAACGGTCGGATCAAAAGTTATGGCCCTTTCAAACCCGTACCCTGATCTCGAGCGACGCGACCTCCACCTGACCGAGTG
>Ga0325410_1006079_pt1 | contig 13264 bp, 5 predicted proteins | sample PopdelMetagenome_16_FD_206182 | JGI IMG/M metagenome (GOLD analysis project Ga0325410, IMG submission 206182) | Populus deltoides microbial communities from Bellville, Georgia, United States - Xylem-PdIQD-R3 | ecosystem: Host-associated > Plants > Phyllosphere > Stem > Wood/Secondary xylem... | reverse complement strand
ACAAGTTGAAATTTAATTCAAAGGTTTGTACAATTCAGGTCAAAGGTTTGTACAATTCAGGTCAAAGGTTTGTTTCAAGGCCTAGCTTCCTTTTTCAGAACTTGGTGCTGCTAGATACTGTATATTGACGTTTCTAACACAAATACTTGTGCTTGCGAAATTTAAGATTTCTCAAAGTAATGTTTTCTCGGCTTAAGGATGATAAATATCGAAACATCTGATTAATCATTTACATTTAGCATTATATAAATTAATCTCTACTTGCTGTCATTTTACGATCGAAGGTTTGTAGTAAAAGCCCTCAATACAGGGAAGCAATACGCATTTGATATCATAGACAGCGGCATTTCCTATTCTAAATCTCCCTTAATTAAATGAAGTTATTGAGGGAAGCTTACCACAGTCTCCTTGGTCCTTAACAGCAGTGACAACTCCCTTCTTCCTCCAATCCAAGCTGGAAGGTGCATCGCACGACTGCAAGTTTCTCCGACTCCTGTCTTCTGCATCAATCCTCGTTTTGTTGATGGGTTTCTTCACCTTTGACAGATAAAGTTGCTTGAACTCCTCATTGCTCAAATCAGCAAACTTGTTCAGCCCCACCCTATGCCCCAGAGTTGTTTCCTTTCCTGTTTTCTCAATTATATATTTCAGGTTCCTCTTAAAATTCCCGAACCTCTTCTCTGCCTCTTCTGCATGTTTGTAAGCCTTCTGGTGCCTATCTTTCCATTGTTGAAAGATTTCAACGAGGCTTTCATGTGGTGGAAGCTCACTCAAGTCATTGCCAACTATAGAGTACTCACTAGGGAGGCTAGAAGACACGCATGTTAGCCCAATTAGAAGCAAGAGAATTAGATGAACCATTTGGGATTTCTTGAAATCTTCCATCTCTGATAACATTGATTTTTCTGATCTGTCTACACTGCAATTTCATATGGAGAATTTATAAGTTGAAAAACTATAAGCCCGATCAAGCCTACCAGTCAGCTCAAAAAAACGTCCTCATCTCTCACTTTCCGCCGTTTGCATTAAAAATTGGAGGGAGGGGTAAAATGATCTGAATTTTGAAAGTGACCGAAACGACTTTTGAGTTTGGCAGTGATTGAATCATAGGAATTGTAAAGGGTATTATGGTAGTTAAAACTGTACCACTTGTTCATATCCTTCTCGTAACACCAAACTATTTTGGGTAGGTGATCATCTGCTATTCATATCCCTTGACTTGTGAGGGGCGCACAGGCAGAGAGCCCGAGACATCTACCAGTCAATCTAACACGATAAACGTGGTTCTCTGTTGCTGTGTGTAAATGTGTGCAAAAGATCTTATGTTTTTTACGAGTGGGGCTTGCCTTATGGGCTCTCTTCGAATTTCTTCTTGAAGCTGACCTTCATTTCTTGAAAAAGCTCTCTGACTAAAACTTAAGTGCTGCACCTACAGCAGCACAAACATCATTCTGGCACTCTTAAATTGGCTGACTCACTAATTAAAAAAATGTATGTTCACAAATTTAAGAGAATTTCTAGTTCTTGAATGAAATGGTTTTAAGCTGTAGTGGATAATCTGGGAATAGTAACCGGTTAAAATTAATTGGTAAGCTATTAAGTTTGTTATTTAAAGATCATCAAGCGACAAACTTCAAAGCTACTAGAAATTTATATGGTCGTTAGTTTTAGGGTCTTGAAGAATTAGTCAAAATACATCTAAAGAAGCCCGGAGATTTAGCCAGACACCTACAATTAAAAAAACATAATAATAATAATCTGGGAATAGTGATTAGTCAAAATCTATTATAAAAACTGGTCTAGCTACTGGTCTTGCATGACAAAATTGCAGTAAACTGGTAGATGGATCGTTCATTTATAGTTTTTGACACTTGCCAACCAATTCACTGACACAGCGTCAATTTCGTTCAACAAAACTATTAGATCAAGGCCAAAATGATACAAATTTCAAACTTTTTCTAAAATATTCATATAAAGTAATCCAAAACCTATTATTTACTAGGAAGTCGGTTATGTGCGTTGTTCTCTACCCCGCTCATGGGCTTATCTTATCCTCCTCTTTTTGCCTTCGTAAGCAAAAAATTTGCCTCATCTTTTATCAGTTGATGATCATTTCCATCCATAAAAGGATTCATCCGTTCATGAGATTCGGTAAAAAAAAAACTACTTAATACCATGACCATGACGGCTATCGGATTTCAATCCAATTACATAGCTGAGTATTTCATTCCATGACGGCTACCATGATCCTTTACGAATAGCCTTCTTTATTCGAAGAAAAAGAATAGGAGGATTTCAATCCAACTACATAACTGAGTATATTTTTTGGACTTATTGACCATGATAGTTTATGAACTATCAACCGTTGCATGTCAAGAAATTAATTATGCATGAAAATAGAAAGATCAAGTTTAGGCCTCACCTGTATTTCGCCGTGAGTTAAATAAAGTTTTTAGGTAAAAATAAAATAAAATATGCAAGCTTTTTAATTTTATTTTTTAAAATTATAATTATAAATTAAAAGATCCATGGGAACTATTTGTGTCATTAAATGCAAAAAATAAAGTGTTAGTTTGTCTATTCAACTCGTTTACCTATAGATATTAAGTAATGTGTTTTTTTGACATCAAGTAAAAAATATAATCATGAATTATAAATTCAACGCTTACATATAATAAAAATCATATATATTAATAAAAAAATAAAACAATATTACAACTGCTACAATGAAACACCAATTTCATAGTATGTGTAGACTAAATTTCCAAAAAACAAAAGGTGTAAAGAAACATAACATTAAAAAAAAATTACAAAAGAATAAAAAAAATAAACATAAAAATTGGTATAAATAGACCACATGTAAAGAATAAAAAAATAATATTTTTTTCAAAAAAGAAGTGTAAATAAAAAAAACATTAAAAACATTAAAATCATGAATTTAGCATGTAGGTTCTATTGTTGTTTTAATATATATATATATATATATATATATATATATATGCAGGCTACTCCAATGTGTTTTTTACATAAAAAAAATAAAAATATCATTTGAAAAGCCTATGAAATTATCTAATTAAATAAATCGATAATCATTTACGTAAATAAAAAAAAGTTATTAACAATAACGAAAAAAACTGTAAAGATAAGATATTTACCCGATTATGTTTACTAAACTTTTTTATTTAAATAAATAGAAGATAAATCTATCCTAAAAAAAACTCATGGCTTAAATGATAATACAAATGAAAATGACTGAATTAACTCATACCATAAAAAATATTATGAAAGGCTGAACACATCAGAAAAAATATAAGAAATGGACACTTGTCAAAATGATACAAACATATTAAAAAAAGATTAAAAAAAAACCTTGAGTGAACGCGACAACCAACCAGGGTGAACAAATCATACACATGATTGGGGACATGAAATTCGGATTATCCTATAAATAGCAAAGCCAAAAAAAATATCAATAAAAAAAGTACTTTTTAAAAATGCTTTAAAAAAATTCAAAGTCGACCCAGGCTAATTTTTCAGATCTATGACCTGGGTAGAGTGACTTTATTAAAGGCAAATCTGAAAAAACAAAGAAACAAGATTTTAAACCAAACAAATATTGACGGATGAAATTGAAAAAAAAATAATACAAAACAAAACAAATAGCAATTAAAAAAATTAGCACTAAACTTAACATAAAAACCAACTAAAATTAAATGTTAAAGGAAATTTTAAATGAAATTAAATATTTAGAGATGAAATTGAAAAAAAATCAACTAATAAAATGATTAAAAAAATAATAATTAAAAGAATTAGCACCAAACTTGACATAAAAATTTAATGAAAAGAAATGCTCAAAGATGGAATTGAAAAAAAAAACAAATAAATCAAGAAAATGATTGAAAACAAAAAAAAAATAACAATTAAAAGAATGAGAAATAAATTTGATAAAAAAAATTAAACAACTAGGGATGAAATCGAAAATAAAATCCAATTAGAAACAATCAATGTAAATAAATCAATTGCAATTAAGAGAATGACTAAATCAAAAGAAAAAAGAAGTTGAAGGGCCTCTACAATTGTATACATGGCCAGCACGTAATCCAAAGAAGAAAAATAAAAGGAAAAAAAAATTAATTGGCACCAAACTAGACCTCACTACTATACATGCACAACACATGGAGAGAAAAAATGTTGAGATGCATCAAATGATGTGGCAAAAGCCTGATTTCAACCACTATTGGCAGTCGCATGTGCCGCCTGATATGTGTCAGACGCGTGTTAGCAGCCTTTTTTAATGTGCGCAGACTAAACAACAATAATAAAAAAACCCCTTATGAAATTATAACCAAGCCCTTAAAGCCAAGGCTAAAAAGATTGAATGGTAAGGGTAATAGAGTAATTCAATTGTTCATAAAATTATATATAAAAAATCCAAATGCCCCTGGAACTAAATAACAATAAAAAAAAACCACTAAGAAATGACAATCAATCCTCTGAAGCCAAGACTAACAAATTTACATAGAAAGGGTATTTACGTAATTTAATTGTTCATGATAAAATTAAAATTACCATACGACCCCTGGACCAAAGGTTTTAATTGTTTAGTCTATAAGAGCAATATAATAATTACATTGTTATTAAAAAAAATAAAAAGATAATATTGCCCATAAACAAATCAAGAATGATAAATTAATCGAGTGTAAAAATCATCCTACTCCTCAAATAAAGCTTTAAAAATTAAAAAATGAAGGGTATAAAAATAATTTTAATGTAGCTTAGACACACAATTTCACTATGGATTGTGAAAAACTCTCGTGATTTAGTATTTTACTTAATTAAATATGACAAGTAATAAAGGTTGTAATAAGGGCAATAGATCATCGGACTATGCGGAGAAGGATTGATGTGGTCGGAAGCATAATAAATACAACAAGAAGCATAAAATGATTGAAATAGGTTTTTTACAAACGTAATTTTATTTTTGATTTTAAAGTCTAATGAATCATGCCTTATAAGTTTTTAAATAGGCGTGAAACTGATTTTAACAAAGAAAAAAAAATCAAAATCCTTATCAATAAAGAAAAACTAATAAAAAAGTCTAACAATAATATAAAATCAGATTGTTTTTAATATTTCTCCTAAGGTCTTTAATGATAAAGCACCTAACATAAATGGAAGCTTTGAAATTAAAAGGAGTATGGAAAATAGACCGATAGGAAAAGATAAAAGTATATTTTTACTAAATAAAACTAACAAATACAAAATCAATAAAAATAAAATAAAATAATAAAAAGCATGGGTGAATAGCAACCTATTTTAAAAAATAAATTTTTATATACATATAATAAGCAAAAAAGGGTAAGAACACAGTTTTATGAAACAAAACTAACAATTAAGTAGTAGCTTCGTAGGCATTCATGTTAATAAATTTGCAGGTGAAATAGGACAGCTTTATTTAAAAAATATATATATAGATAAAAAAACAATAATTATATCTTACACACCATATTCATGCAACAAGAAATCACTCACCAAGCCTAAAATGACAACAGAGAATCTAAAAGTGAATTCCAAGCAATGACTACTCATCTACAGTTTCATGAATCCTACTCAGTTCAATAAATTGACTGATGAAGTGAATTGCAGAGAAGGAGAGAGAGGGTCACCACAAAAACTTCTACGCTATACAGTCATAGTCTGAATCCAACAGGATGACTAAATTGTGATGGCGCCATCTGCCAGCCAACCAAATGTCAGAAGAATGCTTAATCTGGAAGGAGGTTGGCTTAAGAACCAAGTGGCTTAAGCGCTTTCTCAGTTTTCTTTACAACCTTGTCATCCTAGGAAAATAGTTTGTCTGAGATAACTAACTACCTGCAGCACAAAAGCAATTGCAAAAATTGCCTGTATTTCATGGAACCCAGCACTATAACACAATTGTTGCCTGGGCTTTTACAAGACTACTTGAAAACAGAAACGCATCTGATTTTTTTAGCGCACACCTAGATTATGATCCCTGCTTCTACCAAGGATCTCGTCAACGGCTGCTAATACTTAGAAACCATACTTCAACACTACTATCAGTGACAAATAAGGAGCTAACAAGCAAAATGATTTAGAATGGATAACTTTACACAATTAGCGAAGTTTTGGAATTCAGCAGCTTTACTTGACTAAATTCAGTTCAAATACATCCATTGTATACTTAAAACTTCATTAGAAATAAATGTCATTCACTCCTATAATTCAACAATACCACCCATCTCAGTTATCACATGAAATAAATGCCACTTCAACCGCATTAGTTTCACCTGATCTCATCCACTTAGGAAAACCTGATACATGCGCACTATAAGATAGTAAACAAATCTATCAAAAGGCCAAAGTGTAACAACTGTTTTTTTCCTAATCACTCTGGAAAGTAAGTAAGAAGATAACAAGTTGTCTAGGCATCATAGCGAGCCAGGTGCTGATGTGAAAGAAAGGCAATGGCTTTCTGCGATGCCACTTTGCTCATCAGATTCTCTACCATGCAGAGAGACACTATCCAAAGATTCTAATTAAGAAAAAAAAAACTTGACGGATTCAGTTCAAGAGGAAATGTAACAGCATGTTAATTTTCCAACACAGTCAATATGAGCTAGGGAACATCATGAGCTATATTACGTAAACCCTCATCTCTCAGCTCTAGGCAAACAAACTCCAAGAGCTTCTATGTACCCATCTACTCCAAATCAAGCTCGGGAAGCTTCTGCATGTGTATTAAAACAGTTTAAGCCTAACCTCGAATAACCACTTCATGTCTGAGAGGTATTGTGTTGGGTAGGAAGATGCTAATCCAACTTTGAAGCTGGGTTGGTTTTCAAGCAAACCCAACTAACTTGTGACATGCCCTTGAAAAGCCATCATCCCTTCATGTTTTTGGATATCCAAAAAAAAAAAACACAAGGAAGCTATTTATATAAACAGTTCATCTATTGCACTACAGTTGGTTTGAATCTCCAACCCATAACCTGAGGTCACTTTTAAAGCCATCCAAACACCATAAGCAAAAGATAAATGGTTATAAGTTTTTGGATAAAGAATCATATCTTAACAGGAAATCAAAGGTCTTCCTAGGTGATTGGAAGCTAAAATGAGAACAGGTGGCTTTCCCCTTGCATAGAGGCGAAATTCTATCTGCATAGGATTTAGGCTACCCCTTAGGCTAAGATAGTAACCTTAAAAAGAGTACATCCTCTCCCACACACTATTCAACAATCAAATTTCTATATAAAAGAACTAAAACTTAAATATAACAGGAGGGCCTGATCCCAACCTTGTCTCTGGTAACCACAAAGAAACTTATGTAACCACAAAGAGCAAGAATCTCACTGGTAAATGTAAATTTTTACCCCTAAATTCAACACAAGAATATGGTGACAAAAGCATAATATCTACTCTCAAACCCCAAAATCAAATATGATCTTGCACGGAATCTGTAAATCCTGTACATGAAACACATAGACTTCCTATAGAGGAATACTAACTAAAAATATTTATCAAAAAGAAATCGGTGCTATTCAAGGACACAGGAAATATGACATAGGAAGAACAAAAATTGCAAAGTAAAATCGAGTCCACTAGATACCCTTAGTTCATCCTTTCAATTTCAATTAAAGAAGCACTCCTGGCAAAGAGTAGATTAATTAATAATCATATAGTGATTTTAGCACTCTTACTAACAGCATTTGTAAATTAAAAATATTAAACAGACCAGGGGTTGTATGCCATGCTGATTTATATTTTGCAAAGGATGTAATGAAAGCAACAAAAGGTCAAAGCATCACAAAGTTAGATACAACAGAATGATGGTTTTGCAAACCAAGCATGATCCTACATCTCCAACATCCCTCTCCCCCGTTGACTAACCAAGTAAAGTGCCAGGATCTAATGCATATAGATTGTTCAATCAGCCAAACATAATGCATGGCAATGCATGTAATTCAACAACAGAGAGGTAGATAAATAGCATTATCAATTAATATACATTTCATTTCTACTGTACACCGAAGGCATTAACTCTTACGGTTATGCTTTATTCGATAGCACTTGTTTGTTCCATCACAAAACATAAGATAAAGGATTTCAAATTTATCAAACCAATTCTTAAAGGAGGGTCATAGTTTCGCATCTCATACATGAGATGAAGGAAGTCAAATTTCAATTTAGAAAGAAAATTTCCACCCGAACTATGTGAAACATTCCTTATTATATGTCGAATGAAAACAAGTCAACGAAGATACAACTCTCAAAAATCAAGGAAGCAACAAGCAACACAAACTTTTTCGTGTTATTAAAACTGATATACAGGGTTATTCAGCACCTTATTCAACAAAGTCATCCATGGAGACAAATCTCGCAACTAACAGATAAATAAACAACTACAAGAACAACCACATTTATACTTTTACTACTAAACGTACGACTTCCATTCAAAAATACAAAAGTCTTGAAAAAAAAATAAAGGAAAAAAAGAAACACTTCCCTTTGTCAAGGTGCTCTCGGGTCCGTCCCATGCTGCCAAACATAAACCAACTCATCCCACCCAGTGCTTGCCATCAACCCATCAACAAGCACACTGATATCAACTCCAACAGCAAACTCAGTATGATGATCATACCTCCCAACCAATGCATCTTCAACCATAAAATCCCACATACAAACACTCATATCATACGAACACGAAACCATCAAATTCCTGTGATGGGGCGAAAACTTAACTTTCCTAACAGCATACCCATGTCCATTCAAAACCGAAATCGGATTATTCAACAAAGTCATCCATGGAGACAAATCTCGCAACTATCAGATAAATAAACAACTACAAGAACAACCACATTTATACTTTTACTACTAAACGTACGACTTCCATTCAAAAATACAAAAGTCTTGAAAAAAAAATAAAGGAAAAAAAGAAACACTTCCCTTTGTCAAGGTGCTCTCGGGTCCGTCCCATGCTGCCAAACATAAACCAACTCATCCCACCCAGTGCTTGCCATCAACCCATCAACAAGCACACTGATATCAACTCCAACAGCAAACTCAGTATGATGATCATACCTCCCAACCAATGCATCTTCAACCATAAAATCCCACATACAAACACTCATATCATACGAACACGAAACCATCAAATTCCTGTGATGGGGCGAAAACTTAACTTTCCTAACAGCATACCCATGTCCATTCAAAACCGAAATCGGAGCTCTGAAACTCCTTACATCCCATACTTTAATACTCTTATCCACCGATGCAGTAGCAATAATACAATCATCATATTTATTCCAATCACAACACAAAATCTCAAAATCATGACCTGGAATAATCATCGTACTTCCCGGCTCACGCACGTCCCAGATTCGCACAGTACAGTCCCCGGAAGCAGATGCAAAAACATCCGTATGCCTCGGGTTCCACGCAGCAGAATAAACACAATACGCGTGTTCTTTAAACGTACGAATACTCGCCGGCCTGTCAAGGGTCCATAATTTAATCGTGTCATCCCAGGAAGAGGAAATAAAAGAATCACGGCGCGTGGGATTGTAATCGACTGAGTGGACTTCACGCGTGTGTTCCTGGAGGGAACGAAGTGGGTTTTGTGTTGGGGGTAAGGCGGTGTCGTAAAGCTTGACGGAGCCATCGGCCAAAGCTGCGATTAAGAGGGAATCGTGGGATTCAGACCAGGCAAGGTCGTAGACGCCATCAGCAGTGTCGAAGGAGATGAGTTCGGTTAGAGGGGAGGAGGGTGCTGGAGGTAAGGAGAGGACGTGGAGACGACCGTTGCCGAGGATTCCAAAGTTCTGGGCAGTGGCGACGGCGAGACGAGATTCGTAAAATGGGCTGAATTTGACGGAGTAGCCATTGAATGGGGTTTTGAAGACTGGCATTGTTGGTAATGGGTAATGGTAAACGAGTTGGTTGGAATTTTGGGAGTGTTTGGTTTGGTGGTGGACTGGATTGATTTGTTATCTTGAGAAAGTGGAGGATTAATTTGAACACTGATTATTGTTATGTAAGAATGGTTCAAACGTGCTTTTATAGCTGTGATAAGTGCGTCAATTTTTTTTTTTAAATAAAAAATGATGTTCAGCTATGCTATTATTTTCAAAGAAATGAGAAAAATCTGAGATGTAAGTCATTGAATTGATTGGATTTAATAAATTTGATTAAATTAATAATTTAATTAAAAAATATATTGATGGTAAATAAAGTGAAAAAAAAATGATTAATTATAAAAAAATGAATTGATAATACCATATTTAGAAGAAGAAAAAAAAGCTTGTTGAAGTTTTTTTCTTTTATTAACATAGGTGTCCGGGTCAGCTTGCGCGTACTCTTGACTATTGGGAAGCAAACCCAAGACCTAACCAGTTGAGCTACCCCTCAAGATTGAAGATTTACTATTACTTTATCGTGGACATTACCCTACCGCTAGAAAAAGCTCGCCGAAACAATTTTAACGTTAATATATAAGTTTGTATGATGATATCGAAAGAGCTTTCACGTATTATCAAAGCAACAATCCAAAAATAAAACCAAATAAAATATCATGAACTAAGCATTTCATGCTTATATCTAATCAACTAATTTAATTTAATTCTAAAACAAAAATTCTTTAAAAAAAACTAAATTTAACAAAGAACAACAAATAAAAAAACATGCGATAACATGAGTTATTTTAAAATCTGTGAAAAACCTTATAAAAAATAATGGAAATCAATCTCCAATTAAATAAAAATTAAAGGATAGAATTGAAAAAATATAAATTTTAAAAAAGAGAAAAGAAAAAAGAAAAAAAAAACAAGAAAAAGCAAGTGAATGTCTTAAACTTGGGTTAATATCCCAAACTCATTACCTGTTAGATCCTAGATTCAATCTCAATTAAGAATCTCAATTCTCAACTAGTTTAATGTTAAAAGATGAAACCGAAAAAAACATCAATTTAAAAAAAATCAAAGTAAAAAAGAATAATAATTAAAAAAATGAGGTTCAAGTTTGAGAAGAAAAAAAAATAGAAGGATGATGAAAAAAAATAAAGAATGATGAAATTTCTATTTCCATTACCATTACCAACAATGCTAGTTTTCAAGTGACGCATGCGATGTCTCCTGACAGCTAAATACTGGTTTTTCTAAGCGGTATTAGAATTGTCTCAACGACCTCTTAATTCATGGGCAACGCGTGTGATCAACTAATCCTAAGTTTGGCGCTGATGGTCTTTTTTTTCTCTCTCTTCCTCGATTTTCACATCTAACCTTCTAAATTTTCATAACAGCCCTTCAATTTGTTTTTCCTTCAGACTCTGTACATGTTTTTTTGATCACTATTTATTTTATATAAAATAATTTGTAAATTTTATTTTTTTTCAATTTCATCCTCTTTTAATTTTTTTTTATGAGTCAGATTGTGTCCTCATTCTTTTGGTTGCTATTTTTTTTTACTTTGATAATTTTTTTAAATTGATATTTGTTTTTTCTAGTTCTTCTTTCAATATTAAATTAATTGAAAATTGAGTTTCTTAATTGAGTTCAAATCTAGAATTTAACATCAATATTTATTATGATCGATTTTAATGTCAACAAGTTTCATTTGGATAAAGGAGTTCCACTTAGATGTTTATTCATCTTTAAATTGCCTAAAAAATCATATTTAAGACCGAAAAATTTTTTTATTTTAAATTAATTTCGAGTTTATATGTGGTTTTAAATAAAATAGAAAGGCTGGAAAAACATCCAAGAATCTTAGATATGTTGCTCAATTATTCAAAGGTTTTTGGGGTGATTCTTCAATAAAGTTTGGTTCATGTTTAGGAGAGAGATTGTGAATTTTCAGAGATTTTGAGCGTGGAGGTGATTCCTAAGGTTTTATATAATTATTCATATTTTTGTATGTATCATTAATATTGCATTTAAATAGAAAAAATAACAAATTTGATAGATAGTTGTGATGATGCTAATTGATCAATGATTCTATACTAAAATATTAATAATCTAAATTATTTTTTATTAGTTCAAAACGCATTTTATATTGATTATAACAATTTGAATAAAAAATTCTTTATTACCTTAAAAAATATGATTTAAATTAGACAGAAATCATATTTTAATAGTTATGAATTAAAAAGTCCTGTATAATAAATCTTATCTTATTCTTATATAAATGTGAAACTTCAATAATTATAATAGTGTCTTCCTGCCGAAGAATTTGTACAGTTTTCGGGCTTATAAGGGGTCTTCTAAGCAACTGTATCCCAAACTCCAATGGTGTTCTTGGCAACAAGATGGGCTTCTGCACCGCTTGGATCATTGGGTTGTACAAGGAAGAGTTCTAAGTACGAAGAAAACTCATTGTTGTGTTGATTTTACTCTGCAATGTACTGTTCATTGTGGGAGAAAACAACATGGATTACAACAGTATTTTCTCTTCTTTTATTTTTCCTTGAAGAATTGTCTATTATGGTCACTGACTTTTTTTCTTTCTGATTTTGTCTCATCACATTGTGTTGATTGAGTTTGAGTTTGATAATTTATTTTAATTTGTCATATATAAGGTTACGATGGTGTCAAAAAAAAATCTTGATATTAAATTGGTACTTGATTTTGTAAAATAAAATTCAATTTTATTACATATAAAAAATTAAAATCATGGGGGCCATATTTGGCAATGAGAAAAAAATGTAGGCTTTTTTTATAACTATTCATGAGGTGGCTTTTAAAGATTTTTGCATGTATATTTCTTTTCATTTCATTTTCAATCTTTTTAGTTTGAAAATTTTATTTTTTAATCTAAAATTTTATTTGGTTCACATTAAATTTCTATGTTTGAAGAAGAGAGAATCGATGGAAAACAGCATATGAGAGAGAAAATTATTAATTTTTCATATTACAACAACAAAAAAACAGATCTCAATATCAATGGATTTCATTTGATAAAAACAATTATATTTAGTTATTTCTCACATGTCTTCTTTTCAGAAAAAATAGATCGTTTCTTGAGAAATTTTTTATTCAAGTTGTTTTTTAGTTTTTTAATCAATTAAAAGTTGATCTACGACTAGAAATTGGTTTGTTGAGATTGTTTTTAAAAACACTATCCATATATTATTGTTGATTAGGAATGAGCATGACTGTAATTTAATTATAATTATGACAATATAAACAAATTAGTAATAGTTGGGTTTATTATGAATATTGATGGTTATAATACCATTTTTAGAGTTATT
>Ga0325410_1006077_pt1 | contig 13265 bp, 11 predicted proteins | sample PopdelMetagenome_16_FD_206182 | JGI IMG/M metagenome (GOLD analysis project Ga0325410, IMG submission 206182) | Populus deltoides microbial communities from Bellville, Georgia, United States - Xylem-PdIQD-R3 | ecosystem: Host-associated > Plants > Phyllosphere > Stem > Wood/Secondary xylem... | reverse complement strand
AATCACTATCCCATACCCTGGATTTTTCTTTCTTAATAATCAGAATATTAGCTCACAAGTCGTCACAAGCTGGGATATGAATTAGGTTATGTAATTCAAACGCCCAAGAAAACTTCTTACTGCGTTCTTTGTCTTAAGCGTTGGTATATCCTGGATTGCCTTTACCTTGTTTGGGTCAACTTCTATTCCTTGACTGCTCACTACGAAGCCCAACTATTTTCCTGTTTTTGCTCCAAATAAACGCTTTGCAGGATTCAACCTTAATCAAAACTTTTGTAACCTCTCGAACAACTTCTTCAATACTTGCACATGATCTTCTTCTTTCTTTGTTGGCAAGTATGTCATCCACATATACCTCTATTTCTCAATGCATCATATCATGAAATAAGATGACCATTGCCCTTTGATAAGTGGCCATAACATTCTTCAATCCAAATGACTTAGCTTGTAATAGAAGATTCCTTAAGGTGTGACAAATGTAGTTTTTTCTTTGTCTTTTTTAGCCATTCTAATATGATTGTACCTTGAAAACCTATCCATTAAATGAGTATGTGGCACTTTTCACAGCATTGCCAATAAAGACATCTATGTGGCAAATGAAAGCCATTATTTGAGCTTGCCTTGTTCAAGTATCTATAATCCATGCATACCCTAATCTTACCATCTTTTTTAGGAACTACAGCTACATTAGCCACTTATTGAGGATAATAGACTACATTTAAGAATAATGTATCCCACTGTTTATGAATTTCTACCTTTACCTTGAGTAACATATCTGAGCACATTCATCTTGTCTTCTATTTGACCGACTTGCTTCCTTTCATTAAGGGAATCCGATGCACCACGATGTCAATATCCAATCCAAACATGTCTGCATAATTCCAAGCAAAGATGTTTACATGCTCTTATAACATGGAGACCAAACCATCCTTTTCCTTAATTGTAATAAGAGTACTAATCTTCAATTCTTTCTTATTTTGTTTGATACCCAAATTTATTAATTCTAGTTTTTTCTTAATAGGTTTTCAAGATTTCTCAAATTTTTCAACAAACATGGTAAACTCTTTTAGGTCCTCATCTTCCCACTCCTCATCATCTATTACAGTCATGTTATCAAAATTTGACCAATTATTCTTAGTGCAATAAGTTTGTGAATTGGTGGAAGATTCACTTTTAGAATTCCTGGAAGCGTAAAGTGCTCTTGTGTAAGTATGTATTTATTGGTTGAAAGAGGAGAAGAAGATGGGGGAACGATGTGGAGGCTGTGAAAGGGAGTTGCAGTCAGGGAGAAGGAGGGGAGAGTGTGCGGCGGCTTGGTTTGAAAGAGATGAAAGCTTCAGTCTCTTAAGGTTTTTTTGTGTTCTTTTGTTCCCCAAAATTTTCTCTGCCTGCCCCTCAAAATTTTCTCCTCCCTTTTTTTTTTTCACTGTAGATTGGTATTTATAGGAGAACTGTGGCTTGGTCACAATCATATTGGTCCCTCAACTCTCTTATTTTTTTTGTATTTTGTATTTATTTTAAAAACAAACAATACCAACGTCGATTTAATAAGAAAAATCAGTGATTGTAAAATTAATGCATTCAAAGTTGAACGCGTTCAAAATACCTTAGAAAATTTAAATTCTTCTGAGATGACGTTGAAAATTCTTAAAACGATGCAAATATATCAAAAATGCATTTTTTAGGGTTTTCATTGTTTTTTTGCTATTTTTGGTTTTTTCTGAAAATCTATCAAAAACCGGGTCAAAAATTAGGTAGCAACAATCTTGATAATTCACCTATACTCATCCTTTTTGGGCATATATTCGATCCTCAATCTTTGGTCAGCATATTTTAGTTTCATCAAATTAACTCGTTGTGACATTCCGGTGTCAGAATCAAATTAAAAGGAAATCCCATGCTTCAAGAAGCAATTAGTTGTCATTTTTGATGTTTCTAAAATCTTTGGCCTTCTAAAAAACCATGTTCTCAGGAACCCACTTAGTATTCACTATTTTAAAAGCATGAATATTCTCATCCCTGCAATATTTTGCCTTAATGAATGGTACAACCATATGTCTTATCATGAAAAATGTTTATTCATCCTTGAGAGTTACCAGGATTCCATTTATGATATATTTCAAGCACTAATGTAACAAGGAAGCTACCACTCCAGTCGTGTGGATCAAAGATCTTCCTAATAACATACGATAAGAAGGATGGATGTCCATCACTTGTAGTATCACCAAGCACACCTGCGCTCCCCACATACAACTCTATTTTTAAAGTCCCAATTATTTATCCTGGCAAGCCATCATACACCCTTATTATCATGGTACTTGGCCTCATGTTTGATTCATCGATAGGCATCTCCCTCAGTATGTTTCTTGGCAGCACATTCAATACATACAACTCTATTTTCAAGGTCCTAATTATTTGTCTTGGCAAGCTATTATACATCCTCGCCATTATAATATCTGGCCTTATGTGTGATTCATCGACAAGCATCTCCCTCGGCATGTTTCTTGGTAGCACATTCTATGCTGAACCATTGTTGATTAATACCTTGCCTATTAAGATGTCTCTGCATCCCACTATAATGTACATTGGTTTGTTATGCCTAGTACCATTGAGATCCAATTCATCTTTGATAAAGTAAAGATAATTTAATGTCTGGATTCTTCCCATCAAGTGCTATATGTTTTCTTAGTTGATATCTTGAGGCATATACACCTCGTTTAACACCTTTTACAGAGATTTGTTATGTGGCTCAAAGCTTAAAATTAATGACAACAATAATATTCTAGCATGAGTTTTCTTAAGCTGTTTAACAACACTATACTCACTATGTTTCATTAGTTTTAGGAACTCATTGGTCTCTTCCTCAATGACGGGATTATTTACTTCCTCTAACAGGTCAACCACCTCTCTCCCTTTAGCTTTCCTTTGTTTCTTAAGTTCTTCTAAGGTAAACAAAACTCCCGTTACGAGTCAAACCTCCAACTTTCTGCTTAAAAAATGGGCACTAGTTGTATGATCTAAAAGGAATACCCATAATTATGTGACGGGGCATTGTAGGTTTATACATAATCCATTTGGGCAATCCATTTACAGTAAATTGTACCTTGTAGACTTTCTTGTTCTTACTAAGTTCATCTACTATGGACACCTTTCTACCTGTATCCCCTTCAATTCTAAGAGTTCCTTGAGTCAGCATCCGTATCATCTTATTATAGAAATCTTCGTATTGGTTGATCATATGACCTTCTTCTTGGTGACACATACAGAAATCCTTACTTGTCAACTTGTCTTCACAACTACCCTATTAATATCTAGCTTCTACCAGCATTTTATAAATCCTATCCAGAGACACATTTAAGCTCCTTGGGCCTTCAGTCTCCAATATATTTACGGATATGCTACCTATAATATAATTAGGTAGTGGATTTGTATTCATATTTGAAGTCTCCTTAAATGTTATTCATCCAACTTTGATTAACTGTGGGAGCTTGTTCTTAAAAGCATTACAGGTGTTAATATTATATCCTACGACGCTAGTGTGATATCACAGGTGAGTTCTGGCTTGTACAAGTTAGGATAGAGTGACTATAATGGTGTAAGTGGTACTAAGTTACCTGTTCAATGCTCAGTAGCTTTTAATACATCTAGCTCAAGGGTAGCGATAACGAGGGTGGTTGTTCTTGGGTTTTTATGGTAAATTTTTTAGATTGGTTTTCAGCTTGGTTACTGACTTGGTTACTTGGGGATTCATGACTTTTGGCAAGAAAAAGATGAGTTAAAGTTAAGTTGGTAATCTGGGATGAATGGTTTGGAGGACTATAGTTTTGGAAATGGTTCTTCTTGCTTTTATAGTCACCCTTGATATGATCAGTATTTTTCTTCTTTCCTCTCAAGACTTTTTTCTTGGGGGGCGAGGAGATTCTACCATTTCTTATTCCTTGCTCTATACGCTCAACCATGGCTATATCATTAGTAAATTATTGGTTAAACTATACATCATATGCTCACAATATCGCGACTTGAGTGTATTTGCAAATAAAGTGATAATCTTTTTATCTAAAAGTGAAGGATATACTTGTGCAACCAGATCCCTCCATTGTTTAACATACTCTCACATAAAAAAGTCATGGAATTCATGCTCTTAACTTGAATAAATCCGACATAGTTCAAGATTTTTGATCAAGCCTGCTTTAATGCAAAATGAATTATTTAGGGGTCAACATCCTAAGGGCATGTTCTAGCCATTATATAAGGTGTAGGCTTACTACCTAGTCTCAAAAGGGTTTATAATCTGCCAAATGACCACCTCTCATGAAGGCAGTAAAGGGGTTTATAAGGAATAGTTAGGGCATAATATATCGGTAATTACCAAGTAAACTCTTAGCTCATAGTTGCGTGTTTCACAAATCAGAACCCCGACTGAAAGCATGAAGCAAACTGATACTCCCCCACTTAGCCTAGAATTAGGTTTATACTCATAATTAAAATGCATGAAGGCATTAATCCATATCTGATGTACTTATACATGGACAACAAGTAAAAAATGCATGTTAAAATTAAATCACACACACCAACAAAATAAATAAGGCAAGCATAGTACAACCAAAGATCTCCCTAATGGAGTTACCATCATGTTGTGGCGTGCACAATATCGAATGGCGGGTCTCTTTCATGGATTAAAGGGTTTTAGGATTAATCATAAAATTATGATTTTGAAGGAGTTGTCACCAAGTATCATGGTCACTAGAAAACCTAAAGGTCCGCGAGAGTTTACGTAAAAAGACTAGTTGTGTAAGAAAAAGACGCATCACCCCTAGTGCACCTTACCTATGGTAAGTTGCATTGTTGATTAATTATTTTTCTAGGTCATGTTTCTATCTGTTGGTTTATCTAAGGTTCAAGATAGACCTCGCTTCGAATTGTGAGGAAATCTCTGACTTATCGGGCTAAATCCTAACCGTTCTAGGACCCAAATTTTTGCATCATATTTATTTTCTACTTTGTATCCCAAATATCTAAAGGTATACTTTACAGTGTAACTTTATATCCTCATATAATAAAGTCTACAGCTAATTCATAATATTTATTGATATTAATTCATTTAATTTAATACCGAGAGTATGCATTATGTAGTGATGTTCATATCCTGAATAATAATTAAACTAATTAATTTTTATGATATTTTTTAATTTTTGATCAAATTCTAATGGATAACCATCAACTGGTTATGATATTTATTTTATATTTTAAAAAACAAGAAAAATAAATGCAATTTTTAGTTTTTTTAATAAAATATACATGAAAAACTTTTACAATTTGGATGTATGCATGCAAATAAAAACATATTTTTGTATTTTTGAAATGAGGAATTTATTTTTTCAAATTTCAAACAAAAATTAGGTATTTTTAATGTCAGGTCGATATCTTACAGTGTAAGTCTATAACCCGATATTAGATAAAATTGTTTAAAAAAGACATATTTTTGTATTTTTGAAATAAGGAAATTTCTTTGAATTTTTTATTTTTTTTAAATTTCAGAGAAAAACCAAGTATTTAAATATCGAGTTATTATTTTACAATGCAAATTTACAACCCAATATTAGGTCAAATTATTGGAAACATACATGAAGGACACACAAATAATTTTAAAATGGTCATTGAATTTATTCAGAATTTGTTTGGAAATTATTTGGGCTTGTTTGGCAAAAGCAAAAAAAAAAATTGCTGGAAAATCAGTAGGGTAATTTACCAAACACGCCCTTAACTAAAAATAGAAGCTTAAAAAATGCCTTAAGATTATATTTGACAAACATGACTTAAGAATAAAAAGAAACATTTTTCATGTGGTAAAAACCATAGTTTTGAAACCCGAACTGGCCCGGCGGGTCGACCTGGGACCCAGCCGACCCGGGCCTGGGACCGGTCCGGGTCTAAGTAAAAACCCACCTGGGAGTTGGCCAGGCAAAACCCGATCGACCCGGGTAAACCCGGCTAAGACCCGGCCGAACTAGTAGAAGAAAGAATGCCTCAACAATCGATTAACAAACGTTAGACGTCTTTCATAGCAATCCACAGAACGAGCTATGGAGAGAAAGAATTCAATTCCCATCCCTTCACTTCAAAGTGGGAGCTATACTCCCGACCTATCTCCACTACCAAAGAGAATAGAAGATAAAGAACAAAGTCGGATCATCTCTTCCTTCTGGCTCCATCTATGGCTTATGGATCTTGGGGATGGTTTCCAATGGGCAACCATGGAAAGCGAAGAGACTTAGAGGAGAAGGCTTACTTGTCAAAGGTAGGCTTAGAGGCTCATTCAAAGTTACAAGCTGATCCACTTGCTTTATCAATTACAGGGAAGCCGTCCTAGGCTCTAAAGCTAACCTATACCTTTCACTAAGTCCCTCTCCCTCTCTCTGCAAATCCCATTCCTAAACCCTCCTCTTTCTCTTTCTTTACACAGTAAAAAAAAGGGGAAAAACAAGTGAAATTGGAGGGCTAATATCAGCAATACAGCCTCCTTTTCCTTTTCTCAATCAAATTTTTTTGTGTTTTTGGTGGTGAGATTCATGGTAAATTTATGGAAATGGGTTTGCATTTGCTGAGTTTTTGGAATTGGAATTGGATTTTCTTTATTGGTGTTTTTGTTGGGTTTTTAATCGAGGGCATTTGTGAGGAGTTGGTGAAATGTTTTTTTTTGTTGACCTGGGTCAACCCATCTGACCCGTGACCCGATCATTAGATCGGGTTGACCACTGGATCGGGTTTAAAAACTATGGTAAAAACTAGGCTTGTCAAACACACTTTTATGGCCGGAATTGGCTCAGCCCAACCATGTGTGATAGGCTTTCTAGCCTAAGTCTAGAAAAACAACTTAAAATGGGCTCAACCTAAGCACATGGGTTGGGATTCATGGCTTGAGGCCCAAGACCAAAATCATAACCTAGAAATAAAACAAAACAAATAAAGATCAAACTAGAGATTTTTGCTGAAATTCATGAAGAGCACGAAGAACATGTTGAAGAACCCAACAACATGAATTTCATTTCAGACCAGATCACGTCAAATTCAGGGCACTAAGACATGTAAAAATGACACTTAAACAAGATTTTGGGGTTGGAGTAACACAACAAACAATCAAATGTCACGATTATTTGATTTTAAGAAAAAAAATACAAAACAAAGAATTGAAGATCAAATGCCAAGATTTCAATGTTTTTAAGTCTTAATGATCAACAAGCATACTTGCATATGTAAGAGCCAACAAACAATAAAAAGACACAGAAATCAAAGACCTAAAACAATATTCATCTAACGAATGTCAACCCAAAAACCAAGAAAAACCCAGAACTGCTCAACAAGAGTTTAGCCTAAAAACAAGCCTTAAGAAGCCAGGAAATAGCCTAAACTTATCAACTCTAGCTGATGCAACCATATTATTTGATAGTTTCACGCATATTTAACTAGTGTTTTGCCTATATTTTATATGTAAAATATCTTGATATTCTTTGTTTTATGTTTTGAAGGCACTTTTGGATGAAAGATGCAAAAAGGAGTAAATTGGAGGTAATTGGCAAATTTAACATTCAGTCGATGTTTTGTGCAGAGCGTAAGCTCTAGATGTTGAAATGAAGTGATTTTAGTGGCATTAAAAAGCTAACATCCATGCTTTTTTGGACATCTAAGGCATGAAAATAAAATAATGAAGAGCATGGAAATCGCAATCTTTAAAGTCAAATTCACAATCTGCCAGTGTTGACCTTCGGCCATTCCGACTTGAATATTTAGAGCTACAGAAGTACAATTGATGCAAACTTAATTTTTTTAGATTCCTGACTCAAAGGCCTATCAACGCTCCACATTTCAGCCAAAAATGATGTCATATGAGGGAGATATGAGTTTTCAAAGTTGACAACTAAATTCTGCCAACAAACAAGTTTCGTAAAGAAACGAGCCCAAATTATATTTCGAAGCATCTAAACCGATATCTAAGTTATTATTTCAGAAATTTAGCTCCTATAAGTCAAAGTTTGAAGATTTCATGCAAGGCTATTTATTCTTTTTTAGAAAAATAGTTATTGAAGTACTTAAATGTAAACAATATACTTAAGGGAGGACTATTTTGTAAAATAGAGACAAGGGTTTTCTAGGATATAAAAAGAATGAGAGAAGAGAAGGGGGGCTGCCATCCAAGAGGAGAAAAACGCCCCCTCCTCTAAGAAACCTGAAATCATGCATTCCTCCTTTTTTTTTATTAGTTTTTCAACAAACATGCAAGGCTAAACTCTTTTTCTTGGTTGCAAGGACACGAAAACCTTCGGATTTCAAGAACTGTGATATTTATTTTACCTTTTCTTTTCAGTTTATATGATGAATATGTTTGTTCTCTTATGCTTATTTTTTCTATGATTGTTTATTTTAATTGCTAGAGCAGACTTTAAGTTATTATGGTAGACAATCTATTGCTAAGTTTGATATCAAAACCGGAGTTGTGGTATATGAACTTGTGAAGCAACTGAGTTTAATAATTATAACAGATCTACGTTATTAATCTTAGGGAGAACATTCAATCAAATCAAACATAGACTGCGGACAGTTGTGTTTTCTTGATTAATCAACTTATCTAGTTCTTAAGGCTACCGTTGAATTAAATAACTAGTGTGGACACTGTGGTTGTTTGATAGTTATGGTTAGTTATACGACGGATCCGTTAACTAACCAATGTTAAGAAGAGATAAATATTCAGAATATAAATTGATGTTTTGTTTCCATAATCAGTTTTGATTTCTGTAGGTGGATGTGTGCTTACGACCAAGGTTTGTTCTCTTGATAATTTTCTGATTTTATTTAATTTCGCTTGATAGTTTTTTGTTTTCTTTTGCTTTAGCCTAGATAATGTCCAAACTCCCCCCCAAAGTGCATATCATCTAGTATAAAAATTTGACTTGAACCTTCCTCGTGGGATCGACCCTTTACTTGCTTTATACTATCTTGTGTGTTGTGTTTGAAGTTAGGGTAATTAATTTATGCAACCGCGACATCACAACACTAGCTTAAGGATGCTCAACACAACTTGCTTGAAACTTGAAAATAACAAGAAATATAAAATCAAAAGTAAAATAGCAAGCAAAGTCCATATCTCCTACAACAACCAAAAATACCTTTAAACATTGTTCTATTCGCTATTTTTCACATTCTTAACCATAAATAATGTGTATTTGGATTAAACAAACCCAATCAACCATTAAGAATGACCTAACATAAAAATAAAATAAAAAAACAATACTATTTTTAACATATTCTGCCTTAAGCCTTTACTAAACATCTATAATCATTAAAACATGTTAAATTGTGTTTAAATTTACCATTTAACACTCCAATAAACTATTCTAAATATCAAACTAAGCCTCAAACAAAACCTATATATACTAGATCATGTCATAACCAAGCATTTGAAAAGATCAAATTAAGCCCCAACTGTATAAAAAATAATAAATAGCTAAAAGGAGAATAAATAATGAACATTAAATACAAATATTTAATAAGCAGAATGAAAGAGGAGAGGATGTGCTAATTGAGTTTCATCCCATCCTTAAAATTAGAGATATACCTTCTCCAACAAAAATACCTTTTAATTAGGGATTTCTAAACCAAGTTTGGAGTTCTAATAGTGGATTATGAAAGGATTTCTATTGTTTTTCTGGATTGGTTAATGATTTGGCTAAGGGTTTTTGGGTTTTATAGTGTGAGAGTGTGTAGTTTCAAGGTTTTCTCCTTCCTTCCATGGCTTTTGGCATAAGTTTTTAAAGGGTGATGAGGATCATCCAGAGGCTATGAGCTGGACAATCCTCATCTTTTAATGTCGAGGAATGAATTCCAGTCATCCATTGAGATTGAGGATCAGCCTTTCAACATTTAAAAGTTGACAAGGGGAGTATACTAGCTGATTTTTGTTAGTTTCTGGAAAGCAAGACTGGTTATGGTGTGGGTTTTGAGCTCTTATAGCAACACCTTCAAGGCTACAAATGAGCCTTTGTTTTGTCTAGGTAGGAGTATATTGTCAAGGCATGAGGGAGGTTTGTTATTTATTTGGCATGAGGAGAGATAAGAGAGGTTTTAGGCTTGGAAGGTGGTATTAAAACCGAAAGAAGAGTCGTCTGGCCTTCTTATTCTTATTTTTCGTTAATGACTAAACAAAACGGTGTAGTTTTGGTCAAAACGCACTATTTCATTTAAATAAAATGATGTAGTGTTGATAACCCTAGATCAATTAAGGTTTTAATTTTTCTTTTTAATTTAAACTCTCAATCTTTTGAGTTTGTTCAATTAAACCATCAATTGCGTCTGATTTTATGAATCAATTCAATTTTACCCATATGAAGTTTCAAAATGATCTTTTGATTTTAACATGTTTTTCAACATGATCTTTAATCTTAAATATTTTCAACTCCATCCTCAATTGATTTTCAAACTTTTAATTTCTTCAATTTTACCCCTATTTTCAACAGAATTTGGCTCCCGACTTTGCATGCCTTTTGCGAAAAAGTCCTCGATCTTGAATTTCTTTAATTTAACTTTTAATTGGCCTTAAACTTTGATTTTCGTGTAATTTTACCCCCGGTTTCATCAAATTAAAGTTTGTAAAAATAAATCTTGTCCTCTGAAATTACAATCTTTCCAATTAAACCTGAGTTACACTTTCAAACTTAAATTTCTCACAAATTAAATCATTAATAAAATTAATTTGACCAATTAAAAGTCTAATTAAATTCCTACACTTAATTAATTCTTTTAATTGTGACCTAAATTAATTCTTAAAATTAATTAGAACCTTAATTAAACTTATAATTAAATCAAATTCAACTATTAAAAATCTAATTAAATACTTAAACTTAACTTTTATGCATATCTGACTCGATCAACTGAGGTATTATCTAACAGTAGCCAAGTACCATCTCCAAGCTTCCAGGATTTCTGCAGGCACAACATCTGAGGAACCTCCCGAAGAAGGCTGGAATGACATAATTATATCAGCTGGCAAGATGTTTGATTTCCCCTCTGACGATATTAGCATTTGGACATCAGCCATCATCTCCATCTTCTAATACTTAAAACCATACTCAACCTGAGACAAACAATTTCTTAATAGTGAGTGACCTCATTACACCCAATAAAGTGCAAGTGATAAGAGACTACACAGCAGGTTTATAGAAAATTAATATAAAAAAATTGTCGATTAGTTCCTGTTGTGGAAAAAAAACATGAAGAGTTTCTGACATTGACGCTCCACCAGACAAACTATAATATTAAGAGTAGGCCTTTTTAATAAAAAGAAATGACTACAATAGGAAGTCACCCTCCTAGGAGAAGGGCAAATCAAACAGAACATTCCAATCCAATTAACTATCTACTAAAGAGGACACTTCACGAATGATCATCACCTTTTGCAACTCTGTCAGGGCTTTTAGCAGCCTTGCGTTCTCCACCCCAGCAGAATTGAGGGTTCCTGTTTCCAAACATGTCTCATCAAACATTAAGTGTGAGCCCTCGGCTAGCTGTAGAACTCCAGGTATCAGTCTGAAACATCAAGCATGTTAGTCTGTCAAGCACTATCCAGAGATTGGTGGTTCCAATATAACATGCTATGTAAAGGACAACTGATTTGCAGTAGCAAAATTTACAAATTCACTACCTATTTATTTGATAATCCTTTTTGGGAGAAAGAGAAGCAGTGTTGAGATATTCCACAGTCAGGGGTATGCATTTTGTGAAGGGAAGAAGATTCTTGATGACAATACTTTAGTTTAGTGCCGACAGATGCGATCTCTTTGCTAATACAAGTAAGGTTCAAAGAAAGCTTCCCAACAGCAACATTATCTGCTCTGGCATGTACCTGCTTAAGAAAACTCATTACTTTACTGGCCAGAATTACCAGATGTGGGAAGAGAAGAGGTTTACAAAAGATATGGAATACAATAAAGAAGTAGAGCCAACATAGATGAACTATAACTGAAAACGTGAGAATGAAAGAAAATCATTTACCCTAGACAGAAGATGCAACAACATGAAATGAGCAGCTACCTCATCATTTCCAAGAATAGATGTGAGATGCCTCAACAGAGCTTCCCTTGCCTATTTGACTAAATGGGGTTTTGTCTGTAGGATCAAAGACAAGCATGGTTCAGAACATGTCTACAATAAGTATGATAAAGTACGATTAGAAATACACAAGAATCCCATGAAGTACAACAAAGAAAAATCATATAGACAATTATATCAATCATTCAAATGAGAGCAAGTTCTATATAAATCACCTCTGTCGGAGGGGAGTTCTGCAGAAAGTCATAGACTGTGAGTTACATTAACCATTCTTTTCGCACTAGGAGAATCTTCAGATTCATCACCTGAGACCTGTCATTCAACAAGGATGTTCAAGATAACATGATAAGGACACACCTCCAAAACACAGGTTTCACTTTTTGAATTCTTTCACAGAGGACTACGTACTATGATCAATCATGTAGTGACTATCACATTGTCGCTCAAAAATCTAATCCAGCGTCAATGGTAGAGTTAATCATCATAATAAGAATGCTACAGCTGAGATGAAAATAATCTACATTGAACACACTGGTGTAAAGTTAATGGAAGCAGCTGAACAAACTGGAAACTATCGAAACTACCTTTCACTAAATACCAATTGTGAGAACTTGATTGAGCACAAAGGTGGGGGAGATGAGTAGCAATTGCCAATTAATGAAACATTTTTTTGATGAGAACTTGATGGTTGTGCAATTTGTTCATAGTATTCCAACATAGTCAACTACTTAGTGTCATAAATTCTAATTTCTAAGATGAAATATCAACAAAAAAAAAATTTATTTATTTATTTTCAAGAGGAAACTTTTCTTTATCGTCATTGTTGACAAAGAGTGTACTCTAATATTGCCATTCATTAAAAGCGGAAAGATTTTTCGATTGGGCATGAATGTTAAAAAAATGCATTATAGGCTTATAAGAAAACATTTAAAACACCAATTGGAATGCCAACTTATGATTTAGTTTATGGAAAAACATTTCATTTACTCGTGGAGCTAAAATATAGAGTTTATTAGATAATAAAGACACTTAATTTTGATTTAAATATTACAAGTGATAAGAGAACAATATTGAAAATTAATTAAATGAAATAAAGGCACTTAATTTTGATTTAAATGTTACAAGTGATAAAGAGAATGTTGAAAATTAATTAAATGAATGAATTT
>Ga0325410_1006074_pt1 | contig 13271 bp, 13 predicted proteins | sample PopdelMetagenome_16_FD_206182 | JGI IMG/M metagenome (GOLD analysis project Ga0325410, IMG submission 206182) | Populus deltoides microbial communities from Bellville, Georgia, United States - Xylem-PdIQD-R3 | ecosystem: Host-associated > Plants > Phyllosphere > Stem > Wood/Secondary xylem... | reverse complement strand
GTGTGCCCGCGGATGCTGGCGATCTGGAATGTATAGGATGTTGATATATGCCGGCGGTTGATATATCATGATATTTGCAGGTACAAGATGCCGGAGAACTCGATACCGAAGGAGGCAGCGTTCCAGATCATAAACGATGAGCTGATGCTTGACGGGAAACCGAGGCTGAACTTGGCATCTTTCGTGACTACTTGGATGGAGCCTGAATGTGATAAGCTTATTATGGACTCTATCAACAAAAACTATGTTGACATGGACGAGTACCCCGTTACCACCGAGCTTCAGGTCACCCAACCCTCTCTTTAAAAATTACTTGCATACTGTATATAGGTGTATTTTTAACGAGCTCTGTACAGAGTCCTTTTTAGCATCCGATGCCCAAAGCAAGAATTAGAGAGTTCGTGCTGGTGATGCATAATTTTCCTCTGTTTTTCCAATGCAGAGATGCTAAACCAGTGGACACTTTCCCATGGTTTACAAGCCTGTTTTTGTTTTATGGTTTTAACTTTTAAGGGCAGTAAGGCTCTATCAGTTCTATCATGACCAGAAAAAAAAATTATACTTGGAACTTTTTTATATTTTTTTTATTAGTCTTAGGGAAAGGATGCACGCTGATTTGTTTTCGCTTTTGTTTTGGTTTTCTTAGACCGTGAAGTCAGAAAGCTGAAATTTGACTTTTCAGCTGAAACTCTTCCCTGTCTTATGGTGCTTTGGTCAATATCATATCAATTAAATTAACGAGCATATACAGAGGCGGTCAATAGACTGGGAATTTCTGCTTACAGAAGATCTACGCAAACCATGAGCAATAAACGGTCTGCTGGGAGATTTTTCAGCAAACCTTGTCTATCTATACCATATCATTTTCAAACAATTTTTTTTCAACATCGATCACACAATTTCTTGACGTGCTTATTACTAAATCGTAGGCTTGGACAAATCAAAATGTGTTTAAATAATAGAATTAATTTGACTGACACAAAATTACTTGATATTTATGTGCAGAATCGCTGTGTGAACATGATAGCACACCTTTTCAACGCTCCCTTAGGGGAGTCTGAGGCTGCTGTCGGGGTTGGCACCGTAGGGTCATCAGAGGCAATAATGCTGGCTGGCCTTGCATTCAAGAGAAAGTGGCAGAACAAGCGCAAGGCCGAAGGGAAACCCTGTGACAAGCCTAACATTGTCACTGGTGCCAATGTTCAGGTATGACCCTTGATTCAACCCTCACATCATTTTTCCCTTGTTTTTTTTTTTTTTTAATAAAAACCATATTTTCTTCTTTTTATAATAATTTAAAAGGCAGCAGTATAAACACCAGAGACAGATTAAAAAAAGAAGTTATAAGATCGAATCTTTTTTGTGATAAAGAGGAGGCTTGGGCACCTCCAAGACCAGGATTCGTTATATTGGGCTGGGCTATAGCGTGTCAGTGCCACCAGGCAAAAGAAACATGAAAATAGCAGTCTATCAGTCAGTCCATACTACATATCATTTGGGCATCAAAACTTTTCCAATAAAATGCAATTCCATATTATACTGTCGTAGATTAATCAAGGTTTACGTATTTATTTCTAAGAAAAAATCTTGCTGTAATCTTTATAAATGCAGATGGATTTTTTTTTAATTTTTTTTATTATCTATCTATGTATGAATGTAGGTATGCTGGGAGAAATTTGCAAGGTACTTTGAGGTAGAACTGAAGGAGGTGAAGCTGACCGAGGACTACTATGTAATGGACCCAGCCAAAGCCGTGGAAATGGTGGATGAGAACACAATCTGTGTTGCAGCCATCTTGGGTTCTACACTCAATGGAGAATTTGAAGATGTCAAGCTTTTGAATGATCTTTTGCTTGAAAAGAACAAAATCACTGGGTACTTATCAGTACTAGATCACAATCCTAAACATAGCTCATTAATTAGCTTGAATTACCTTATATATATATAAACAGTGCATGTCCTTTATATGCATAGAGTAACATTGCTGTAATTTAATTTTTTAATCCTATGCTTGGCAGATGGGATACCCCAATTCATGTTGATGCAGCTAGTGGTGGATTTATTGCACCATTCCTGTGGCCAGAGCTTGAATGGGATTTCAGACTTCCATTAGTGAAGAGCATTAATGTCAGTGGCCACAAGTATGGCCTTGTCTATGCTGGAGTTGGGTGGGTTATTTGGAGGAGCAAGGAAGACTTGCCAGAGGAACTTATCTTCCACATAAACTACCTTGGATCCGATCAACCCACTTTTACTCTTAACTTCTCAAAAGGTGATTGCAGTTTATTCGAATATACGAGGCATAGGAACTTTCTTACACCTTAATTAACATGGAGTTCTATCGCTTTTCGATTTCAGGTTCTAGTCAAATCATTGCTCAGTACTACCAACTAATCCGCCTGGGCTATGAGGTGAGAAAGCCAATAGGATAATGTAATCCCATCTCTTCTAATAAGTTATTTTTCAACAAAAGAAAAACTAAAAATTTTCTGTGTCGTCATCAGGGGTACCGAAATGTGATGGATAACTGCCATGATAATGCTATGGTGCTAAAAGAAGGACTGGAGAAAACAGGGCGCTTTAAGATTGTGTCAAAGGACATTGGGGTGCCTCTCGTGGCCTTTTCACTCAAGGACCAAAACCGGGGATACGACGAGTTTGAAATAGCAGAAACGCTACGTCGCTTTGGCTGGATCGTGCCTGCCTACACCATGCCAGCAGATGCGAAGCACGTTACCGTGCTTCGTGTTGTTATCAGAGAAGATTTCTCCCGCACCCTTGCTGAGCGACTTGTGCTTGACATAACGAAGGTTATGCATGAACTTGATGCCCTCCCTGCGAAACCCTCATCTAAAATGTCTATCAACGGTAACGAGAATGGAAAGATTAGTGGCTCTCTAGAAGGAAAGAATGGCACTGTGGTCAAGAAAACAGCCATGGAGACGCAAAGGGAAATCACTGCTTACTGGAAAAACTTTGTCATGGCCAAGAAGTCGGACAAAAATAAATTATGTTAGATCTGCCTAGCTACTGCGTAGCTACAAATTACAATTTTCATTGAGAAGGATCCCTTTTGAAATTTCTCATGCTTTTTTTTTAACTGACATGATAAAATTGTTTGGTCTAAATATTTAGTCCTGTTTCTAGCCCTTCCATTTTTCCTCGAAGGGAGTTTGTAAACCTTTACGGCTACTCTTTACCTGCAGTATTCTACTATTGCTTAATTGCTTTAGTATTTGATCCGTCGATTCACTTCAATTTGATTGCCGAATTTATATTTTTATTACAAAATTAAGATCGGTTACTTCCAAGTAGTGCTATTTGGGTTGCTTGCTTTTTTGTTTTTCTTTGTTTCGGCTATTTTGTGTGCGCTTTTCTCGGCTGAATAGAGGGCTTCGGCCGAAAAGTGAAATAGATTTATATTTGAGCACAATACATTGGTTCTCATTAATTAAAAAAGGGAGTGATTAAGCCCAAGCACTATAAGCACAAAAGCCTACAGAGAGCTCTATCTAGCTCAGGAAAACAGCGCAAAAAAAGAAGAAATACAGATCAAGCCCGGCCTCATAAAATTAAACCCAGGGAAAACCAAGGAGATTGGAGAGATCTGACAGAGCGTCACTTCCACGAAAAAACATTTGTATGGGCATGTTACCCTGTGGTTCTTGATATTTTTTATATATATATCATTAAAAAAAAAAACTTCATTGCATACGTATGCCACACGCAATTTTGTAATATAGAATGCACGGAGGAGCATATCATGGAACTCTCAATCATGTTAAATTTAATGATAATTCCCAACCCTCAATTCTTCCGTTCACACTATTTTGTATCTAACCCGCCAATCGAGTTGCATCATCTGTGAAAGGAGGAGAAAATGCTTGGATGAGAAAGAGAGAAAGAAAGGGTATTCTAATTGTGGAAAGATATCTTCTGTGTCAACAATAGAGGCTACTGTTTCTCAGTGGAAGTGAATCAAATCATTACATTTTGAAAACAATATTCAGGCACAAAACCGCATCCTTCCTCCACGCCTCCACAACCACCGCACTATCAAAAGATCAGGAATTGTTGGGCCTATATATATGGGCTACATACTCGGTAATGTATGTAGCAATTAGAGTGAAGTTGCCTTCTTCGAGAATAGAAACAATGAGTAGCAACATGAGAGCCTGGGTTGTGGTTATGTTAGCTTGTTTGGTAGCTTCAAATGTTTTCATATGTGATGTTAATGCGGCAGGAGAGTGTGGGAAGACACCAATTAGGTCAGCAGCGGCTAGCTTGAGCCCATGCTTGAGCGCGGCAGGCAATGTAAGGGCCGCTGTGCCACCGACTTGCTGCTCCAAAGTTGGTTCCTTGATCAAGACTGCCCCGAAATGTCTCTGTGCTGTATTGCTGTCACCTCTGGCAAAGCAAGCTGGAATTAAGCCAGGAATTGCCATCACCATTCCAAAGCGTTGCAACATTGGAAACAGACCAGCTGGAAAGAAGTGTGGAAGTAAGTGACAGTATTTACAATTTGTTTCGAATTGTTTTTATTTATTTTTATTATCAAAATCACTATTTCCCCCTAGGCGTCTTGCCCTCCTCATGTTTCGAAATTGGTAGATTAACACTAAAATCAATAAAGCATTTTTCTCCTCGTCTCAATTTTTTTTCCGTTTCGATTCTAAGAGAAAGCCTAATGGTCATGGACTTTCATCAACATGTCAAGTAGCTTTATCAGTGAAGTAGCTAACACTAGTTAATTTTGAACTAATTTTAGTAATTTTCTTACAAAGAAGATCTTAAATCTGAAGTTTCTGGGAAGAGAATACTATCAACTCAGTTACAAGTTAGATCAGAGACTCATTTTTGCGCCTCATGAATCACTACTGCTTGATTCATATCAGCAAAATGGGAGTGTCATTAGTAAAATTGGCATGAAACGAGCGTGCGTTTAAGAGGACGCTACAGGAAGTTCTTGAGAAGGACATGCATTTCGGCAGGGCCCGTTGCTCGATTCCTTGCGTGGGCTTTATGCAGCAGCAGGATCACTGGAAAGCCCAGATATCCGAACCATTTGCTCTTGATAAAAACAACGGCTAATTTTGCTGTCGTCTCTTTGCAGGGTACACGCTCCCATGATGAAAGTCCAGAAAATAGACAGGAGGGAAGTAGCAAAGCCCACGTGAGAAGAGCTGAGATTGTATTAATAAGAGCTGCCATTTTAGGGTCGTGTTCTTCTGTATAATCATTGACCCAGTAGAATCAAAGGCGGCGGCGGCGGCAGTTGTTTAACATGCCGTCTGTATCTTCTTATTTATTCTTCAGCTTTTGCAGTTGAAGTTTGTCTTTATATATTGCTTACAGAATCCTCTATCCTTTCGTTTCTTGGTTCTTTTTTTCCATTTACTCTCCCCCTTTCCTTTTTATGTTGAAAAAGAACAATAGTTTTATATGGAAAGACTCGATCGAGGATCTCTGCTATGTCAGGGATGATCGAGGATTTATATGAGATTATTATATGCTAGTATCTTGAAATCTGGTCTTAATGAGCATCAAACTTAGAAAAATATAATGATCAACATCCAATCCCCTACAGCTAGTTTCAATCCTAGCCCTACCTTCGGGTTTGCATGATATCATGAGCATCCGATACCAACTCAACCTTCAAGTTGGAAAGTTATTTTCAATTTGATTTAGTTTTTATTTATAAAAATAATCAAATTAAAATTTTATAAAATTTAAAAATAAAATCAAAACTGGTTCCAATTAACCAGTTTTTGTTTAATTTAGTTTGGTTCAATTATTTTATATTAAAAACTAAAAACTATATTGTTTAAGGGATTTTTTTTGGAATTTCTAATGAGATTAGTTTCGGTTTGGTTTTTTAATTCGGTTCAATTTATTTTTAACTAAATCAATTTGGTTCAATTGAGGTTTTCAGTTTTAGACTTGTGAAATCAGAACCGAACCGAACAAATTTTTGTTTAAAATATTCTAATCGATTTAATTAGTTTTTTTTCATGATTTGATTTTTTGAATTTTTTTTTATTCTCTCAATTTAATCTATTTGTTTTTTTGTTATCACCTTTACTTCGAACCCGACATACAAGATTACAAACCTTAGAGAGAAATGTAATGAACTGTTCGATTTCATCACGCTACCAAGCATTCAATTCAATTCCATTATATTATACATTCAATTCAATTTCATCCCATCATGGGCTACCAAGCATTGGCCCAATATATAGTAACAATACAAAACCAACCAGAGGGCCCTTTTATGAAAACAAAAGAAAAGGGTGAAATAAAGCTGTCAATGGGCCTAACGCCCAATTACTTTCATGGAGTCTATGAACACATCAAGCCCAGCCCACTGTCTCTCTTCTTCTGTTAATTTCTGTTCGTCACTTTTAGATTTTTTGGCACACGCCACCATAAAAAATAAAAAATGTCATTCACACACCAAGTGAACTTAATCTGCTGATCTTCTCATGCTGTTTTTTTTTTTTTAGTTGTAGTAGGATATTACCTGACCAATTTTCTGATATCAAATTTAAGAATTTTTTTTATTACATGATATATTTTATGAATAAAATAAATTAGATGTGAAAAAATATTTTATAAGATAATATGAAAAATAATATATTATAAAGACTTAAATGATGGTGCCGGAGTGAGGCGGCGGCGATAATGGTGGAGTTACGCTGCAACAAAAATGACTATTGCAATTAAGATTAATTCTAAAATTTCTTTTGACATAATTTTATAAGCTAAGAATATACTATAACAAATTAAAAAATAATTATAAAACATGTTACATTAATTATTTCTTTTTATAAAATATTACAAGAAAAACAAATACTCTCTTAAACTCATTTTAATCGGCACTTAAGAAGCTATCCACACCTGCTTGTTATAAAAATTAATCTTGTCGTGGTCGGAAATTCCATCTCTGCGGTTTGATCAAAACGTCAATCATCAAATGACAAATACAAAGTTTCAAATCAAATCAAGCCCACAGAAGGGCGTGGCCCCACACTTCTCATCCTCAAAATCCTTACGCCGGCCCCCACCAGCACGCCAAAGAAATGGACCCACTAGCAAGAAAAGCCCAACAGCAAATAAATAAACAAATAAATGGAGTGGTGGAGGGAACTGATTTGACCCACAATTGGTGAAGGATGTGTGAAAAAAGTTCCACAAAGGGGAAACGGTTGGCAACAACAAGCACCAGAGGGGAGAAGGTGGGGAAAAGGAAAAAAGAAAAACAGAGAAAAGAGAAATGAAATAGAAAAGGATGGAAAGCTGAAATTTGAATTGTGTGTCTGGGCACTGAGCATGGGTTCTTGTTCTCTCTCTCTCTCTCTCTCTCCATCGCACAGACATTTACATGCACCAAACAGTAGAAAAATGATAAGCTTCGCCATAATTCGGTTCTGGCCCCCCACCATGATTAACCCTTACACGTATACAAACACCAGGAAATAATACAAAAGTGCGACCCCATTTCCCATATCCCAAGAAACAATGGCTTTTCTCTTGCTTGCCGTTGACTGAATGCTGCTTCTAAATTCATACTACCATAATTCTTACTCTTTTTCTACAAACACTACGTCAATAAATAGCATCCATTTGCATCATTCTAGTGTATATGGCTCGCCAGGACACCAGGTCACCGCTGCCCCATATGAAATGATCGTGTGTCAAAATAACTATACAGAGACAAAAATACGGGCTGGTTTTGAGCTTCACTCCATGGCTTATTACAAAAGCATTGGTGGTGCTGGCCTCTCTTCCCTAGGTTGGGATCTCCAAAGCCTCGGAGTTCTCAGAGCGGACATGTCTTTAGGTACGTACGATGCCTGATTCTGCTTTTCTTTTTCTTTTTTCCGTTAATTATTTGTTCCTTTATACTACAGTTTTTGTCCACAACGCTTATCTTGGGTAATTTAAAGCCTACTCATGATGTGAATAACGTGTTTATGTCACTGCCATGGATACAAGAACTTTACCATTTTTCTCTTCTCTAGAGTCTGATTTTTCAACCGGGTACTTAGAAGATGCTCTCCTTGAATTTAACGAGCCATCCAAACGAAGACGCTTGCTGTTGTTCGCTAGTACTGATCATGATGATCAATCCGAAAAATCAAATCACCTTCCAGAGGTAATTTATTTCACAATTTAAATTTAAATATAATGTATAATTAGCTATATAAGGGTTTAAATCTAATAATTAATATCCTGCGCTCTTTAAGATATAAGGTTCATAATGGTTTAATATTATATAATGAGTGGTTTTTAATGTTTTGCGTACGAGCAGAGCAACTGGAATGAAGAAAACTTTGACGACTGGGAATTAATGTCAGAGAATTTTAGTTGCATGAGCCACATTACTGGTTTTCGTGGACCTTCAGGTATGATTTTTAGCTGCTTGTATAATTTGTTCTTAAATAATGTTACATGGATGAATAATGTGTATCCTTATTAAATATTATGGGAGCCGGATATAATTTGTTTCTCTTGATTAATATTGTTGTAGATGAGCTCGTGAGCACGTCAGTGAGCAATACTAGTGACGAAGCAAATGTTATCTCTGAGATAACAACACCAGGAGAGAAAATATCAGCCCCGGAAACTCTTGATTATTCATCATCATCTTCTTACAAAGACTTGGCTGCCACAAACTCCATTTTTGAAAAAGAAAACTCCCCTCATTCTACTGGTATCTCCCTCTCTCACACACCCAGATAGATAACCTTTTTTTTTTCCTTTTGTATATTAATTACGTATTGTCGGTTTCCATTTCTTAGGTTTTAGGGTTAGCTGGGTGTCCTCGGGGTTATTTTTTTGTTTCCTTTTCTTTAAGAGAATTATGGTTGAATTATATGGCTATTGTTAACATTATGGCTAGTTTCTTATTATTATTAGTGTTTTGTGCTTTAGATGATCATGAGAATAAGAGAAGGAAGAGGGTGGCAACAAGGGTGGTGTATCCATTTGCACTAGTGAAACCAGGTGGGGTAGAAGGGGACATGACCATAAACGATATCAATGAGAGGATCTTGATGCCACCTACAAGGCCGGTAAGACACCCGGTAGGGGATTTTGCGTGTAGGCCATGTGTATCTGCTGATGGCCCAGGTCTTTCTGGCAAAGCTGTAGTAGCCCTTACAAGAATCCACACGCAAGGGAGAGGCACAATCACTATTATTAGAACGAAAGGTTAAAGAGAAGAAGTACTAGTCCTGCTGCTTATTTCCTGTGCTTAGGTCATGCGTTGTCTGTTTGAATTGTATAGAAAATGATATGCTTGTAAAATGGTTTTCTTTTACAGAGTTATAGTCAGTATTTTCTATGTATTGGCAGGATGGCTATGCTAGTGCTTAAAGGTTGCTGAACGCAACAACGATACAACATTTTTATGGTCTGAACTCAAATGGAAGAGTGTAAGGGAAAAAAGGAAAAAAGTGAAAGGAAGAATGGAAAAGAAATAAGAGAGAGAAAAAGCAAAAGCCATGTCCATTATCCAAAACCAAGAGTGGCAATCTTATCTGACAAAGACACTCGAGCAATGCGTTCTGCTATTCTATTTGGCATGGTCTGCTACTACTGCATGCACTGGTCCTAGCCACGAAACAATGGCAGCTCGGTGCTATCATGCATCACCTCTAATATTACTTAAATCTACGATTCATAACAAATATCTTCCGGTTAATTAGCTTTCTTAACCAATCCACATTTCCTTGCAGATCACCAGTACAATCTCTAAATTGATGATGTAGCGTTTATTTTGGCTTCTGTTAGGTTCTGAATTCTACACAAGCTACCTTCTTAACGCGCATATAATATATATATATATATATATATGCGCATGCATGCTTTAAAGTGCATAATACAAACGATCAATAGGACCATTAGATTCAAATAATAAAAAAATGATTAAATTTATAGGCTGATCGGCAGATTGTTATACTGATACTCAAAACATCAACATTGGAGAAATCACGATGGGTGGAAAAGGGGGCCGGTATGATTGACAATTAAGTAACGGTTCCTTACCTAATGTGTATATTACATTTTCTTCAGCAATCGGAATAACATCTGATCTTATGACTTTATGATAGGAAAGAAATAATTGGACTGGTTACATACAATTCCCAAATCTGAGTGCCTCTTGCATTATATATATATATATATATTAGTCTATTATTCGAGTTAATATCAACTCTTTCTTTATAAAACATGGTCAAAGACATATCAGATCATCGATGGCCTCTCTTCTGTAAACATATATTAAAGAACAATGTAATCAATATCTCAACTTATCAAGTTATCCACATCCATATTCTTTATATTTTTGCTAAAAATCTTTTTGTAGTGGATACAGATTTCTAAGCCAGACTTGGGAAGATAGGTCAGTAGCTTATAAAATTCATAGAGGGCTTCAATCATTCGTCAAGTATGATTGTGTGGTCGTTAGCTAAATTCTTCATGTGCTATTATATATATCTTATTTCTACCTAGGTCAAAACCTACCACATTCAAAAAAGTAACGAATGCCAATACAACAGGCAACATCTGGAACCCTTTCAATGACCTAACTGTCCCAGTTATCTCTCGTCACAATTTGTAACCTAGATCACCAACCTTAAATCCCTTTGACCTCCGAATATCAGAATTTGTAGCAGCATTAGAGCGGTGATGACTTGAGGCAGACGAACACAACTAGCAGGGGACACTTCACAGCTAGCTGGAAGGCAAAATTCCCACCTCCTCAGTGGTTGGAATTTAGTGGGGTGTGACAAAGAGTGATGTCGATTAATAGGGTTTTGTCTCTTTATTGCAACAATGATCTCTATTGGTTGGGTGAAGAAGCTTGACTTTTATAGGCATGTTTGTTTTCATTGCAAAAAGACCTGGTTAAGGTAGACCCCTGTTAGATTTAATTATGCCCACCATGCCTGCTAGTTAACTGTCTGCTTAGTTTAAATTTCAAACTTTTTCTTTGTTCTGTCTGATTGTTATGCTTGTCCAATGAAATTACAATCTTTCTAGTAATCTATAAGGTGTCAAATATTCAAGTAAGAAGAGATATTTTGGCTTTTGAATTGTAGATATCTTGCGTGACACATGGAAAGGGAGCAAGTACCATATTTTCTTGTGACTTGTGATAAAGTAAAATGTGAATTTCATCAGGAAAAATGGTTTATGGTGTCAATAAATCTGTTATAATTAAATTGAAATGTTATTCATTTTTAATCCACTACTGCAGTCATGAGAGGAAATCTTCTTGTAATTTTCTTAATCTTTAAGATCAAGATATTTTTGATCATACTAAAATTGTATCCTTTTCCAACATGTCTTCCAGACAATTAGTTCATAATGGAATCTATATATACATTAATTTATGAGTTTTTCTTAAGATCGATTTTGTATTAAGTTCAAATCATGGATGATAATTTAAAAAGTATACTCGTTCACCACTCCGAACTAAGCATTTGAGAATAATTTTCTTCAAGACTGATTAAAAAAAAAGTTGTTCAAAGCATGTAGCATTGTTCTTTTTTTTCTTTAACTTGTCAAAAGGAGAGGTGGGAAAAAAAAAAAAAAAAAAACCTAGGTATACGTGAGAATATTTTCCGCTTTATCCTTTTCCAAATCCCAAACGAAGAGGATTTGATTCTTTTATGATTTTGTTATTGCAATTGGGATTCACCCACGAAAAATCTCTCAGGAAACAATAATAGTATGTGTTAATCAATCACCTCATTTTACTTTGTCGATCGATGATGTCAAAAAGGCCTGCCATGATGACAGATCAGTCTTGGAGTAAATGTAAGAAGGCCGATATGTGCTAACTTGGGTCCTAAGTATGTAACAGCTTCTCCCATGAGCACAGGGGGCCACTCGATGGTTTTCTACTTAAGCCCAAACACTTAAGGGTTCGAAGCCCAATACTCAGGATATGTTTCGAGACCATAGAACCTCGTTCTATCGTTTGTCCAAGGCTGAAAAAAATTGAAGGTTTCCGGTCTCTGTGTTACAACAGTTCCCGAAACTCTTCTCTGCGTCTCACGTTGATCTCCTTAACCCGAGGACGGGTATCTCTCGAAAGCTCTTGCTGCTTCTTATTATGTTTTCTATCTTGTTTTTTTTTTTTAAATTAGCTGAACTGGATTGTGTTTGCCCGCTGAGAAAATTGGATTTGAGAGTTAATTTAGAAGCCCAAAGCTTGAAAAAGTTGTTTCGCTACAGTAGCTCAGGTTTCTCACCATTACAATCTTAGGTGACATCGTAGAGATGTCTCCTTTATATATTTATCTGAGGGTGTTAGTCCACTTGGCAGTGGTAATAGTGCTCCGAGCTTGGTAGCAATGGCAAATTATTGGTCAAGTCGGAAAGAGATTGAATCTATGTCAAACAAGATACTGAACGTAAATTAGTTATTACTCATTCATGTAATATGATTCGAGCAGAATTAAATGTTACACGTAATTGATCCAGATTCAACCCGTCATCCCTCAACTTCGAATTTCCAATTCAGCGCGCGTGCACACACGCTCGTGATTTGGGACTTGATTTCTTCTCTTTATTTCACCCTTGAGAGTCAAGTTGGGGCATGTGATGGATAAAGGTGAATCTGATTAATTACCTCCCATTTGGATTCCACCAGAATCAAAGATGACGGAAAATAACTTTCTAGATAATTTTCACTTTTCCGCTTTAGTTTTTTCCCCAATTGTTGCTTCCCACGTGGCAATCAAAATGGCTGCATGGGTTTTCAAGGCCCCCGCCGGAAACAGAGTCTACTTCTAAGTTGTAATCAATGCAGCAAGTCGGGAAAGAGAAATTCAAATTGCAAATTATTGTCATCAGAGAAAAATAATCAACGTTACAGGGGATAAAATATTTGAACAGGGTTCACTGTCCAGAGCATTCCTCGTTGAAAAACAGGACACCAAGTTCATAAGAACCTCACTGGTCCTCGAGCAAACAAGTTCAGCAAAAACTTACCTAACATCTATCTGTGACCCCCAAAACCTCCCCAGTTCTTCATTTCCAAGCACTTTCATTCCCGGGATCGGAGAAACGAGTGATATTGCTTTCCTTCTATAACTCCCACGATAGACCCATTATTAACTAATCAATTAACTTTGAAGACTCATTGATCATTATACCTAGGTAGTAGCTAGAAATCGAAAAACAAAATGCAAAAAAGGCCTCAGCAACCAAGTTAAAGAAACGGCTCTCGCAAAAATCGAAGAAGTAACGAGAGCAAG
>Ga0325410_1006073_pt1 | contig 13272 bp, 5 predicted proteins | sample PopdelMetagenome_16_FD_206182 | JGI IMG/M metagenome (GOLD analysis project Ga0325410, IMG submission 206182) | Populus deltoides microbial communities from Bellville, Georgia, United States - Xylem-PdIQD-R3 | ecosystem: Host-associated > Plants > Phyllosphere > Stem > Wood/Secondary xylem... | reverse complement strand
TCTTAATCTAATAAAAAATTGAATTGATTTTTTTAAAAAATACCTAAATATCACGATTTTGTCTTTTTCTTTTTTAAAAAAATAAAGATATTGACTGGGATTAACTTCCTTAACCCTGCGGCAAAGTATCAGTGGGTCAAATTTAATAACTAAACACGGCAACTTAGTTTAGTTAGTCAAAGAAATGACATCTATGTTAAAAAAATTGACCTCAAGTCCAATTCTAATCATTAATAATTTATTTTATTTGTTTGTTTATTTTTATATTTTTCAACTAATGCATTGGGATATTTTGCTGTTATGTGCGACAGAGCATAGGCCCATCGAAACTAAGTTTACTGTTATTGATTTAGTTAGAAAAAATCATTTATATCAAGATTAAAAAAAATTATGAGAACAAATACTTTTTCTCAATTTTTATAATGATTTGATCTTAATGGAATTCCAATCAACAAGATAGAAAATGTATGGCATTGCTAACATTTTCTATTGATAAAAATCTTTTATTTATTTATTTATTTATTTATTTATGTGTGTGTGTGTGGCATGGGAATTTCTCTCTCTTTATGGCCAGAGGTCTCTTTAGATTGTGATTAAACCAATAAAGAGAAAAATAAATAAATTGGTCAGTTTTTTCCTTCATGACATAAATTATATAACGACACAGTTTAAAAATTGCCAGTTTTTACCGGACTAAACAAAAGGTCCAGCTTTAAAGGCCTGCAAATACTGTAGTCCTTCTGGAGTCACTAGAATTTGTTGTAAAGACTTTATAATCATTCAAAAACATTAAAAAAAATTAATTTAATAAAAAAATTCAGAATTTTTGAAACCCCATGCTAAAATGCTGCCAAACGAACACTTCATGATGGATATGAGATTTTGCTTCGAGTTATTAAACCCGGCTCGACTCACGTTGCATGATCTGGTGTAAGGACTCGGTCATGGCTTGGGGTCGAATCGGCCGCCAGCCAAAACAATTGCAACGAAGGTTTAAATGGTGATATACTGCTACTGCATTACAAATCACAGCTTCTTCCTCCTGGTGGATGTGAACGCGCTGGATTTATTGCCGGATACAAACAAAGAAATGTGCCCTACTACTCCGAGACGACAAAACCAATATTGTACCATAATTATCAAGCGCACATCATGGCTATTGGTATTAGCTAATCCAAGATTCCGTGCCCCCTTCCAAATGATAATAGCACTTGCGATGTCAAGGAAGTAGTTCGCTAATCCGTGTTCATGCAATCCAGCCATGTAACAGGGTAAAGAAGGGAGGGGGGAGCGTCTGAAATGATGTTTAATCAATCTTTACAGTGCACAGGCTAGCCCTCTCAAGCCTCAAGAAAGCTACAATATTGCAAACAAAAAGAAGATCTTGCAGCTCTCTTTATGATCGTCCTCTCCATGCTTTCCCTCTCCACTCACTTGTCGCATGCCCCATGGCCTTGTGCCAAGAAAAGCAAACAGCACGAGATGCAATAAAGAGATTACATGTCCATTTCCAACTGTAAACCAGCAATGAATAATGTATCCCCACAAACACACACACAGTCAAAAGTTAAAGAAGATAAAAACATGTGCCACATCTTTCTTGGTTTACCCTAAGACACCAATTCACCACAACACTATGATGAGTGCTAGGAAGAAAAGGCGAAGGATAAACAAGTCTAAGTGGTGGGTGAGGCAATCACCATGATTGTACCTGTGCTTCTATATCCAATCATCTTTTCCCAATTACCCTGCATAACCCAACACACATAGCCCCACCTTCAAAAATCAAAATATATTGTCATATCCCCACTTTCTTAGATGCAAAGCCATAAACCATAATCATTTTGTGATAACCACACCCTATTAGCACTACTATATACAGGCTGATTTCCTCTCCTTCTGTTTCCTTTTTGTTCTGATACCAGCCCATTACTGGTAACAGGCACAGCTACAAGGTTGGTTGGATATGCATGGTATATCAATATATAGAGAGATATATCAAGTTTGACCTTACTGACTGTACTCCTGGCGGCCTCAGGGAAGAACAGGTGCACTTCTTTAGTGTGCTCTTGCTATGTACCCTCAAGGAACATTAACGACAAAGGTGAAGAAAGCAACAGGGGCAACAATACTAAGAAAGGATCCTTTGCGGAAGAGAGAGAATATGTGGTCATGGAAGAAGCCAGTAATAATGATTCAGTACAAGATCATCAAATGAGCAATGGTGGGAGAAATATAAGAAGCAGGACTGCTAGTGGGTCTAATAGTGGACCTCTCTTGGAAACTTCTCCTCTCAAGAGTACTCTCAAGAAAACTACTAATGCTATAGTTGGGGAAAATCAAGCAAGGAAAGATCATCAAAAGAGAAAAGTCAGTTGGCCTGATATTGCTCATGGAACAGATATTGCTCATGTTCTTGAATTTGAATCAAGGTAATTAAAATTAACCATCTCCTGCTTACCATACTTGATTTGCATGATTGGATTTTGATTGTGTTAGATGATGAATGCCCTGGCCACAGCATGTTTTTTTGATAAGCAAATTATTGCCAACAGAATCTTCAACAGTTATAAGGGTGTTTGTCCCTAACTTAAAAGAGTGTTTAGGCTTAGGCACCATTATGATATGTAGGGGCATGCTTGCATGAACAATTTCTAGAAAATGAAGTGCATGGTGTTTTTTTTTTTTTTCCATTTTCAATTTATCCATTTATGCCATGTATTTTAAGGTTAAAGCAGCTGTATTATTTGTTTTCCCGTTGCACTTTCACTATAGTTTCCTTCTCTTTCATAATGTCTCAGCACCTCTGATGATGGAGAACTTGAAGGAGTAAGGAACTCTTGTGTTTGTACAATTCAGTGAACAAGAAATCCATAGGTACCACTCTTTAATTGCTCTTTACTGATTCAAGGAGTATCTTCAGGATCATATATATCTTGTTCCTCCTTCCCTTGGAAAAAAAAATAAAAAATCATTAATTATACTTTTGATCATTGGCTCAAGAACCAATTAGGTGCATGTCCTTGTTGAGTGCAATTCGATTGAAATGTGGAAGATGGCTCAAAATATAATCCCATGCAATGCCTTCCATGAACCAACAATGCATCTTCCCAAGAGATGCACAATGACCCTCGAAGAGTTGGAAGTTTTAATGGCAAAAAGGCACAGTATGACAGTATATACTGAGAATCTAGTCCATGACCTCAGCTAGAGTTCTTAATGATCGCGTGAAGTTGCTGAACTTGTATACATGTATGTGCGTGTGAGTGTGTGTTGAGGCCAGGGGAAAGGTTTCTAGCCTTTTATGACTTCTACTCTTAGAACTCTTTGGTGTTTGGACAACGTAGGTAGAAAGGGGCTGGGGCGGTTTGGTTTGAAAATAAGTGCACATCCAGCATCTCCTGTTGGCAATAATAAATGGTGTTCAAGGCAGATAATGGGAAGCCGCCTCCAAGTCCAGATCCATTAAATTATTTTAAAAAAATCACAGGAGAAACAGAACATAGTCAACATGTGGATAGATCTAAAGTTCAAACCTATAAACTTCATTAGTTACCCTAATTACTAGATTAGTGGGGAAATGATCTACATAGAAGGCCCGGACTAACACGAAATTGCAATTCAGTCAACCTCTTGGACTAGCCTGATGATGTTAGCTCAAGTTATGGCGTAGAATATCAGTACCTGTCAATGTATGGTCAGAGCATGAATTTAACTCCTTTAGCATCATATGCAAATAATTTTTCATTTGGGACATACAATGTGCAAGCTTCGGTTGACATTTTTGTTTCAGAGGAGAGGTCTCAATCCTAGACCTCTTCGAGGATTAGAGAAATGGGTGCCTGCTGAGATTTTCTATATATGTTGACAGAGCAGGTTGCAGGTATAAATGGTGAGTCCATGAGGGTCTTTCTTCAAACAAAACGCTGGGAGTACCTAATGATCTATATAACAACTTCATTTCTATAAGACTTCCGGGGGAGAAATAAAATCTCAAGGCATCTGTACTGTACGTACAGAAGATAAGTGGGATATGTGTCTGAATTCTTTTTAAAAGACTGGGGACAAAGAATGATTGGGTTGTTGGAAAAGTAAGGGTTGAGAATCAGGATAGTTCGTAGGACCACTTATAAGACAATTGTATTGTCAGCATGGTCAAAATACAACGAATGCAAACTCATGAGAATCAATGCATACAAGGAACTGGAAATGTCCTTCTCAGGACAAATTCCTCGAATTTTTTGCTATTAGTTAGCGTCTCACAACATGGATGGAGATATAAAATAAATTTATCTTTCTCTAACTCAACAAAGGCCGTATAAAATAATTTGCCTCTTTTTCTTACAGTTGTCTTTCTTTTTTCTAAAGTTTCCCACACGGTTTTTCTAACATTTATAGCTTTCTCTTCTTACAGATGGATCTCCTGATGATGCAGTTCTTCAAGAACATTTCACAGTATTCACATTCTTGTACTGTTTCTAAATATAGAATTAACTCGAGTCTTCTATAATAACATGGAAGGCAGAAAACATGTAAACAAAAACTGTAGAAAGAAATAAACCATCCAGGATTCTTTTGCAATGGTTCTGTCCAATCCTTTGCGTAACGCTTTGCCCAAGTTGCACGACTATTGGGGACCTTTGAAATAGATTTCTAACGAAACCAAGACCAATCAGTCCATTCGTTTTCTTTTTTTTCTCTGGAAAAGTTTTAAACTCAATACAGGGTGTGCTCCACGAGTTGGGTGGATTGATCTGATTCAATAAAAAATAATAATTCTAAACAACATCATTTTGAATTAGAAAGTTCAAAAGTTAAACCCAGTTTTAATAAAGTTTTGACCAGATCAATTTTGAATTGATTTTTTTATACTCAACCCTAGCAAGGGGCAGGTCAACAATCGATCCTTAAAAGAGAGCTTACGTATAAATAAGATGCGTATGAGAGTCTTTTAAACAGGTGTCTAGGAGAGCTTACGTATAAAAAAGACACTTTAACACAAAAGTCTGGAATAATGAATTTTAAATTTATCTTATTATATGAACACCTCAAACTTCTTATTCATTGCTGATATGAAATTCCCCACTCGCATGTCTAACTCAACACCTAATGATTTCTTAATTGGTTTGAGGTGAAAACTTGAAAGTTCAGAAGACACCACTGAACTAGGCTTACTGTGTGCAAGTATGGTGGGAGTTTTGGTCAGTGAATGGCAGGGATGGAGCTGGGGGCAACATCGTAGACCAGAGAATTGACTTAAAAGAAAAAACGATACGGAAACTTGTTGATAAAAATAAAGGTGGCAGCTACAAATGAAACTTGCTGGTTTTGTCAGTAAGAGTTAAGAAATCAATCACATACAAAGGTGTTGAAACAAATTGATCTAAATGGAGTTAACGTGTTACATGCAACAAAAGCCAAGCAATTGTCGTAAGAAAGAATCACAATATTTCTTCCCTTCCCAACCCCCACAATGATACACCAAATTTTCTCCCAACTTGGGGATCCTTTGTTTTTTTTTTTTACTCACAGTATCACAATATCATGGTCTTATAACACACTATTCCCTATTTGGCATCTGCTGATCAGCAGCTCATTTTGCAAGCACGCAAGCCTTTAATGACCGTGATTTCTTGCTTTCTTTGATTTGTTCTTTTCCTGCATCTTCTTCTTCTTTGCTTCAGCTGTAACCCAAGTATAATCTGGAGGAATAGCAAATGGGTCCTGAATGTTTTCTATCCTACTGCTAGAGCCACCAGCAGACAAGCTAGGGCGTTGATAAGGGGCTTTTATCCACTGAAACCAAGATGAAGTTGAGGACTGCATAACCATCGGACTTTCTCGTAATGCAGCTGTAGGACTTGAAGGGGGTGTTGCAAATTCATCCAATGGCTGTAGTTCTTCAAACTTCGTAAATGTAACCAGTACCCTGATTGTGGGAACTACTGGGATAGCAACCTGGATGTAACCAAAAAGTTTTTAGAAAACATATTCAGAGATTAACAAAACAATCAGACCAAAGTGTGTGTGTAAACAAAGCTACAGCGTAAGAATCATCAGCATTATCAATTTTGAAGTGATTTTTCCCATATCTAATGAAAGCATGTCAGTGAATTTGGAAGGAAAGAATGTTACTGAGGTAGTCCAAAACTTTACCTAGGTGCAAGGGACTGCCAACAAAATATCTACCAGCTCATATTTGTTAAAACTTGGCCAAGAAGCCAAACTAGATCAATTGGATTCATAGCATCCATATTAATATATATGCATAATAATCAGATATTTATGCAGAGTGTTTAGATATTTTATCTAGAATGGCTGGACACCTGACAGCAAGTGTTAGATGCTCTCTTTCCACAAGGCCAGGTTAAAATCCTTTTCTGTCATATTTTGGTCCAGAAGCATTTCTAGAAATTGAGCTCAGCAGGAAACTTTTCAAATTCAAATGAAATTCAGCAAAATTGAGTTATTTTTTCTGTCAAGTTCACTCATAGATGATCCTATCACAAACTTAGAATTGCCAAGTGTCTGGTTAACTGGGTTACTAGTTTGACCAGCCAGACAGAGCTGGATGGATCTAATAACTATGCTTCTACCTTGCATCCAAAAACAAGTAGCATGTGGCTAGATCAGGAATAAGGAGATACTACGCAAGACATAGATATTTGCAAAAACCAAACGACATAATCATGACACCGATAACGCAGTCTGCAGAAATGCTGCCTTTGACTCTTTGAAAACTTATCCCGTGAATAAGCAGAGAAGATTCTTGGGATTTATCATTCAAGGTAAAATCATCACCTTCTCTCATTCTTCTTCAGGCGGTATACATTGGTATAATAACAAGCATTGTGCATTTCAGCACAACAACTTACCTCATATCACCAGAGCAAATCCTTCACCAACTTCAGCCAAAAGCCAAGTCAATATTTATTGAGGATACGAAGGCCAAGCAATTCCATGTTATCGTGATTATTCACTACATAGAGGATATTATTTATTAAGTGCATCATGCCAACTAGCCTCTCACAAAGGAGCTAGCCAACTTATCAGAATCAAAGGTTAATGAAGAGAATCTCTTGTGGCAACTATTTGGGGTTTAGAAACATCAATCCTACACGGTCGTTTCAGCGTGGCAAATGTAACACATTAGAGTACTATACTAACTCTGTATTTAATATGCTACACCACACGTCACCCCAGGTAATCTTACAACCAAACCAAGACATCATGACTGGCTGTAACTAAAGTGGAATGAGCTACGCTATTCCTTGACTTTGGTACACCAACTGGAAAACCTAAAAAAATTACTGAAGTTTGTTTTATCGACCAATTCTTCTTTTTTTCAAGATATTTACACTTTACGCTGGCCCGGATATTAAAAAGATGCCAAAGGATAGCATGGTAAAAGGTGTTGCTGGGTGCAGTTGTCGAACTTTTTCCTTAAAGGGCTAGTGAAGGACCCACAAAGGATTTTAGATGGTTTTATAGTAATTACGTTTCCAATACAAGAATATCTAAATCTTTTTTGGGTCCTCTGTCAATAACTGTAAGTCAATAGCTGTCGCACATTTGAAGACTAGTTAGAGAGTGATTGAGATTGTCGTACGAGTTAAGAAAAGAAATGCTTGAAGCCAAAAATCAAATTTTGTTGGTTGTTTTTTTGAAGCCATGGTGTTGGAATGCCAAAGACACTTAAAACCATGATTTTGAGAAAGAAACAATTTGCTATTTTTTAAACTATGGTTTAGATGGAAATCAAGTTCTTGGAAATGCAATGCCAAACACACCCTCAATGAAGAATGTGCTCAGAAGTTGTCCTCTGTTACAAGGCAAGCATTGTATAGGATTAATTCTGCTCTAATATTGAAAATCTAACTACACATATGACATAACTGCACCGCATCGTGATTTTATGACCTTCGCTCAACAGAACTCCCAAGGGCTGGAGATGCATTAGACTCAAATTAGGTAAAGTTGCTTCAAAAACCTAAGTCAAGACCTTAGCAAGACAAAAGCCTCATGCATCATTTATAAGAGAACACATGAAAAGTTTCTATCCAATATGATTTATATCATTGAATAGATTCATAAAGTGCACAAAATTTTAAGAAAGTTGACAAGGAAAGCCCTATTCGTACCATATAGATCATGGGGTTATATAGTATAGATCTAGCAAGGCCATCGTACAACAACCTTATACAGAAATCAAAGAGAATATGATTGTAAGAGCAGGGCAGTGGTGGATGATGACAAAATTAAACAGCAAGCTATTGAGCGCCTTGTACTAAAAGAGTTTTGTATTGTCAAATTCAACTGGATATAAGAGAAAACACCATACCTTAACTGGAAAGGTTCCCATAGGAAGTTTAGTTGTGAGCAGCTCTCTTAAGCGACGAATTGCCTTAACCTTGTTTGCAAGAATGTCAAGCAGTGGAAGAAGTTCTTCAGTTTGCAACGGGAAGTTTGGAGAAAGCCAAAGAGTAGGTCTTAATCCTTTCTTATACTCATTCTCACGGCCTCCTTCCTTGCGACGATTATTGCTCTCAGAACTCACAGAAGTAGATGCCCTGCTATCTCTCCCTTTCCGGTGTTCATCCCTCAAAACAATCTCCACAGAATGTCTTCCTGGTTTAGGCTGACTTGTGGATGGAGAGTCCCCTAGTAAATCACTCACCTTCTCATCCACACAAAGAGAACTTCTTGGTGGAACAATTTTCTTCTGCCCTTCAACTTTAGAATCCCGTTTCCTCCAACCACCAAACCACCCTTTCTTTTCCTGCTTAGTCTCTCCATTTCTACAACCATTTGCATCTTCAATAGGAACCTCCCTGGGCTCATAACAACTATGACGATGTGCAATAATCCCATCGCCATTTTCAGAGCTCAGCTCTGACGTCTCCAATTTAAGAGCAACTTCAAGTTGCCTTCTTTCTTCTTCTGTCAAAATGTCATTGAGCTCCTCACTTTCTGTTTCATTATCATTGCAGGATGAGAAGAACTCATCGTCCGACATAGCCCCTGGGACCTTTCTAGATTTGATGCTAACAACCACATTGTGCATGTCATAGACCTTTGCCTTCCATGAACCCACCATTTCTGTTTTCTCCTGCCGCCTCCATGTCAGCTGTGGCAAAAGAACTGCTTGGGTCACATCTATCCCTGGCCTGAATATATTAGTCTGAGACATTGCAGCCACTTCTTGCCGAACCTCTTCATCAGTTGCCAGAGAACCAGCACCATCCAAAGCATTCATCACCTCTTTATCCTTGTGTGTAATCATGCAAAGCGACCCAGAAGGGACTTTCCCGTCCTCCGATCCATCACCAAGGAAAAGAATACTCTGATCTGAACGCTGGATCCTAAAACCATCAAAACCAGCCAAAGTCATATCTGCCCTCAAATTTGCACCCCTCTTCCAGATTTTGTAAGTATCTGAAGGAGCAATCCTTGAGATAAAAGGTATCACAGAACTCTCAAAATGGAACGTTATTTCCATGTAGAAATCCCTCATCCTTCGCATTGTTCCCACCAAACGAGGCAACCTCCTACACCACTTTGCCCATGCCAATGGCTGGTAATGCCTGACAATAATCATTGCAGTCCCTTCTTCTCTATTGCAGATAGCTTCTTGGAGTGCGCTCCATCCCTGCTCATTCTGCAAACTCCAATCTGCACCGGCAACCATAAGCATCTCGGTTGCAGTCTCATCACCCAGTTTGACAGCCAAGTGAAGAGGGGTGTCACGGTTCGGTACATCACGCCTATCAATTGCAGTAGCAATAGCATCAGCCTTCTCTTCCTCAGCCAATGAAATCGCCTCATTCCGAATCTCAGCAGGATTGCAAAGACGGGGAAGGCCAGCTAATATCTTCCTGAGAGTGGCATAATCTTTGGCTGCAATGGCCTTATGCACAGGACTATGGGCATATTTAGAAAAGTCAACGCCCGCCATCCCTCAGGAGTATACAAGGATCAACGCAGGTCGATAATATAAACAAACTCAAAACCTCAATTCAATCATCCAACTATAGAACTCGATAGAGATGACAGATAAGCAATGCCACAAATTAGAACCTAGGAAAAAAAAAGGCACCACAATCAACTATTTGCAGGTATAAACAACTGACTTTCTGACATAAGAAATTAGGTCCAGTTCATCATTATTCACCAAGCACAGTATAAGCTTTATCTTGCAAACTGTCCCAGAACATAATAGACCAGTTCAAGTTACACTCAGATGGCACAAGAAAACAACCGAAAAAGAATCAAACTTGCAGCAATTATCAAGAAGCAAAACCAGAGAATATAGTAGTGGGCCCATAGCACACACAAAAAATCCAAGAAGCCAAGAAATCTCACCTCCTTCTAAGCTTCTTCCTCTCTTTGCTCTTCTCCTCAAAGAAACCAAGATTCTCCAAAAGAAATTAATCCACCAAAACCCCACCTTTCTCTCTCTCTCTCTCTCTAGAGATCCTTGCGATCCAATCCAGATCAGACAAACCTAAAAATATGCAAGTGTGTGTGTGTATGTTGGGGGGGGGGGGTGTCTGAAGAAAAAAAAAGAGTTTTAAAAAGAACCCAAGAAAGATTGATACTTTATAGTGTTAGAAAGGAACATAAGTGGGGAATCTGATAGAAGAAACGATGAAAGATTTTTAAGAAAGGAATACAAGAAAGTGGCTGGCAAAACCCCATTATCCAACCAAACCTCCCACAACAATATAGAATACTTTAGTAGTCAAAGAAGACCGAAAACACAAGAGTAGACTCTAGAGAGCTTATATATTGCACTCCAAGGAGAGGTGAAGAATCAAAGTCTAATGACCGCTACAAGGTTTTTTTTTTTTTACAAGTTTGAAACAAGAGACAAGAGGGTCTTTAACGGGTGACTAAATTGTGAATCAATGTTTATTTTGTAGCTGTATAGGAACAAAAGAAGGGAGCAGAACAAGATAGAGAGTGGTTTTTCCTCTCTCTGTTTTACTTTTTTTTTTTTTTTAACAAAAATTGTACTATTGTTGTTGAAGTGAATAAAGATTCGGTTTTTATTTGTTTTCAAGATACAGTAGTGAATAAAGATTCGGTTTTTATTTGTTTTCAAGATACAGTAGTAAGTACTGAAGAGAAGCACAAAGACAGAAATGTAAGGCTGGTCCGTGGAAGGCAGAGTCTAAAATGGGAAGGGCAGCATGTGAGGCAAGAAATATGAACCTTGCTTTCCTATTTATTTATTTATTTTGTTTTTATTGTGTGTATATTTAATAATTAATGATTAAAAAAATGAATTCATTTGCAATAATAGGATTGATTGAGATGTTACTTGTGATTTGTGGACTCCAAAATTGGTTTGATTTGAAAGAATAAATTAGTGATATGCTAACAAACACAGTGGGGTCATGGTTAGGCCTAGGCCTTCCTGTGGACAAGTATTAGGTAAGCTAAAGAGGGTGAGATTCAAACTTGTTCTATGAATCTTGTAAATAAAATGTCACATGAATGGTCCATGGGGTGGCTAATGGATCTCAAATATCCTTGATCTGTTACAGATTTTTTGTTTTTGATTGGACTATAGAAAATTCTTGTAGAGAAAATGTCAAATAAATGTTCCCATCATGACTAGTATTAATGTATCATAAATATCAATTTTCCATGTTAGTATATCAACTCACGGATAATGTTTTATTTTATCAAATCGATATTAAATTAATATCTAAACTTATTGTTAAAATCATAAGGACCCATATAAAATCAACCAAAACAAAAACTCAAATCCAATATCAAATCAATTTAATGTGAAATGATTGGATTGGAGAGAAAAACAAATCAAGTGACAAATAAAAAATTTAAGAAAAAAATAAAACATTGTGAATAGCTATTGCAACCCATGATAGGTTGTTTTTTCCTCTCATGTTGCATTTTTATTATTTTTTAATATTTCTTCTATCTCATGTGCTTGTAATTTAAAATATTATTTCATGATTTGCCGAGCATCGATTTTATGATATCGAACTATAATTGTTGCTAAAATTAACAACATCAAATTTGATATAAAAAACAACAAGAAATTAGGTGCAAAAACCAAAGAAAGAAAAGAAGAAATGGCTGTCAAGGCCATATCAAAGGGCCTTCATCTTCACGCGTCACCGAGTAAGAAAGGTGGTTTCATCGGCACTATAAAAAGCCACATTTGAAGTTTGGTGGTTGCCGCATGCGTTTTTACAATCCAATGATCTTCTTAAGTTGTTGGCGTTTGTGTTACACGCGTTAGTTATTTTTTTCTTGGTCATTCAATCTAGTTTGTGATTTGAAAAGGAAAGAGGTCGGGTATTTATTTTGATTTTAAATTTAATCCTTAATGCTTCAAATATTTTAAATCCATCACATTAAGTTTGATTGTGTTTGATCAAGCACTAAAAATTGTTTTTCAACATGTCAAGAACCTCATATAAAAAAAACAAATCATCAAGTTCAAAGATAAATTAATTCATTGTAAAGGCATTAAATTAAAAAAATATTAAGGATCAAATTAAAAAAAGATAGATTTAAAAAAAAAACAAAAACACAGAAAAAAATAATTTGAATTGTCTCATTGGTCAGTGAAACAACCTCAAATCTGTTAATGTATTTTACAATTGAATCGTTTAAAAAAAAAACAAATTATAGCTATTTCAACAAGCATTGATTATTTTACAAGAAGAATCAAATAAAACATGAGAGGGTGGGTGAATCAAATAACTATTGTAGTCAAGATTTTGAGACCAATACTAAAGAGAATTGGTATAAATAAATAGGATGTATCTTTAAATTTATTCTGAAAAATAATTTAGATTTAATTGATGGTCTAAAAATATCTCTATATAGAGAAAAATAATATTATTAACAGAAGAGGTTTTATTTTTTATTTTTTATTTTTTCAAAAACACTACAGAATATCCCAAAACAACGCGGTGTCCACTTTTTTCTTTCAAAGGGATGACCAATTAGTTATTCTTCTAGCCACAACCAGGTTGAATGATCTGTCAAAAACCCGAGAGCTCTATTCTCCTCCTCGTAAGTCACACCGAGCCGAAGCCTGGTTGACCAGTAAGTTATAGCACTATCAAGACTAGATGAATCGAACTACATCTCCGGAAGCAGTGCGCCTTCTTGCCAATTTAGAAGACAAATTATTTGAAATCGAATTGAATTTATCATGAACATTGTATAAGATAAAACTAAGGTAGTTCTTAGTGATGGATTTGGGTCGGTTTATTGTTGAATTTCAAAAGT
>Ga0325410_1006072_pt1 | contig 13272 bp, 9 predicted proteins | sample PopdelMetagenome_16_FD_206182 | JGI IMG/M metagenome (GOLD analysis project Ga0325410, IMG submission 206182) | Populus deltoides microbial communities from Bellville, Georgia, United States - Xylem-PdIQD-R3 | ecosystem: Host-associated > Plants > Phyllosphere > Stem > Wood/Secondary xylem... | reverse complement strand
TAAATAATAACTATTCAGTTTAATTCAAAATATAATTTTTTCATTAATAATCATATAGTTTCATTAACAATCATAATGTTTTAGGTCTATATATACCTGCTACTACACAGAGAATAAAAGATATACAAAAAATATTTTTTTTCCTTTGTCTTTTCTTTTTATTTTTTTAGAGGTTTAGATGGTTTGATTGTATCATGGAGGTGTTGTCTCTATCTGGGACAAATAAACACTTTAAAGATAATATTTTCATGTTTTTAAAGTAACTCTTTATTTGTTTCCATACACAAATAGTTTAACTAACAAGATTTGTCATGCAGTTTCAGTTCGAACACATCTATCCACCAAATAGTTGGAATTAGTAAAGCCAATTGGTATACAAATAATAGTTGGATTTTTGTGTGTGTTAAAAAAAAACAAGTCCAGAAGCTATACCAAACATATATACTCTATAAAAAGACAGCTTGAGGGTTTGAAAGGTTCAATTAGACCTCCTCCTGTTGAATCAAAAGAATAAAGTTAATATGTATTCTAAATAATTCATGAAATTCTCTGATTGACACATGTGGGTATTTTTTTTTTTTTTTGACCTCTATGGACTCACATGAAAATGTTTTTTCCATGTATGGAAAGGGTGTAATCATAAGGCTATGTGCCTGTTTGAAAACAATGGATTGCCAAGGAGATGGTGCTCGAGAAAGAGAATCATAGACAGTGCACGTAATACACATAAAGAAAAGGCTAAAAAGAAAGCTAGGACATTGTTTTATCTCCTGAAAATCCGCTCATGATATCTTGCTTGTCGGCTACATTTCAACATTCAGGGCTAACCTCTTGTTATCCCAAAAGGAAAGGAAAAAAGAGAAAATGAACATTCAAGTTAATCTCAACTCTCTCAATGAAAGCAACATGCTGTTGCTTGCATAATTTGGGAGTGGGGTCTGTGAAATTATGCAAGATTGTCTGGAGCACTCATTTGTCTCGATGCTTTAGCTTGGTTGATGATAAATGAGTTTCCTTCTCGTTTATTATAATTTAGGGTTCTCAGGATCTTAAGAAAGATTGAAAATATGGTATCAAATCTAAGACCTAGAACCCAATCTGAAAGGAATTTTGTTTTGATACGAGAAAAATCGATTCGAAAATACCATCATGGCTCAAAAAAAAGCGTACATAAAATATACAGTGAAGCAGCACTAATACATGCATATGATTCAATGAAAGAAATGTAAATGGTGCCTACAGCAAGTTTAGCCGAGATTTGTTCAATATTTTTGGTCCTCTCGTGCCCTCTTCAGTTTATCTTTCAACGCGGCTTCGAGGTCAAGAAAATCAAACATATAAGGTGGAGATCACTGTTCTTAAGAGCACTTCCTTTCACATTGAACCGATTGTTTATTTGCTTCATATTTTGAGCTCTACTACTCTCGATCCTCTACATCAATCTTACACGATATTCATCAATTTCCCTTCAGCTCATGATCAGTGTTCAGATTGTTGTAAAAAGCTAATCATGACTAGGGTATGATATTGTTGATTTCATCTTATAATTTCTCAGCAAAATAAATTATTTGTATGTATGTATGTATGCAGCCTGTATTGAAATCTAACCTGTGGACTAGCTCGTGCATCAATTATTACCCTTGGAATCTTAATTAAAAACTTCATTATGAAAATGTTGAACGTTTACATTCATTCCAATATGTCTTTGTAATTCACCAACACCCTTTTATATATTTTTTCAGTATTGATAAATTCCTAAAAGAAAAAAATTAATAATATCGGCATGCATCATGTACATATAGCTAGATTAATTGTTTTAGAAAAATATGTGTATATAAAATTTAAAATTAAAATGAATTGAGTAGAGTCTCGAAATCTTTTGATAATCGCCTTGTACGCCCTCAATTTTCAGTTTGTTATAAATCCAACCACATATATATTTACTGAATACTCTACTTTCTTCACTGAAAAAAAGAAGAAAAAATACGAGTGTGTCATGGACTTCAATTTAATTCTTCTCTTAAAAGGGCTGGGTATATATAATGGTTGTTTTGGTGACTAACACTAGCGTTGGCTAATTTTTATAAGATGGAGGAAATTAATAGAGTCTAATTAGGTTTAAAAAAGAAAAGAAATGCGAATTAATTACTTGTTAAACCAATATTAATAATTTCAAAACTTTATATATCTTCTCGCCAAGGCTAAAAAATGATGTAAATTCCCTATATATGTTACATCATCAAATTTAATTATAGCACCATAAGCTTTAAAATATGGTCAAACCAACCCCTCTAATATACTTAATTTACTAATTTAAGCCGCTTGCTCCTACTCCATTGACAATCAAACGGTCACTTGAATCTTCTGTAAGAGGTAATTACACATTTATGTTTTTTCATTGATTTTTTTTATAACAATGTTGTTTTAATTATATATATATATAAAGATTAACTTGTCTACCCTGTAATCCGGATTGATTAATTTTCAAGTCGGATTTGATAATTATAAGTAAAATAACACCAAAGTAGTTAATAATAAATTGAGGATGAAATAGATGAGCTTTGAGTGGTAATTAATGTTACTATAAGGTGCAATATATAAAAATGTTATGTTATGATGGTAGTGGAAGAAAATAAAATTCGTTGATGGATGGACGGGTGCCTCTGCATTTTCTTCATATTATTTTCTTTTTCCCCTAAATTAAAAAATTAAAATATAAGGATAATCATCGGATATAAATAATGTAATTAATTTATGAAAGAATATGATCCAATTTTTCGTCGAGCAATAATGAAAGATGACTTTTAGCAGCTTAGATTGGAATTTAACCTCAACACCTCATTAAGAACGTTAATTTAGGACTACTCCTCGCATAGAATAGTATTATGACAAGGAAGTTAAACTGCACTAAGCATAGATTAAGGATTTATTAACATTCCTTCAGGCACCTGATTCAATTTATTATCGTTTTCCTTTTCTTTTAGGTATTGACCAAATATTCTCTGCCCCTTTTTCCTTCCATCCTATTGAGATCTTGCACTCCTTCGTCAAAGTATTTTGTGAAGAAAAAAAAAGGTGTACGTGGGCATGGGTCAAATTCTATGATCCTAGCGTGGTAAAGAAATTGAAGAAGAAATTTAATGTATTTTTTTTAGAATAATGTATATTGGATTTCTTTATTTTTTTTCATACATTAAAGGGATATATATATATATATATATATAGTTTAAAACTATTCTAGGATTCTCTTCATTAGTGTCTCAATTTTTGCATGTCATTTTCTCTACCCCCACCACTAATCTCTCTCCCTCGCTCTCTCTCTCTCTCTCAGATCAAACAAACTTGGGCCAAAGGTTGACAAGAAAGAAAGGGGAAATAAAGACTTCTTAAAAGACAAATGAAACAATCTTTTAAAACACCAGCCATTAAGTGCAAAGCTTTCCCACATAAAGTGTGGATATAAACCATCTCAGGAGAGAAATCAAGGAATTCCCACAAGATGGGTTTGTGTAACTACCATGTAGAGGACAGGAATCTTTGCTTTCAAGCCCCAAATTTCATTGAATGGCTTAAGCCATCTTCCTCACCTTCTCCTTCTTCATCTTCTTCTTCTCTTTCTAATTCTTCTGTGACTCAACAAGTTCAGCTCACAAACCCCATGAGCGTACTAAGACTTCCAAGCTTGTTCCCTCAACAGCAGCCTCAACAAAGAGAGGCCATGAAAGAGACAATTCAATGCTTGCCTCTTCTAAGCAGGTTCACAGAGAAGAAGGCATTAAAAGATGGAGACATGGAAGTGAAAGAGAGCACTGTTGGAGTTAAAGAAGAGAAGGAGGTTACGGTGGCTTTGCACATTGGATTGCCTAACAGTGGAGATTCCGAAGTTGAGACTGAGGTTCTTGACCTCAAGGAAGAAATATCCATGAAGAAAAACTTTCAAGGATATTCTTTCAACTCAGAGAGCAGGTTTTGGATCCCAACCCCTGCCCAGATCCTTGTGGGGCCCATGCAGTTTGCTTGCTCTATATGCAGCAAGACCTTCAATAGGTACAATAACATGCAGGTCAGTAATTTAATTCTCAGTAACCTCTCTTTCTAATCTTGTGTGCTAATTATTTACCAACTAATCTTTTCTTTGGCACATGAATAATTCAAATATAGATTCAGTAACAAACAATATCTATTTGTAATTTCTTGAGGACTATATGCATCACGCGTGCATTCTTTCTTTCTTTATTTTTCTTTTTGCCATGGCTATATATGCACATAATTTGGGATCATAAGCTTAATAAATTTCATCTACTATTTTTTTTTAACAGGAAAGAATGTTAGTCATTGGTGTTTTTCTCATACCTCCCCAGTTTCCCATTATCTGTAGAGGTTGATGCCTATTGCATGTATACCAAACTTGTATTGAATTCCTTTAAAAACTTGTGTTGAATTTAGTTGATGCGTCCACTCCAATTTCTTGTCAAGGGAGAAAATCTTGGGGGGAAATTGTCTAAATTATACTTTTGTAGGGATGACAGATAACTAACACAATTTATCTGTGGGGAAAAAAAAGAAGAGGGAAAAGTGAACACTACAATCAACGATTATAAACCTAATCATGATAAAGAAAGGCGTGGTAGAATAAAAATAAATGTCTAAAAAAAAAAGAAGCAGTGCAATTAAGAATGCTCAGGATTTTTCTTCGAGGAGAATAAATGATATAAGCAAAGTTGATGGTGCTAATGATCCAAGACCAAACGGTTGTTGGGTCTGCTGAAATAGAATGACCGTAGATTTCGGCCACACGGTCTAAATTTCAAAGGAAAGAAGTTTCATATTTGCAGACAACATCAAGGGTATGCTTTGTTATACCATGATATATACTCCTACCATATGTATGTTCTTTCCACCCATAATTTTGTTCGTTGGACTAGACCTGGTCACTCCTATATCCCCATATTCCATATATATAAACTGGGAGAAAATCTAATAATATGGAAGTTAAGGTAGCTATTTTCAGAGAAAAGAAAAAATAAAGCCCAAAGGATCCATTAAAGCACCAAGCAATTAGCTTAAAGATAAGGTACAACAGTTAAGGCAGCATAGGATGCCATCAAAACCAAGAGGAACGTAATAAAATTGATTATTTTTTAAAAAAAAAAAATTATAAAAGCTTCTATCTTATTATATCATCCTTGTATATGTATATATTTGAGTCCAATAACATGGCATTTGATCATCTTTGCTGTTTTCATAATTAGTGTTTGGTTGACAAGTACCCATAAGATAAATTATTATAAAGGAGAAAATGAAGTGTATATTTACGCCCCATTCACCCAAGGAAAGGTTTCTTCTATCATTTCCTCCTCTTTGGGTGGAAGGATAAAGGAAAGTTATTTGGGGTAAGTGGAAATCTGGTAGCCTTTATAAAAAGATGGGACAAGAAGTTGAAAAATGATTAGAGGGTAAGATAAACAATGCAAGCATGCAGTTGTAAAATTGTCTAAAGATATCTATAAAGAGAATTTGGAGATGAAGGTTACTACTTTGGATCCTCTTCCTTTAATTATGATTATCAACTTTTAATTAGTTAAAGATTAACGATTCGCAAGTTTTGGCTAGAAGATTAGGCAGTAAACTAACCATGGTTTCTAGCAAGATAGAGATCAAGTAGTTAACAGTTTTCCTTGTGCGCAGATGCATATGTGGGGGCATGGGTCCGAATTCAGAAAGGGACCAGACTCACTTAAAGGAACACAACCAGCAGCAATGCTGAGGCTTCCATGCTATTGTTGTGCACAAGGTTGCAAGAACAACATCAACCATCCACGAGCTAAGCCATTGAAAGACTTCAGGACCCTTCAAACCCATTACAAAAGGAAGCACGGTGCCAAGCCATTTATGTGTAGAAAATGCAGCAAGACATTTGCGGTTAAAGGAGATTGGAGAACCCATGAAAAGAATTGTGGAAAGCTATGGTATTGTACTTGTGGTTCTGATTTCAAACACAAAAGGTCACTCAAGGATCACATTAGGTCTTTTGGCAAAGGTCACTCTCCTCACCCATCTCTTGAAGGTTTTGAAGAAATTGAGAAGGAATGCATCACTGGATCAGAAGACGAATTTGCACATTAGCGTGCAAGAAAAATACTCGGAAGGTTTTTATCAGTTTTCTGCTTGATTTGGTGTTTAAGAAATTAGCCCTAGCTAGTAGGCTTATCTAAGCTTGTGCTCAGTAACAAAAAACTCTCAGGAAACATGCATGAAGTGGTTTGCTACGGAGCACTTGCTGGGCGATGAGCAGTACTAATAACTTTAGACAGTTTGCAATGGAATAAACTGATTGCGTCTTCATGAAGTGGGTGAAGTAGATGAATTTTCTTCTCTTAGAGATCACACAAATTAAGTTGCTTTTTTGAAGCTTTTGTTGGCATGATCACTCTAATGGAGAAAATTTGTCTACTTCATTGCCATTTGTAATCTTAATTAATACAAGGATTTTATATATTGTTCTTTATGTTGTTGTTACGTTATATATGGGTAATTCTCATGATAATGAGCATGTTATTTTATCATATATCTATTTTTAAGTAATGTTGATTTTCATTTACCAAAAAAAAATCATCAATTAAATTTGTAAGATTCACTCATGAAAAATATTTATTTAATACATATCTAATTATTGATATTTTCTCTGTTAGTAAATTCTACAAGATTATTGTGTAAGATTACCTTACGATGGATCCAAAATTAAATGAAACAAAAAAAACCCTAAAATGGACCTAAAGCATCAACAAAAAACCTAGAGAAAACACCTAATGAGCATAAGCTCAAGCAAGGAACCTGAACCCAGCTCCTAAAAACATGGGCTTGGGCAAGATCCCAAGCCTATGCTTAGTGCATGGGTGTGTTATCACGCCTTGCCTTACTAGGCATGCGTCCCACCACCTTGCTTGGCATTTTGCCCAGCATTTAAGGTGCCAGACATACATCCCACCATCCCTTTGGACTCAAGTGCCCTCCCCCGAGCCCAACATACTCGGGTGCGAGCACGCACACCAAGCTCAAAATGTTTGGGTATAGGCAGTGTGTCTGAACTCATTTTTCATCTTTAATGAACTCGAGCACATTTCATATGTCTGGCTCTTTCTTGAAAAATTTTTTGGGACCCCACGTGGGTCCCTCAGTGTTTATCACTAATCTTATACGTATTGTTTTGAATATAATACAACTCAAAATATTACAAGGGTAAAGTTATACTTTAGCCCTCTCTTCACAAAGGGACAAGACTCATGAGTTATAAACACCCTATAAATCTTTTAAATTCAAGGTTCACAATCTCTTCATTCTTAATTTTTTATCATACATATTTTCAAAGTTTATCTCTCCAAAATATCATTGCACTTTCTCTCTCTACAAAGTTGTTGACTTTATAATTAGAAAGTTCTACATCAATCAAAGGGGATCTTTTGCACAACCAACTACCAACCATCTAACTTACTGAGCACCACCTACTACCAGTTACCAACCCTCTGGGCTTTCCATATCAAGTAACTGAATGTCTTGACTAAGGAGAATAGATTAGATTGCTTGAATTAAGAAATCAACCAATTATCCAACACATCAACTTTATTCTTAAGCATCTTGGATTTTAGGATTCATTAATTGACGTCGTACATGGAAAAATGATCAAAAAACCATTAGTTTCTAAAAATTGTTTTTAGATCATTCCATAGTACACAACCAAGACACTCTTAGGTCAAGACACATGACAAATCTACTTGTCACCACGAACATTTCTACCCAACCAGACCTTCAACAACTCATTAGTCAAGTGCAACTCCTCACTAAGACCATGTCAGCAACCCAAGGTCAAAATCAGACATTGCCACACTGATAAGTCTTTACACCATCGGCAACACACCACGCCCCAACGCCACGACCATTGGCTGCACTAGGCGCTCGTAGACAATTACACTACACAAAAGAAACTAAACTTAATGACAATCCTATTAGTCCTTCAAGGGGTCGCTCGTGTTATTGTGATACCCATATATAGAGCCAATACTCTAAACATCCTCCTCCTAACAACCATGAGATGGACACCAGTTACTGTAACCATCATTCCACATCAAACTCTTTAGGCTCCCAAGAGCCTAACAGACAAATGACTAAGAGAAGGTTTATACATGAGCATATCTAAGAGAATGGTTATAGTCCTCGTCAGTGAAGGGGTTTTTCCTTGTCCAAACAATTAAACACTCGACTCCCTAAGGAGTACACTTCCACAAACATTAGTCTGGATAATTATGATGGCCTAGCTAACTCAAGGGAGCATGTACTGAATGTGCACAGGTGCTTAGAGTTGGTCATCCAAGATAGTGACTCAATGTGCAAAATCTTCCCCACAATCTTTTCAGGGTTTACGTGTGCTTTGTACAATAATTTGGATTGAAACTCCATCGAAGGGTCCAGTGACCTCTGTGTCAAGCTAATGGCGTGCTTCAGCACCAACATAACCACCAAGAAAAGCTCTACAAAGCTATTTAGCGTTGCTAAAAAAGAAGACAAGTCTACACGAACATATTTGAAGAGGTCCAACAAGGAGTTGCTCAAGGGGTAAGAATTACTTAAGCTAGTAGCCTTAAAAGCCTTGATAAGAGGGATAAGGGAACATGCCCTTTGGTTTCTTTGGATTTTTTTTAAGCATAGTGCATACCCCTACACACAGACTCTCCGGTTTCTTACTCGGGTTTTCAACCCCTCTTCTCATATGAAGAAAATTCAATTAACTTGTTTTGGTAGCCACACATTTTTAAAAGTCTTTGCAGATTAATATCACAAAGACTTAGGGGGCTATTGATGGATCCAAAATTAAGTGGAGCGAAAAAAAACCCTAAAATGAACCCAAAAAACCCAAAGAAAACACCTAAGGAGCATGGGCTCGGGCAAGGAGCTCGAGCCCATACATTGGGAGTGATGCTTAGCACCCCTTTGGGCTCAAGGACGCCCCCAAGCCCAACACATTGAAGTGCAGGCGCGCACCCCAAGCCCAAAATACTTGGGTCTAGACAACGCACTTGTATCTATTTTTCATCTCTAATGGGCTCAAGCACCTTGTCCGAGCCCAGCACTCCGTTGAGAATTTTTCTAGGACCCCATGCGAGTCCCTCGGTATTTTTCATTGATCATATACATATTATTTTGAGATACAACTCAAAATATCACAAGGGTGAAGTTACACTTTAACCCCTTCTTTCTATAAAAAAACAAGACTCATATGTTATAAATACCTCGCACATATATATTTTCATAGTTTATCTCTCTAAAATATCATTTATTTTCTCTTTTTATAAAGTTACTAACTTTATCATTGTAGAATCCTTACATCCATCAAAAGGGTTTTTTTACAAGTATCAACTACCAATCACTTGATTTACCATACACCATTTGCTACTATTACAACTATCGATCACCTAGCTTATCAAGCACTACCTACTACTAGTACTATCATAACTGCCGGTCACTTCACTTACCAGACACCACTTATTACTACCACAGCTACAAGTTATCTTGACTTACTAGGCATCAACTGCTACTATTACAGCTACCGGTTACGTAGCTTACCATGCATCACTTACTAGCAGTGACCAATCCTCTGAATTTTTTATATCAAGTTACCAGAAACCTTAACTAGAAAAAATAGATCATATTGCTTGAAGTAATTATAAATCAGCTAATTATCCAACACATCAGCTTTATTCCTAAATATCTTGTATTTTGAATCTCATCACTTTATATTATAAAATATAATTCTTGAAAAAAAGATACAATATTTAGACCAATTCTTTCTACAGGACAATAACATGACAGAGCAAGATTGACTATAATCTTTTAGATTATCAATTGCTAATTTGGCTACGTTGATTATATGGAGAAAATTAACTCACAGCTAGCTTGTTCAAAAAATTACGGTTTGTAGTCGTTGTCATTTAATATAATTATTATTTTTTTATGCATATGCATGCATGGTAGAACTTAAAGAAAACTTACCCTGTTCCTTTGCTTATTTTGGGCTGGCAAGAAAACTTCACACAAAACTTCGGTTGTTGAGATTTAATTATATATGGATCTTATGCAAAATAGAATTTAATTATTTCACGCAAAAAAGTTTGTTTGTTATCTAGCTAGAAGACCAGCAAGACGAAGAGAAATATTTTTATTTATTTATTTATAATGAAGGAAACTTCAAAACCTTAATTAAATATATCCAATCCTTGCAGAGTGAATCCTATTAAGAGGTTTATAATATTTCCAATTGTGAAAGGAGTTTCAAGTCGTAATATTTCTTACGTATCCATGGATATTAAAACCTAGTTAAATCGTTGAATTAAAATATTATTGTTTTAATAATAATATTTAAAAATTAAAAAGATGTTTTAAAAAAATTAAAAATCAAACTATGTTTTCACTTAATCATTTTAATTTGTTAGGGTCAAATCTCATCTTTAAAAATAATTGTTCAAATTTAATCATAAATTGATCTGTAAAGTAAAATCAGGTTTAATAGTTATATATATATATATATATATATATATATATATATAGTAACACAAAACCAATTATAACTATCAAATTAAATTATCCGAATACTTTTTTTTGCATGACAAGAAAACTTACCTGGATTTTTTTATCTTCCTGTATTTTATTATGGGATAATTATAAAAACTCTAGGATAGTTTGATTTGAAATTTATTTTATCTTTGAACTATCATAAATTACATTTATTTCGTGTAATTTACATGTTTAATAATAATTTATCAAAGCATTTTATTTGAACCAAGATAAAAAAAAAAAAAGTAATTAATTTATATAAAAATATTGAAGGAAATTAAAGTTATGATCAAGCTAAAAAATGGTTTTTATAATTATCCCTTATATTAAATTCAAGGAACCCATTTTTCTGTGACATGATATTTCTTTTGAGGAAATCCCCATTCTAATCTTTGACAAACAGTATATATATATATATATATATATATATATATATATATATAGTGGCGGTCAATATCCAGAGCATACATCACAGTTTAGACATATATACACACACACACACACTCTAGCTATTTTCAAAGCCAATAAATAAGCAAATTTGCTAGAGTCCAACTCGGAGGCCACACCAAATCATTCAACAACCGAGTATAACATCAACTAGAGAATGATTAGGCATTAATTAAGCTTGAAAGGTGAATTCTGTAGTCTTTACGAAGAGGACTGACTTTACTACACATACCTGATCCCTGAAACGAGAAAATAAAGAAAACCCACAAAAAGGGTTTGCTTGTAATTAATACGTGTGGCTGGCTACCATGACTTTTTACAGAGGAGACACAAGAGCATGATGTACACAGGGAGTTGAAATAGAGTTCCTTTCGAGGCAGCTAGGCTTGACCAACTAAAAAGGTTGAAGGGGAAAGTGTGGGAGAGGGAGAGGGGCCGTGTTTTGATTTATTTTTTTATTTTTTTTAAAGATAATGACCTCCCACCACGCCTTGTCGAGAAAGAAAAAAAAGGTTCTCTTAGCTCATTGTTTGATCTTGAGAGCTCCTAATCCTCGTGAACCCAGCTGCACAAATAGAGCCATTGTAGACTATGATCACATAGCTGGTCATGACTACATCAAAGTCGTCGCTGGTTGAGTCGCTTTTATTGCTAGACAAGGTTGTGTTTGCTGAGGGAAAGGCTTTAGATATTAGGTAAAATTAATGAAATTCGAATTTTAAATCTCATCCTTTTTACTTGTATAAAATTTTATTAAAAGAACAAGGTTTACCAATTCAATTTGTTGCTTCATGCTTGAGCTTCAAGATACAAAAAAAAAAAAATGCCTTTCCAATGCATGCATGTGTTGATCAAGGTATTGCTCTTTCTATATACTATAAGTCGGTGTCGATGGCTTTTTGCCTCTTTCTTTTCATGCTGAAAATTGTATGATGATAATTAATACTTATAAATAAACATGATAATAACTCGTAATTAAAGCAGTGTTTTATAACCTTGAGGGATGTAGCTAAACTAGTCAGGTCCCGTGTTTACTTTTCAAAGATTACCAGTTTGAGTCCACAAATCACAGGGCTATTAAAGACTTACATGATCATTAACTTCAGAGCCCATATAATTAATCGAGAAGCGCGCAAACTGATCCGGACACTTACATTAATCTAAAAAAACATGGAAAATTAAATATTTTATTTAAAATATTGATTCTATTGATTTCTAATAACCCAAACCTAATTTTTTTAATAAAATAAAAGGACTAAAAAATATAAATTAAAGTAATATAAAAATAAAAGGCATTGCTCCAAACCATACATTTTTTTTATATTATATTGTAAATTTTTTATAGTGAAGTTTCAACGACCTCAACAAACTTTTTTAATTATGAGTGATCTCCATTATTGAGTGGTGGTGGATCTCTAGCTGTTTTTCTTTTCTTTTCTTTACAAATAATATCAATGACTTATTTTATTATTATTATTATTGTCAGGTGTTTTTCAATTTAAATTAAATTAATGAATATTATTAGATATAATAAAATTAATGAAAATTTCGTAACAATAATATCAGCTCGTGGTATAGCACGGCTACAGACTAGTACCGCTTCTAAAAGGTCATATTGTCTTGTCAAATCAGAAGCATTTAATTCAACAAATTCACACCTGCTCGCATGCAACCAGAATTTTTCGAATTAGAACGATATTATAAAGAAAATAAAAAAAAAATAACAACAGCCAAAATAAACTAGAGATTATTATTTATTAATTAATTATTGGTAAAAAAAATTACAATCATAATAAGGCCCACTTCACAAAGCTGGAAAGGCCCAAATTGGAGCCACTAAAAGGTCTTCAAAAGAGTTGATGTCTGCTATTGCTAACAAAAAAACTCATGATGAGGACTGACTCGTATTTTATAGCTTCTGCGAAGGCCCAAATTGGAAAAGGCCCACAAAAGGGCCTCTCTCTTCAACTTGGCAAAGAAGGATGCACGTTCCGTTTCATTTCTGTATTTCATTTTTATTTTTTTATTAAATTTGATTTGGAAAAAGATTGGAGTCAATCAATGTCAATCGTTATTATTTTTTATTAAAAAAATATTTTATTTTTTAAAAACATATTTGATGTTGATTTGACTGAATTTACTCAAGCTAATCTAGCTATAAATCAATCAAATTTAATCGAATGCATATTTTTTTCAACTCAAATTAAAACTCATTTACAA
>Ga0325410_1006070_pt1 | contig 13274 bp, 10 predicted proteins | sample PopdelMetagenome_16_FD_206182 | JGI IMG/M metagenome (GOLD analysis project Ga0325410, IMG submission 206182) | Populus deltoides microbial communities from Bellville, Georgia, United States - Xylem-PdIQD-R3 | ecosystem: Host-associated > Plants > Phyllosphere > Stem > Wood/Secondary xylem... | reverse complement strand
AATTTTAAACTCACTTCATTGTTCACCCAAGTCAATTTTTAAGTTAACTACCAATGTAATAATGATTTTGATTTTTATATCTACAAAATTGAAAATTAACTATTAGGAGCATTAGGGTATTTTTATTAGTTATATTAATCATTATTAAATTAATTAGGAATAAATAAATCTTTTTAAATTTTAAAAAAATGGTGAAATAATCAAAATATATTCAAATGTAAAAAATTTTAAAATGATATCAAGAAGCAGTTTGGTATTTTTACAATGGCTTTGTTGTTATTATCATGTAAGATGAGGGGCAGTTTTCTATTTGATCAAATATAAAAATAATAAAAAATTAAAAGCACAGCGAAACGACCGAAATACCTTTAAAAAAAATATAAAATTGGTGTAATTAAAGTTTTTTTTGTCTTTTCACAATGATTTTTTTTCTTTTATTATTACCATGTCAACTCAGAAAATTTGGTATTTGACTAAACATTAAAAAAAAAAAAAAGGAATAGGCATGTGTGGGGCACACACTAGCGTGTGGGGTGTGTTCGCGTACTGATGGAGCACCTTCTAGTGCCCAAGAATATCATTTTATCGTGTCGTTGGAAGAGTCGTTGTGTTCTCTCCTTTGTCACCCGTGGACATTTCTCTTTTTTTTCCCTTCTTTTTTTCTCTCATCCCCTAAAAATTACAATTTAGCCCTTTTTGTTGTTATTATTTAAACCCTAGTCCTTTTTTATTTCTAATTTTTCTTCCTTGGTCCTTTTGGAAAATATTTATTAGTTTTCAATTTCATCTTTCAATCCAAATTTATGATTTTTTTTTAAATTGGTACTCGTTGTTTTTATTTCTAATTTTATTTCTTAATTATTTTATAAAAGTTTTGTTTGTTTTCAATGTGCGTGCTTGCATATCAACTAAAAATCAAATTCTATTTATTAAAAGAAAAGATGTACCAACATAAAACATAATGGTTGTTTGTAGTTTTGAATTGTGGTTCACGTTTATGTGGGCAGAATGAAAAGACAGTACATACGATATATATACTTTTTTTTTAATGCTATTGATAATAGCAATATAAAATTTTCAAAATCATCAGAATGTAGTTATATGATAGAAATTGAACCACATCTAATATAATGATAATAATATGCATTTTAATTTATTGATTTTATGGTAATTTTAGCAAGTTGTTTTTAATTGCAAGTAAATACTATTTGATTGATGTTAGACATCCTAATGAGTATGTGTATTTAGATCCATATAAAGATTAGAGGTGTCACTTACAAGATTTTAGACGTTGTAGACAATCAAGAGGTCAGGATGAAGTATTTAATCATGCACACTCAATACTATATAATGTGATAAAATGTGTTTTTGCAATATGAAAATAGAGGTTGAGAATTTTACAAAACATGTTTGTTTATCTATACAAAACGCAAATTCAAATTGTAATTGCATCGTAGACACTATATAATTACATTAAAAGGATATCACAAGAAGATGTGACATTTGCATAATTTGATAGCAATCTTAATTTTATTCCTGATGATTTTTTACTTGATATTGTTGCACGCTTAGAAAATCATGGATCCCACAAGGCTTCCCGAATGAATTTTATATTCGATGAAATTGCAAATAATTTAATAAAACAATAAAAGAACAATCTTTTCATAAACAATTATTTATTTTATGATGTAATAATAATTAAATCTTTTTATTTTAATTAAAAAACCAATAATATTAATAAATGTTCTTTTTAGTTATTTTATTACCAAACCTTAATATGAAAAAATATTTTTAACCAAACACACTAAATTGTTTTTTTGTTCAACTTTAATTTAAACTACAGTTTTAACCAAATATTTATTTTATAAAACCAGGCTTAATTAAAAGTGATTTTTAAGAAACAATTTTTTCAAACAACAACCACAAAAACTCGTATTAAGCCAAACACTTCCTTATCATCAAAGTATAAAAATACCCACCAGTACCGAATAATGGGAGACCTCTTCATCGTTGCCTCAAATACTCTCCGAAATCTTTAGTTCTGTACCAGAGATGAGAGAGAGATCTGGGGAGCTAAGCCAACTGCTTGACTGACTGCTTGGGTCAATTTTATCAGCTTGTCACCTTCTCTTAGCCAACCTCCTCTTTTTTTATATCATGCTGCACAGAGCATTTATCGTCGTAATCATATCCCACAAAGCCACAGAGACTGGGAGACAGTGAGAGAGAGAGAGTGGTATCAGAGTCATCAAACCCATTAAAACTGATATGCCTTTAAATTGCTCAAGCTTGGCTACCAAATTCCCACATACCTTGGGAGGACTAAAAACTACTGCTACAACAACAACAATCCATGTAGGAAGAGGAGGTTGTTTTAACTTGTTTAATAAAACCCATCAAAACAATTCTCTCTACATTGCTTCCCTTTCTTTAAACAAGAGAAACAGCAGCCAAAGATACTGTCTTTCTTCTTCTTCTTCTTCTTCTTCTGTAATGGAGGATACTAAAGACATGGGCTTATCTACTCTAGAACCTGGAAAGTATTCAAAAGAATTGGATATTGCTGTAAGGGCTGTGCAGATGGCTTGTTTTCTTTGTCAGAAAGTGCAGGAAAGTTTGATTTCTAAAACTACTAGTCAGGTACAAGCCAAGGATGACAATTCTCCAGTTACTATTGCAGGTATATACTAATTTAATATCATGGCTGTTTGTTCATCGTTTTGTTTTGTGAAATGGGTTCTTGTTTTTTTTATTATTATTTTCTTTTGGTCTGGAATTAGTATTGGCTGGTGAATTTTGCTTCTTCACAGCAGATTCCAGAATCCTGAATTTGAGTTTAGAATTGGACTCCGTGATTCAATCTGTTCATATATAAGGTGCAATTAGTTTATGATTAATCTATTTCTTAACTTATTGTGGTGATAATAGAGCTACAATCATGATGTGAAAGAGACATTTGTTGCTGATAGTGAAGTGACATAAGCATATAGCTATTCCTTATTGTCTTATTGTTAATTTTGGGTGGGAAGGAGAACTGTAGAATGTCACCAAATATGGTGGGGGAAGCAATAAGAATAGTTCAAGTTGGTGCTAAAATGAGTGACTTCAACGTGGGCTGGTTTGCTGTCTGCCACATGGAACTTGGAAATGTGGGCTTCCCCTGAATTTGCCAATCAGTTGATCAGGTCTCAGTTTTTCTTGCTTTATGTACCCAAAAAGTTGCAAATCTTCTGCCAATAAGCTGCACCTTCCATCCATCCAAGATTTCTTTTAATACCTTCCAGAGATAAATGAAAGCATTTTACTGTTTTCCCTGCAAAACAGGCAGTCTATCTTGGTGCAAAAACAATGAAAGCTTGATTTTGCTTTGCAAACTATTCAAAGAGGCAACATTGAAACCCTCGGCTTGTTGTTTATCCCAGAATGTTCCTGTTTCCTCTGCAAAAGGCTAGTAACCACTCGGTGTCATGTTTGAAAAGAAAATTACTGTTCAACAAGGCTCCGATTAAAATACCATATATCTTCAGAATCTTTCTTCCCACCTAAGAACCCTGGCTTGTAGGTAGAAAATCTTTGTAGCTTGTTGTAGTTATCTACAATACAAGCATATGTACATGTAAATATGCACTTTTGCTGTGGCTTCCCAGTCACTCTTTGACACATACAAGTCATGTCGATTTTCTTTATTCTGATATAGCTGATACTGAACAGCAGTTTGATCTAATTGTCTGCTTCTTTTGGTTTTGTCATGTGAATAGATTGGAGCGTCCAAGCTACTGTCAGCTGGATACTGTCTGAGACCTTAGGGAGTAGGAATGTGGCGATTATTGCCGAGGAAGATGTTCAGACTCTCTCCAAAGCTGATTCAGCTGGCCTATTAGAAGCTGTAGTTCAGACTGTGAATGATTGTCTAGATGAAGCACCTCGTTTTGGTCTTAAAGCTCCAGGAACATCCCTTGGCAGTTCAGAGGTTCTTGAAGCAATCAGTCGTTGCAACTCAACAGGGGGCCCTAATGGAAGGTTTTGGGCACTTGACCCTGTTGATGGTACTTTGGGATTTGTTCGTGGAGATCAGTATGCTGTTGCTTTAGCTTTGATAGAGGATGGCGAAGTTGTTCTTGGAGTTCTCGGTTGCCCCAACTACCCAATGAGGAAAGAATGGCTCAGTTATCACCATCGCTATCATAGAATTATTTCCAAGTTGACCCCACCAACATCAGAATCTTGGGATAAAGGCTGTGTGATTTATACAAGAAGAGGCAGTGGTGAAGCCTGGATGCAACCTCTAATACAAGGACATAAGAAGCTAGTGTGGCCAAACTCTGCAACGCCAGTCAAAGTATCCACCATTGAAAATCCAGCACTGGCAACCTTCTGTGAACCAGTTGAGAAGGCAAATTCAAGCCACTCCTTCACAGCAGGACTAGCTCACAGCGTTGGGCTTAGGTGCATATGCTTTTCATTCCTCCTTTCCTTTAAATTTTTCTGTTGCCATCCATGAAAATGATAGCAAAGTTCAGCTTTGACTTTTAAATTTCCTCAATTCTTCATTGAATATTGAGATTTAATCTACATGTGAGTTCATGCATCATTTTCTTAATGCAGGAAACAACCATTGCGAGTGTACAGTATGGTGAAATATGCCGCGATAGCTCGTGGAGATGCTGAGATTTTCATGAAGTTCGCCAGGGCTGGCTACAAGGAGAAGATTTGGGATCATGCAGCCGGTGTTATTATCATTCAAGAGGCCGGTGGTGTGGTTACTGATGCTGGAGGACGTCCACTGGACTTCTCAAAAGGTATGTACTTGGAAGGTCTTGATCGGGGAATAATTGCTTGTGCTGGAGCCAAATTACATGAAAAGATTATCGGGGCTGTGGATGCTAGCTGGAACTCCTCTAGTTTGTAAGGCTTTTGTTGCATATGATATAAATACATGCAAATAAGGTTACTAGACAGGATGGGGAAATGATTGGTTTATTAACACTCCTATTCTTGTTATATAAAGGATCATAGAGACCAGCTAGCATCTGTAACGCCCTTGTGAGGTTCTGTTCTGTATGCAGACTGTAGGGTAAAAAACAAAAACCTCCATTGTAAAGAATGCTATCAAATCTATGCTCCCGTCAGCAATTTGCAAGAATATAAATAAATGATGGTGTTCAAGTTCTCTTCGAAACATTAGCATGAAAATTTCCTGACTTCTCACAGTTCGAGCTAACATGATAAAATATACAGTGAGCTCCCATGTGACTTGCAACTGGATACAAATTGCATGGATGATTAAGGGCAACCACATCTATTAGTTTTTCACAACGTTAGGAGACCAAAAGCCTCCCAGGCCCAGGGGCAGATAGCCATCCCATTTTGAATTGTGGCTCAGGGTTGCTTATGCAGATAAAACTGGAAAGTGAGCCAAAGCCCAGATGGTTAGCTTTCAAAGACATTCACTATAATATAATTCAAGTGTAAACCTAAAAAGAAAAAAGGCCCTGAAATCCTAGACATGCATGAGGTTGTAGCTGGTTTCAGCCGATTTTGAGATCTTTAAAAGTCCAATACCATCTCTCTGTTACCTGTCACCACTCAAACCAACTTGGTTACTTGCTCTGTGTTATTGCCACTCCTCTCTTTGTCCTGCCCATGTAGGATGGCAAACACGTTGACATGGGTCTACTGCTTGAACATTTGAGGTCAGAAATCAGAAGAGATCTTAAAAAATAGTGGAATTCACATAGGTAATGGATTTTTCAGCAACACAGGCGTTATACTTCTTCTGTTTGGATATGAATCCTAGATGATAATATAATTAATTACAAATCCATTTATTTTGTGAGCCAAACCTGCAGAAGTAGGCTTTATACTGTTACACGATGACTAATAGCTGATTTTAATAGGCATTCAAGTCCAAGCAATTCTTGATCCCGCAGTCTGGCCTGAAGGTCCTGTAAAAGCACACCATTGGGTGTTGGTCCACCAAAATGGAAAACTACTCAGGCTTTTGAATCCTCGGATTTTTTTTTTATTATTATCACAGCATAATATCATTTGATTTTTTTTTATAGTAAAATAGTATTATTTTTATTTTATCGATATTTAACTAAATATTATTATTTTTAAACATGACTACTATTAATCGCTGGTTGAATACAGTCATATAATTAATCAATTATTTCATAATTTTTTTAAAAAAAAATATATTTAAAATAAAATATACATCTTTGTTCAATTTATAGACTAAAAATTAAACTTCATTAAAATCTTAAAAAGTTATTGTTTATGCAGTAGTTTTCACGAATAATTTTGAGCAATCAGGTGTAAGTCTGTTATAACTAAATGAATATCTGCTCCCAGACATATTATATGAATGATCTAACATATGTATTTATGGGCCAATGAAACAAATTGAGGTCTGGGAAGAATTCTAGTTACGCGCAGATCAGAATAATGAATCAAAAAGATCATAACTTTTTATTCAACTATTGGATCGCGTTCAAGTTTTTAAAGAGGTTTCTGGAAGGTTTTTTTTGAAAAAATAACTATGAAATTGCTACTTCAACCGTCTGATCTTTAGATTTCAAAAACCTCGTCCTGGAGCTCTGCTTTTGATAGTTTTGATAATTTTATGAATTTTTTTTACGAACCAATCGACCAGTTTAATAAACAGATCTACTAGTTAATCTTTAATTTAAATAGATTTTGTTATTATAAATCATGATATGAATTAAAATTCTATCACGAGTTTAACCACCACATTCAAAATTATGTTATTTTACCACCACTAAAAATTGTTCCATGTTATTTTGTCATTTGTGTGCATTTTACATGCTAATTGACAAATTTATCCCTGATGTAGCTAGTCTGATACCAGGCACTAAAATGAAACCGACGTCACTATTTAACCAAAAAAAGAAAAAAAAGAAGTCTAAAACAGGCCTTAAAGAGAGCATGATCCTATTAAATTCGGATCCTAATATTGACTTTCTGTCCATTCTGTATCATCTTACAATCAATCTTGTGGGGCAGGACCATTAGTGGCTCTGAGCTGGCTAGATAGAAACGAAACCAGTTCTGTACATTTCTTCAATTTTTAGTGCTTGCCTTCCTGTAATATTGGCAGGAAAAAGGAGCAATTGGGTACTGGTTTTGACAAATTAGGGACCGTTATTTTCCTCCAGAAAAGGCCTATGAGCAACCCCATTTGTTACTCTTCCTTGAATTGTCCAGTATCCCACCATGGAAATTGTTCAAGCAAAAGGGCTTAAAAAAGAAGAAGAAGAAGAAGCTATCGACGTCATGAAAATGGAAGTTAGGTGATTTCACCATGTATGAACCATGACAGACCTTGGGAAGTGCTATAGTTTGGCATGCAATACTGCACAAAATCGCAAATTTTATAATTCTGAAATTTAACTGATTAAATTTTAAATTTATTATTTAATAATTATAAGTTTAAAAGGTCATTAAAACTTTACATGATGATAACATGTAAAATTAATAAAATTACATGTAAATTAACCAGACATATCAATATATGCAAATCTCCAGTAGGGTGGGCTGGCGGTGATAGATAAGATGGGACAGGAGATCCTTAAGCCCGCTGATTTTTTCCACCAAGTATAATCAATAAGGCTACTGATAAAATCAACTGCAGCAATCAAGCCAGAAGTCAATGGTGTCTTAATTGCCAAGAACAGCCCCAGCCAAGATCTAAAGCAAAATAAATTTTGACTCTGGGAAGTTTCTAGTGGAGGATGGTTGGTTCTTGGTTCAAAATTGATGTAAATGTAGTTAGGTTTCATGTGCAGAGAAATTGAAGGATGTGATTTAAGTACTAACAGGCATGTCTGTATGGATTTGATCAAGACGTCAAAACTAGATCAGAGGTCGGCCCTCCCTTTAAATGCTCCAGCTTCTCTTGTCTCGCTACTTGCTTGACGCACACCCTAGCTAATGGACACAGTAGTACATGGGTCCTCAGGTTATGTATCTTAATCTTCCGCCTTGGCAGTACATACAAAATCAAACTGTTCTTCAAAAAGTAGACGCATTTCTTGGACTCGTTTCCCGAACTCCAGAAAAGAAAAGAGCTAAAACTTTGAATATCTATGGCTCTGTGGGTCTAATGCAGCCTTCAATTTGATGCCTGAACAATATCATACACAGGATCCAGCGTGATACAATGAAAGACCAGGTGCACATCATTTGACTTTATCCATTATCTGGACTCGTGCACCGAATTGGAGTGTGTATGGATAATGCATGCGATCTATGATTGCGATCTTTACGTGTGAGCTTCGTCTTTTTTTTCAATGAATTTGCAGATTGGAAGTTCACCGCATTCATTCCATTTAATAGTGTTGTAGCTATCAAAATTATAGCTACTAAGAGTGGTGTTGTAGCTATGATTTCTGGTGTTTTTTTAAAATACAATTATTCTAATATATTATATAAAGAAAATACTTTAATATATTTTTAAATATAAAATAATTTTAAAAAATTAACATTATATATCAGAAGCATTCAGAGATGACAGATGCAAGTGCCATAATTGCAGCCGAACTACTCGACTCATGGAGGCCCTCTCCTTCTCAACTACCCTCCACCCCTAATAAATGCATGCTTTACCTTTAAATATTCCTTCGCGCTCTCTTCTCACCTTATCACACTCTCAAAAAACAACCTGTCATTTGCAAAAATGAAAACCTTAACAATCTTCTTTCTTTTGGCTCTTTTGCTTGTTTCATGTTCACTATCCACAGAAACCCGCCCCGACCCAAAAACGTCCACAAAAGGAAAACCCATCAACCAGAACAACAAAGCTAGCGGGAATGACGGTGGGGTCTTTGGATCCGGATCCGGTATACCCGGGTTTGATTATGGTTGGGGTAACGTTGGCGGTGGGTATGGAGGCGGGTTTGGTGGTCCAAAGGGAGGGAGCTCTAAAGGTGGCGTTATAAAGCCCAGCGTGGTGTGCAAAGAGAAAGGACCGTGTTATAAGAAGAAGCTGACATGTCCTGCCAAGTGTTTCACCTCCTATAGCCGGTCAGGGAAGGGTTATGGAGGAGGAGGAGGAGGTGGTGGGTGCACCATAGACTGTAAGAAGAAGTGTGTTGCTTATTGCTAAGAGGAAGCTGAAGAAGAAACGGATTATGGCATGGCAGCCAGTAGCTAGTAATAGTTCTATTATTATTAGTGATCAAGTATGTAACCATGGCGTGTTATGTTGAATATACTTATATTAAATAACATGGGAGTCATATATATATATGGGTTTATGAGACGTAAGATTTTGCTTGATCCTCCCTTTCTTTGGATGGATTTAGTCCATTAGCGCTGGTGGTGTCTTGTGTATCAGTTTAAATGGAAGGTATGGATTTCTTCTCGACTTCCAAAATTAGCAAAGATTTTGGTGGTGTCTTGAGTATCTGTAATGGGGTCCGTTTATTTAATGAACGGCATAAGTTTCTGCACGACTTTCTAGGTATGGTGATGGCATGCCGCGTGAGACTTTTACATGGTAGAGATATGAGCTCTTCATTGCGTTCCATCTGCCATTCTGACTCTGAGAAGATTTTAAATAGAGAGAGAAGTGGTAGCAGATGTTGGTTGTTTGCAGAGGCCACTCCTCTCGTCAAATCTTTGCTTTGTTTTTCTGTAAACTAGGCTCTGGGTTAATTTCTTTCTTACCGATGTAAACAAATTGATGAACTAGGTTGTTAAAATTGAGTTGACTTATAAAAGTATGTATCTAAATTATGTGTCTTGTTAAAAACTTAAAACTAGTAAAATTAAATTTTACTCTTTTAAAATTTATGGTATGAAAAGTTTAAATTTAATCTTAAAATATTTATTAAATAGTTATGTGAGATTTAGTATATTTTTTAAATTATATATTGGATAAAATTAAAATTTTATAGGGAAATATTAGATTCATGACAATATAATGTGGTAAATTTTTAGGTCAAATGAAATTAAGAAACATAATAATTTAGAGGATCAAATTTAGTAAATGTTGTTAAATATGTCAAATAATATCTTCATATTTATAATATATCTAAAGTTACTGGTAGAATTTTAAAGGTTTATTTTATTATTGAATTTATGTTTGTTAATTACTAATTTAAACTTATTAGTTTGCAACTCAAAATGGGTTTATCAAAACTTACTGTGATGGGAACAACCAGGTTGTCATTAGATTTATGTGTGCTTCCTACCTTTCAAGTATTGAAAAATTTTGTTTTGAGACTTTTTATTTTTCCATATCATTAATTTATTAATTAATACTATCTATTTTTTTATATTTAGATCACTTATTAATTATAATATTGTTAACTCATTTTATGAGATTTTATTGTAATTTAATTTTTTGATTAAAATTATCAATATATAATTAATTAAAAAAATATTATTTATAATTTTACAACTCATATTTATATTGTATTTTTATATTAAAATATTTTTGACAACCTAATTCTTTAAAAGAAGCAAAAAAAAAATGTAATTTTTTTGTAAATAAGAGGCCGTTCGCATTATAAAAGTCAAAACACCATGAAGTGATGACGGAATGTATTTAATTTAATTAAAAAGTAAAATCTCTTAGAAAAACAACCTTCAACAAAGGATGAAAATAAAAAATCAAATTAACCGTAAATTTCAAAACAATAAAAAAGTTTATAATTAACAAAATATTAGTTGATAAAACCAAAAAACAAATGGGTTTAAAAAAAATCAAGTACATCCAGATAAATTTAATCCCAGCAAATTTAAAAAATTTATGAAGTTATGAATTTGATAAATGTCTTTCTCAAGGACTCCCCTTGCATTTTAAACATAGAGGGTAACGTGGCAAGCAAACAATCAAAGCCTCGCCGGTTGTTTTCTAAGACATTTTTAGGGTTCTAAAGCCCCGTGAAATGTTGAATGAAGTTGAGCTCTTTGCAAACACCAACTGGATAATCCCATCCATGTTTCAACGATTGAAAGGAAAAAAAGCCAATTCTACAAAATAAATTAACTGTAATCTCAGCAAAACATTTACAAGGATATGGCACCCAGAAGTAAATGTAACATAAAAAGAACTCGTCCAACTAAGCCAGGCTCGAGCAGAGCTGTGTTTCTCCCAAATTTACGAGGTATCCCAATTTCATGCAGCTAATAGAATTTACAATCTAAATCCACACATGGTCCGCCATGATGCTTTCTTCCTCGAGCCATGGAATCAAATTGCTGCCCTCAATGCTCCTCTTGCAGCTTCCCGCTTCATCTCGGCAGCTTTACCACTTCCACGGAAGTACATGCCTACTTGCTGCGCAGCAAATGGGAACAATGGTGTGACGTATGCTTTCATGAAAATTCTAAATGCTAATGGTGGATAGATGTTATTATAAACAACTCATCACAAGGAAAAACGTGGAAATGTACCTGAATAACCCAGATGCTCAGCAGTGATTCAAGACAGAAACAACCGAATCCGATGAAGTAGAAAATCTATAAGCAAAAGTAAAAAATTAACCATCCGGCCTACAGAAAGTAATGCCATGTTGTTTCTAGCAATAAAACCAACGTCACAGTGGATAACTAACAGAGAAAAGTAGAAGGAACAAAGCTAGGAAAAAGCAAAAGAAAAGGAAGTGGAGGTCTAACTTGTTCAAGCGCATAGTCATTCAAAAACAAGGATTTGGAAGAAATAGATAATCAGCAAGAAACATCACAAATTGATATCAGAGATCTTACCCCAGCTAAAGCATTTTTACTGACAACATCGACTGCAGCTAGGATACCACTGATTCAAAGTCCCACAACAAAAAACCATTAGCCACAAAATTTTAAAGGATTTTGCATTATAAAGAATGATGATTTTTTGAAGTTCGCAAGAATACTAGTGTGAAAACGGTAGTTAAAAATAATTGAAGAAACCTACGTGAGAGACTTTCCCTTGAAAACTATAGGTGGAGCAACAGCAGCAAAGATGCAGAAGCCAATGTGAAGCTGGGGAAAGAAGGACGGAACAAAAGGTTAGTTATTCAATTTTCATTTTCATAGCAGATAAGCTGTACAAAATATAAAAGACAACCAAAAACACCAGCAAGATTAAAATTTACCGCATAAAACATGAAAAACCATCCGAACCTCATAGCACTCTCAGTCCTGCATGAAGGGTTTAAATTGATTGAATAAAAGAGAGAACTTAATTCAACAGAACAGTATACTGCAATATTTCTACGTTTTGAAATAACTATACATGATCATCCGTGTATGGAGGTAAATATCTAGATTAACAATACCCTTTGTTCACATTTTGTTTCAATCATCTAAACGTATATCATTGGATCAGAATAATCTTGACAATGAAAGTACATCATAAACATACGTTCACCAATAATCTGCTACTTTTCAATGGTCTAATATATATTTCAAGCTTCAAAACAACACCTTTTGACCTCCCTGACATAAACCAGCCTTGACTTCCAAGGTTTTGAAAAACAGCTCATAAAGCACAGTAACTCAACTAAGCCTCGGTCCTGAACTAGCTGGTTTTTTTTTTTTTTTAAGGGTTTACTCTTCAGCCTAGTTCAGACTTAAGAATCACACAGAAGTAGAAAAAAAACAAGGGAGGTAAATACCTAAATGCACGATAGAGTGGACGATACCACAGAACATAAGCTCCAGGAACTCCTGCTATGAAGTAGATAACAGAAAGAAACCAGATGTTTACCCCTGCAACAAATGATGTTTCAAGATGAAGAGAATTTTAAAAACAAAATAGATAATGGAAAACCTTGCAAACACAGGATAGATGAGGCACAAGTTTCCTAACTAACCTCCTCCTTTAATCCATAATGTTGTAACAGATATGACATTCCAGAAAAGACAAAAAGCCATTCCTGCACAAGATCACCACTTATACTGAGCCATTTCACAATGTAATTGTGCACAATTACATCGAAGTTATTATAATAACGAAAAATAATCACATTGGAACCAGTACTATATGCATACTTCAATCAATTAGATCGCCTTTTTGCTAATGAACTTTCCATCTTACACATGATATTAGTTGTAATCTAGGTCCGAAGCAGAAGTGTGGCGTGGATATGACATGATGCAAATTTCCCTCGGCTATATGGTCTGTAAGGAAGGTAAATAAGCAAGTGTTTCTGTGCAAAGATGGCATCACAGAACAAGGGGAAGAACAGAACCCAATTTAGACCCAGGAACAGTGAGTGCTTTTAATTACAAGGCAGCATGGAAAATGATAGTCTCTTTCCTTG
>Ga0325410_1006069_pt1 | contig 13274 bp, 14 predicted proteins | sample PopdelMetagenome_16_FD_206182 | JGI IMG/M metagenome (GOLD analysis project Ga0325410, IMG submission 206182) | Populus deltoides microbial communities from Bellville, Georgia, United States - Xylem-PdIQD-R3 | ecosystem: Host-associated > Plants > Phyllosphere > Stem > Wood/Secondary xylem... | reverse complement strand
GTTGGGCACCAATTCGGTGCCACTTGCAGCACCAATTGGTGCCCCTTGTCTCTTGCATGGATGCTTGCCTATAAATAGGCAATGCATCCAAGCATTAGAAGCACATCACAAGAGAGAAATTTGAGAGTAAGTAGAGAGAGTAATCCCACAAAGTTTTAAGGTATTTGTGAGAGAGTAAGTGAGGTGTTTTCTCCTAGTAATAGAGAGATTTCAGTTGTTCTTCTATTGTTAGAGAGAGGTTGTAATTCTCACATTACTTAGTAAAATCCTTCTATACTTGTCCGTGGACATAGCCAAATTGGGTGAACCACGTAAATTCTTGTGTGTCTAATTTCTCATTCTTGTGTGTCTAATTTCTCATTTTATCCTATCATTTGCCTTTTATCTTGTCGGGTTTGCATGCCAGTATCCTAACAGTGGTATCAGAGCTTCCTGGTTGGTGTTGTTAATACACAATAGTTATTCGTGTATACAGTTGCTATTCATGTCTACAACACTATTCACTTATACGACACTATTCATCCATACGATATTGTTCACATACGTTACTGTTGGCGTATATAGAAAGTCAGTGCGGTGATTAAATACAGTCTAGGAAGTTCTGTCTAAGGAGATTAAGTTTTAAGCGGGACTGTTTGTGACCCCTCCAATCTTTCCTGGGAACTTACTTAGTGAAGTATTATTCACACGATACTATTTCTATATACGTTACAGATCTGTGAAACGGTGATAGCTGAATAGATCTTGGTGAATACAATGGTAGCAAAGTACGAGATTGAGAGGTTCAAGGGGAGCAATTTCTCACTGTGAAAAATGAGAATCAAGGCAATCTTAAGGAAAGACAATTGCTTGGCAGCAATTAGGGATCGGCCCGCGAAGATCACTGATAATGCAAAATGGAATGAGATGGATGGCAATGCTATTACTAACATACATTTAGCATTAGCCGATGAAGTACTATCAAGTGTAGCGGAGAAGAAAACAGCTAAGCAGATATGGGATACTCTGACAAAGTTGTACGAGTCCAAGTCTTTGCTCCATAAGATTTTCTTAAAGCGGCGACTTTATACCCTTCGAATGACAGAAACCACGTTGGTGACTAACCACATCAACACAATAAGAACTCTATTTTCACAACTCACTACGTTGGGTCAACAAATAGAGGAAAATGAACGTGCAAAGCTTCTACTTCAAAGTCTTCCTGATTCATATGATCAGCTCATTATCAACTTGACCAATAATATCCTCACAGACTATTTAGTCTTCGATGATGTTGCAGCCGCTATCTTGGAAGAAGAAACTAGGCGCAAAAACAAAGGAGATAGAAATAGTTCAAACCAAGCAGAGGCGTTGTTGATGTCAAGAGGAAGATCAAGGGAGCGTGGCTCAAGTGGGAGTCAAATGCAAGGGAGGTCCAAATCAAGAAGTAAGAAGACTGTGAAATGCTACAACTGTGGCAGAAAAGGGCACTTCAAAAAGGATTGTTGGTTTAAAAAGGGTATAGAGAACACTGCATAGTCATCAAACCCTCCACATTCTAGTGTACTCTGGAAGTACTCACAATTTTCTGAACTCCTTTTTAGCTCTTAAACTACAAAGTGAGTTAATTGTCATCAATCCTATAACTGTACAAGCAGCTAATAGAGGGAAGATGTTATGTAAGTCAGTCTGTAAAGGTCTTTAATGAAAGATACAGAGGGTGTGCTTTGAAGCTGATGTGTTTATCATGGACTTGAGCAATTACGACATGGTGCTAGGCATCCAATGGCTATCCATGCTAGGGGACATTTTATGCAACTACAAGCATCTTTAGATGTCATTTGATTGGCAAGGCCAGAGAGTGCTTCTTATAGGAGAAAATCCCATCAAATTTTAAGCTATTAAACTTGAACAACTTAACGAGTTGTTGAGCAATCCGAAACAAGTTATTAGAAGTCCATTTATGTAGCTTATGAATTTTGGAAGAGGATGACTTCACTCTCATTTCCCTAAAGGTTACACAACCTCCTTATCACAGCAATGATACCATGTTAACAAGCCTTGCTGAAGTATTACTGTGACCTATTCAAGGAGCCTGAAGGATTACCTCCATTTAAGGGTCACGATCATGTTGTTCCCTTAAAGGAAGGAGTCAACCCATTACTTTGAGACCCTACAGATACTCAGGGCTGCAAAAGGACGTGCTAGAAAAGATGGTAGATGAAATGTTGGGGACAGGTATTATAAGGCCTAACAACAGCCCTTTTGCCTCGCCAATGGTGCTGGTCAAGAAAAAGGATTCCACTTGGAGGTTGTGTGTGGATTATAGAGCTCTGAACAAACTCACGATCAAGGACAAGTACCCCATTCTGGTGGTGGAAGAGTTACTTAAGGAACTAGCAGGAGCAACCATCTTTACAAAAATCGACCTTCGATTGGAATATCAATAGATCAGAATGGGTTCAGTGGAGGAATTCAAAATAGCTTTCAGGACACATAATGGCCATTATGAGTTTTTGGTTATGCCTTTCGGATTAACCAATGCTCCAGCTACATTTCAAAGCTTGATGAATGAGGTTTTTAGAGCACACCTCATGAAATTCATCCTAGTATTCTTCAATGATATTTTAGTATACAGTACGACATCTACAACTCACTATGAACACTTACAAATTGTTTTCGACTTATTGCGACTGCACCAGCTGGTTGTGAAAGCAAGTAAATGTGATACAATATATTTGTCAGGGGCTATGATTTCAATGGTGAGATGCTCAACCAAGTCTTGACCCTCTGCAAGAGATAAGGCTTGTTCTCTCCATAATGGATAATTTGTAGGAGTGAGTTTGAGGGTAATAAAATTACCAACATTGAGTGACAGAGTTGACATGTTGTGTGGTTCTGCTAGTATTGCTGTATGTTCACAACAACCTCTGATACCAAGAGAAAAATTACAGAGGAAAGATGTATTAAAAGGTTTCTCTGTTTCTTAAGAAAACAACGTGAATCTACAGCAATACATTCTGCAAGGACTGCTGGTTATTATATAGCAATACAAGTTGCTTAAATTGGATACATTAAATAGCCTAATTCTCCGCTGATTTACTTACATAATCAGCCAACATCTCTTTCTGTTTCTGTCTTATTCTCCAACGTAACCTTCCTTGTTGCTGCAGTTGATTTGTTTCTATAATCAACCAATGTCTCAACGTCTCTTTCTATTTCTGTTTTGTTACCATTAATACAAGTGATCCTCACTAATGTTGGCATGAGATATTTGATTCCAAATTGGTTGGACTTGAGCAAGAAAATCATTAACAGATTGACCTGATCCTTGTTTGGGACTATGAAGTGTAGTCCACAACTGATAATAGTTGGCAAGTCCAGTGGTTTGATACCAATTAGCCAAGAAATCCTAGATTTCTTTGGCAGAGTCATAATCTGCAAACTGTATATGAATGGCTGGTACTGAGGTGTTACAAAACCATGTAATAATCTAATGATTTTTACTATCCCAGTCCTCCAAGCGATCTGCAAACTTTGTATCAGATTCATCTTTCTCTTTGGTTGGTTTAATGATATCTCCAATAACAGTACGCCATAGCCTACGACCAATTAAGAAGCTTTTCATTCCTTGAATCCAAAGATTATAGTTTGAACCAGACAAAACAGTTGTAATGGGTTGTGAAATATCAAGTTTTTCCATGATGATGACAGGGAGCAAGGCACACGACAGTTGTAGACTCCAATAATACTATCAGAGACGTGTTTGTATGAATGCCAAAGAGAAGCAGGAATAGATTTATTGCAAAGACATAGAGACCATGGAAGCATATGAGAAATTTTGGATCTAGAGTCTAAGCTCTGATACCATGATAACAGAGACCAGAGAACAATAATAAAGAAAGGTTGCAGAGAATTGTGTATGTATTATTTGAATGTGTCTTTGTACTGAGATACAATAACTATATATATACACAAGAATATGAGTTGTTTAGGAATGAAATATGACAGATACGTAATGAAATATGACACAGATACATTTGATATAGTTGCTAATATTGTGCAAGGCAAATCTCCTATAATCAAAGAAGTCCTATGTAGATGTCTAGTAATCACGCTAACAGTACCAAAAAATAAAGCTTACATTCCTAAAGCTTGCCATCTTGCTTGAAATTTATGTTTTAATTTGTCTTTGGTTGATTCGTACTTGAAAGGATGGATGTGAGAAGAAGTTAGGGAGATGTGGTGCCTATTTATAGAAGTGAAGGGTGATGAGCGTATAGAGGTTCTTAATTTATATATATATTTATATATATATATATATATATTTGTCATAATCCAATTTTTGACCCTTTTAATAATGATGATGAAAGTAAAATGAAATAAATAAAGAATGAATTAAAATTTGGGTTAAGGACAGCATGATTGATAAGTTTTGAGACTTAATTGAGCTTGAAATTAATTTAATTAATCCAATCAAGGGTTTAATTGGAGAATTGATAAGTTTTGAGACTTAATTAAGCTTGGAATTCATTTAATTAATCAAATCAAGAGTTTAATTGAAGAATTGATAAGTTTTGAGACTTAATTGAGTTTGAAATTAATTTAATTAATGAAATCAAGGACTTAATTAAAGAAATATCAAAGTTTGGGGTTTTAATTGGGGTCCAAATTGCAAAACTTAAAATCTAAGGACTAGCTTGAAAATGGCGCCAAAATGCAGGGGTTCAATTACAATTTAACTAGGGGCTTAGTTGCAAAACATTCAAATATTCAAGGGCCAAAATGCAAATGGCCATTTCACATCTCAAAACGATGTCGTTTTAAGGGACACTGTTCATCTTCTTCAAACAAGAAACGGACACTGCACGATCCTCATTCCCCCATTACTCCTGCAAACGGTCAGTCACCTCATTATGTGGAGGTGACCGCATGGCATTCTCTGGCTCTATAAAAGCTAGAGAAAGGCCATGCACGCATGGAGGAAAAGAAAAACTGTGAGCGACCGAAAAGGGGAAAAACTAAGAGAAAAGGAGGATCCAGAAGACAAAAACAAAACCAGAGGAGGGTGGACCGAACGAAGAGAGGAAGGAAAAGTGGGGAGACGATCAAGAAGGGAGCCGCCAGGCCTCCCCCCAAGATCTCCCCTCTATCCACCTAAGACTGGTGCAAGGGGAGGAGTTTATGATCAAAGAAGAAAAACCAGGGGAAGAGCAGTCCCAAAGAGTGATCAAGTCCTCGTTGCTCTCAGGCTCCTCTGGATCTCCGGATGGGCCTGAACAACATGTTGCAGTAATGAATGCAACGTTCGCTGCACCATGCTCTTTGGTGCCTATTGATTCATGTTAGAAGTAGCAGTGGAGAATCTGCTCCATCAACGCAGCGTCTCAACAACAACAGCGCAGCAGACCAGAGAGGAAGGAGGAACACGAAGAAAAAACTGGGGGAAGAACTAAAAAAAGAGAGAGCAGAACCGGGGGAGGATGAAAAAGACTGGGGGCTGACTAAAGGAAAGCTAAAACAGAGGAGAGGAAGCGATGTTGGTGGAACAACCCTTCCACACCGCCGTCTTCGTTTGCGAGCAGCAGGAACAGACAAAGAAGGAGAAGAGAGAGAGAAATCGGGAAAGAGAGGACTGACAGACAAGGAACCAGGAGGGAGAAGACATCGTCCGGCCAAAGTTAACCAGTCGTCACCTTCATCTTTATCTTGACCCCGCAGCTGCACCAGCCTCAACAGCTCTTCCATACGGTGAACATCTAACAGTCCACCATTGAAGCAACTATCTCATCTCAGAATAGAAGGGACACGAAGGAGAAAACCAGAGCAAGGAGAACCACTGAAAATAAAAAGAAACAGGGGAGAGTGTCTGGCCAACAAGTAACCCTCTTCCCCCCCATCGTGCTCCTAAGGCCAGCGTTCACCGGTTCCTCAGTCGTGAGAGGTTTCTTCTCCGCCCAAGCTGAATAGTCAATCGTGGGCACCGTCTCCCTCGGCCTTGCCAGGTAAGTTCTTCAGCTTTCTTTCTTTAGGTAAATTAATTACCGTTCGCATGCCTGCGTGAGTGATTCATGCATGCAACAGTGGCAGCCGGGTCACTGGTTTGGACCAGTGACCCAACCTTCTTTTTTTTACCATGCAACATAAATTAAAAACTAAAGAATAAAAAAAAGAAAAATAAAAAAGGTAGAAAAAATAAATAAAAAATAAAAGATGTGTATGCATGAATAAAAATAACATAAATTTATTGGTTTATTCAATGACGCCAGAGTCAAGAATAAAAATACCGGTTTAAATTTATATTATTTTTATTCATTATATTTTATTTTATTTAGCTAGAAAAATAAAAAATATGTGCATGTGTAAAAATAAATTTTTTTTATTTGTTTATTCACTGACGCCAGAGTCAGGAATAAAAATATTGATCCAAATTTATTTTATAGCTACGTAATATTTACCAACGCCAGAGTTGGAATTATTCGTAGTTGAATATTCATTGGCGCCAGAGTCAGGAATATTGCAAGTAAACCATTAGAGCATAAACCAATAAATATTTAGCAATTTAAGACAAAATCAGTAATGCAGTCTGCCTCAGGCAGAACGTTTAAGGGGTGATAATATCTTCCTTTTTACGTAACCAATCCCGTACCATAGAATCTCTGTTGACCAGTTAGGGTTCATAGTAACCATAATACTAGGTGGCGACTCCTTAAACAAGACATTTTTCCCCTAAAAGAACAAGATGCCAGATATCTGTTTTTTTTCTATAATCTATGATTACTTTTTAGGGCCGCCGCGATATCGAGTGTGACAATATTATTTTTTAATAATTGACATGCAATTATCAAAAAGTCTTTCAAGAGACGAAACTTTATCCTTTTAGTTTGGTCCATCATTGCAAAAGCATTCCGAAAGTCTTTATGTAATAATTAACCACCTTATCAACTTGGCTGCAAACATCAATTTGATAAAAAAAAAATTACAAATTTGTTGCAGAAATAAAAAAAAAATCTCTATCAACCAAAGTTTGATGTTTGTTATTTTTTTTATTTTTATATGAAAAGATAAAATAAAATTAAAATAAATAACATGAAAAATAAATAATAAAAAAATAAATAGACCTTCATATATTTCTAAACCAATAAAAAGTTGACACGTGGGATGAAATATTTAAGATATCTTGTCATATATACAAGATCTCATAAAAAAAATCAACCAATAAAATAAAACCATATGGCATTGGAAAAGAACCTAAGAGCCCCTACAAAACTCTATAAATAGAGGGCTTCACCTTAGAAAAAAATGATTTTTGGAGATACAATTTTTTTTTCAAGACAAACTCTTCAAGCAAGGAAACTCTCTCAAAAGCTCTCAATGAATGAAACTATGTTGGATCAAGCATAAACACCCCATAAAAGTTCTTCAACAACACTTTGAAAACAAATCAAAGATACTCTTCAAAGCATCAAATCATTAAATATTAGTATTTTGGTTACTAGAAACCCTAACTGGTTTCAGAGATCGGATATGGGGACTAATTGCATAAAGGGAAGGTATTAGCACCCCAACTACGCCCTACATAAGATAGACTGCATTGTTTAATTATCTGATGTTTGCTAAGGTCTTATTAAGTTTTCTAGTTATTGGTCTATCTACGGTTTAAGAAAAGTTCTTCTCGGTAAGGAGTTTCTTATTTTATCAAGTAAAACCTAATCATTCTAACGTCAATAAAAGGAACTACATTTTTAATATCAGGAATACGCCTTACATATAAGCGTGTAATCCTTAATATTAAAAGAAAACAAAAATGATTTTTTTTTGGAATTTTTTAAATATTGACCTAGTTATCATGACTTTAATAAACTAGTTATTAAAGCCAAAATGCATGCTAAAACATATTTTTTGAAGTTTTCATTGTTGTATGAAAATACAATATGATTGTTTTTAGAGACTTGGTCGTATACATGAAAGCAAGACATCTTTTTTCTTATGCGTAGTTTTTTTGCAACACTTCGGAGAAAACCAGGTATTTTAATATCGGATTTGTATCTTTACAATATAAAAATACAGACCGATATTAATTAAAATTTAGTAGAAAAATACGCAGAAAAATCAAAATTTTTTTGGAAGAATATTAGAATTTTTGAAATTTATTTTTACTGGGCCGGACTCGGCCCAACCATTTTTTTAGGCTAGGCCGGACTTGCCCGGTCCAATGAACAGTGGAGCACTCTCCACTGTTCATATGCAATGTGAATAGTGGAGAACAAAAATGATGAAGAAGAAGAGGAAGAAGGAGAAGGGGGAAGCTGACCTGCGGTGGCTACTGTCGTTGGTGGCGCTACTGGTTGCGGTGGTCCCAGGCGGCATTGTTGAAGTTTTTCTTCTTCTTCCTTGTGCAAAGGCACAAGCCTCTATTTTTCCTCCTCCTCGTCTGCTTTTTTTGTTCTTATTTGTTTCTCTTCCTATCCTTTGGTGTCTGTCTCTTTCTACTATCTCGTCTCTCTCTCTTCTCTTTCATTGTTTTTTTTTTCCTTCTCTCTGTTTTGTTCTGTTTCTCCCCTCTTTGTCTTTGTTCCTTTCTTTTTTTCTTTCCCTTCTTTTCTCTTCTATTCTGATCATGCCCCTCAATTCTCAAAATAACTCCCCCTCTATTTTTCATTCATCTGTAAACCTCCCCTATTTCCTTCTGGTTCTTTCTTCTTCTTTTTCAGTTCGTCCCTCCTCTCTATTTGTCTCTTATCTCTATTCTTTCCCCCTATTTTTTCTTCTTTTTTTTCTCCCTTATTTTTTCAATTCTCTCCTCTCTCTTTGTTTTTGTTCCCTTTTTATCCAAAATCCTCTCTCCTCCTGTTCTGTTCTCTTCTCTCTATACTTTCCCCCCATTCTTTCTTTTTTTCCCACCCCCTTGACCCTTTCTCTCCCCTGGTATTTATAAGTGGAAAACGGGGGAGAGAGGGCTACTACCCCTATCCAGTCATGACATAGGGGCGGGGCGGCCCGGCGGCCGCTGGGCTACCGAAGTTGAAACGTACCAAAGAAGTAAACCAAATAGATAGTCCAAATTATTGCAAATATCATTGTTTGATCAGTCATCGTGTAGAAAAATATTTTGTGCTGAAAGACAAGTTCATGAGGCTACATGAGAAAGAGAATTATTTTTTATGATGAAGTAACAACTTTTAATGTAACACCCTCAACTTTTTTTATGTCATATTCGTTGAAAAAATTAGGAATTTTTTCTTTTTCTTTTTTTCATATAAATATATATCATGATCCCTGATCCCTAACTATCCTGACAACAATTCTAAGCTTATTACTACTATTATTATTATTATTATACTAGCTACCGAAAATTTGGCAGAGTCTCCTCTGTAAATTGACCTTCCCAAGTGTCAACATCAACCTAAAACATAATTTATCCTGCATATTTATGATCCAACCATCCTAGACCTTCTTCAACAAAATCCGATCTCTCATCACATCATCCACTTTGACTTATACCTTCATCATTTTCCATTCTAATAGAAGTGTCATGTTTCTTTTCTCTTCACACATGATGTCATTAAAACAAGCATATTATAATGTTATCTACATGCATACTGAAATTATTTAATGCCTACACAAAAGAGATTTAATTATCTAAAAAGTAGTATATGACTTAACACTAATTACAAGCCTAAAAGATAACTTCAAATCTTATTGAACTAGAATATTACATAATCCACATACCCAAAATATACCTAGTAAATAACTATCCACAAAAGAAGAGAATCAAGGTTGTCCTGCGGTATGAGAAGGACCTACAACAATGCAACATAATTTATTTAGTAATACTAATTTAATTTGTTTACACATATATATAGTTTACACATTTTTTTCTCTTTTAACACCATGAACTCTAATACATTTTCTGTAGACATATTCTTCAACTTTAATTACTTAAGATGACTTTTCCATTATCAAGCTTCATAGTTTTTTTTTTGGATTCGAGGAAACCTCACCCCCCGGAAAGCGCACTTTGTGGGCCCAGGTGAGGGAGTAAAACCCCGGCTGTCCCAGGCTCTTACAAGAGGTGCACGCCCTGACTCGAACTCGAGACCTGCTGTGCAGATCTCAAACCCTTTGCCATCACGCTACGCCCCTTGGGGACACAAGCTTCATAGTTTGCTTGTAAAGCTTACTCCTTTTTGTCACCTTGGCCCCCATCTTAATGCAAATCCAAGTAATCACACAAATAATCTAGGTCTTCCTCAATTCCTGATCAAATCCATTACCACCTTAGCTATTTCATACATAAATGATTAAGTTCTATAACCACACCTTAGTTCCTATTCTTACGGATGACTAAGTCATCTGTCCATACCACCTTAGACATGCCTTTGTGAATGGCTAAGCCAAATACAATTCACCTTAGCTTTCCACCACTTTGGAAAACTAAGTCAAAATCAAATGTTCATATCTCCTTAGTTTCTGAACATTTAGACAACTAAGTCATACACATTATCTTTTATATTAATTAATTTCATTCATGGAATAATTCCTTTCATTCTTAACCATGTGTTCTCATAATTCTTTTACAACCATGACACAGTTTAGTTCTAATAATTATCAAACGTACATAACAAAGACAACCAATCACATATAAGAAAACGAAAGAACAACTAAAATAATTTTACATAGTTAAAGAGCAAAACACCTACCTGCAGCTCCAGGTGTTCGAGCTCGCTCTGCTACAGTTCTAGCCACGAATGCTCCTCCTATAAATACAGGGAAGGTATGCTTGTTACAATATTCATATCCAGAATTGTAACACGTACATAATTTCATTGTCACGTTACATATTTCAACATTACATATTCCAATAATTCTTCTCTCAACATTAATTTCCATTCATACTAATTAATTCTTCTGTTAGTATTTCTGATCAAAAATACATATTTTCCTAACTTAATTTCCCTTAAATATGCATCTTTTATTATCGGTAATAAATACCTTCATTCCTCATTGATTTACACTTTCATACTTCAATTCTTTCTTTTTCACAACTCCTTAATTAATTAATTAATTAATTTTATATATTTGATTTTACTAAGTATGGCAAAATAACCATGTCATACAATCATCCAAATAAATCTTCACACCATTCCTTATACCTTCATAATTAACTAACTTGTTCATGAACATATAATTTAATACTCTTTTCAATAATTTGCATTATAATACATTAAATTCTCTACCTATACATATTAGCATGCATTGACATTAACCATTTATTTACTTAACTTTTCTACGTATTATTATATCCCTATATACAACTTAATCATTTATGCATCAACACACCACAATCACACACAATTATACAAGCTTTATTACATTCCATGTTCATCCTCCTTTATTTCAAATGTGACCAGCATTGTTGTTTTTCATAACACTTAATTTTTTTTATCTTCCATCCTTCATTATTTTGCATCATTATCAACCTATCCTGTCACAATGTATCAATTTCAACAATTTCACATTTTTCCCCAAATCCTCTCCTAAGAACCTTAATTCAAAATTATAAGAACAATGCATTAAATCTATTTCTTTCCACACCCAAACTTGTTTAAACAACTTAGAACTCATTACTTAATACTAAAATGAACTTCGAAAGCTAACCTGGTGATGTTTTTCCTCCCCTTCAATTTTTCTTCTTTGCCAGGACTTACAATCCCTTTCTCTCCTTTCTCCCTCACTTAATTTTTCTTCTTAAATCCTTGCTTGAGGGAGTGATTTGGTGTTTACACCTTTTAGATCCTTGATTCTACACAATTTCTACTCTTTCTCTCAAGGTAATTTTTTGTTTCATGCGTTTTCCCTCCTTCTCTTCTCTCCCCTCTGTTTTATCCCTCTATTTTATCCCTCTGTTACCTCTGTTTCTGGCGTCAAAAGAAGGGAGAATAAATTGTTGTTGTTTGCCAGCTCATCAGATATTTACAAAACTGCCATTGACAAATTTTATGTTATTTACTATCCGACTATTAGCATTTTTTTTAAAATATCTTCCCGAACTTGGATTACTCTAAAATTTTAATCAAAAGTAGGGCTATATGTTATGATATTTCTCATAAAAGTTTAGTTCGATCTAATAGTCAGATTGAGCGTTCTGCTCAATAGCGTGAAACTAGTCAATATGAGAAATATTTTTATTTTTATTTTTTATTTGTTTTTTTTACATTTAACCATTTATTTTAATCATTTTTTTTCAGGGTTTCACATTTAATATCACGAATATAATGAATTTGGGTTACCAATCATTACCAGAAACAAGTTTTGGCTCATTTGAACCTATGGAACTCGACATCTTTTTTCCTATGAGCTTCTCCATATCCTTAAGTAAAGTTTCGCATATAACCCTTATACTACAAGTTAGCAACTTCAATTTTGATTCATCTGATAATCTTGATAACGAAAGATGGACTTTAGTCACTCATAAAAAAGGAATGAAGAAGGGTGCAGATGACAAAGCCAACTATAATAAAAATCTTGATGGTAAAAAAGACAATTGATGAGCCAATTCACTGAAAGATACAATGAAAGTTTACACTAGTTAAAAAAAGGTTTTGCCAGCTCAAAACTTAAGGCAACCCATTACACTGAATGAATACATGTTGAAGGAGCTAAGAAGGATTGGAAAATATATATATATATGCTTCTTGGTATCAAGTTAATGGAGAGAAAACTCTTACTAATAAAGCCATAAAAAAAAGTTATGATAAACTTGTCTTAAGGTGTATGCACCACAAAAATATCTTTCAACAATAAAGACTTATTGATCGGATCAAAACTCTATAATTGCCTCTCTTTTTTTTTTATCAAGGGTTATGTCATTAAAAAGATGGTGAATTGTATTTTGATGGATGGTGGATCAGCTGTCAATATACTACCTCTTAAAACTATAAAAAAGCTTTGGATTCCTATGGATAAACTCTTTCTAAGTCATATGATGATTCAAGGCTTTAATTAAGGAGGGAAAAACACCATGAAAAAGATAAAACTTGCTATACTCATGGTGAAAGATATGAAGTCCAATACACTTTTTCAGGTCATAAATGCCAAAACCACTTATAACATGTTACTTGGACGACCATGGATACATGAAAATGATATCATCTTCTCAACGCTTTATGAATATTTTAAGTATTGTAAAAATAGACAAGTGAGAAAAATAGTGATAAATACCAACCCCTTTACTATAATTGAAGCCCACTTTGCCTTAGTGAAATTATTGATTAATTAATATGGGTAAATGG
>Ga0325410_1006068_pt1 | contig 13274 bp, 9 predicted proteins | sample PopdelMetagenome_16_FD_206182 | JGI IMG/M metagenome (GOLD analysis project Ga0325410, IMG submission 206182) | Populus deltoides microbial communities from Bellville, Georgia, United States - Xylem-PdIQD-R3 | ecosystem: Host-associated > Plants > Phyllosphere > Stem > Wood/Secondary xylem... | reverse complement strand
TAAAGAATCCAAATTGTAGTTTCTCCCCTTGTAAGCTGTAATGTTAGTCCTAAGTAACACACAAGTCTGCTTGTAACTAATATCTTCATTTTCTTTGATGAACAAAAGGAATACGTTTTTCTTCCAAGAAATCTGTAAAAATCTGTAGAGAAAAAAACCTCTAATGGGAGAACTAGCATTTACTGCCTTGTAAGTTGGAGGATCGATCGACTAGCTTAAAGAAGCAGTGGAAATTTCCTACTTCTTTCTTCCCTGTGAAATAACGTATTAATGCCTGGCAATGGGAGCTCGTTAATCCTTTACCAGGCCCACAAATGAAGCGAGTGATAATGATCTGAACAGGGGTTGAAATTAACTCAGAATACTAACATTCGAAGTCTTACCTCTCGAGTTGAAACAGACTAAAGCTGCTAATTTAATTAAATCAGTGAACAGTTTCGTTAAATAAATAAATAAATATCATCACAACAGCAATTTCATGCATAGAAGTCAATGCAACTTGAGTAATTGTAACTATTGCCTCATGCATTGCATTGACTGACTCTTAGATGAGAAAGCAGATCCCTTTTCCAAGAGAAAAATAAAAAGTTGAAAGTATGTTTACCCTTTCCAACTTGAAGCATAGATTGCTGATCTCTGTATCTTTCTATGGCTTCCATGCCTTTAGAGTCTCATTCCTCTTCTTCTAGCTATGCATGGACATATATAAATGATGTGTTTCTGAGTTATAGACGAGCTGATATATGCTTGCAATGCAAACATATAGCCTTTTAAAAAAGAAATCAAGGTTTCTTCTTATCTCGCGGGGCCCATTTCTTGTTTTCATGCTTACTCTGCTTGTTTTTTCAAGCTTCAATCCCAGCCTTTCTTCTTACCTTGCTAAGACACCGGAATTTAAAAGCGTATAAAATCTTATTAATATCTCGTAGGTACAATATCAAAATTATTTGAAAATAAAAAAAAAACATATTAAAAAACAATTAAATAAAAAGCTTACAATCTATTTAATATATTTAACTAAGAATCTAATTTATAACCCTGTATATGTTTATGAACTAAACTATTTATTTTTATTAAAAACCTAAAAATTAAATAGTTTTTCCACAATTTAATTCAAAAGAAAACAAATCATAAAACTTGATAATAATTCATAAAATAACCCTGAATTATTCATCAAACCAATATAAAAAACTAAAATCACATAACAAGACTAATCTAGAATTTTATTAGATTTTTAGGGGTCAAATTGTAATTTTTTATCAAATTGCAGGACAAAACTAAAAATATCATAAATTCATAACTACATTAAGAGTTACATGGTCGTTAACTTCAGGATCCGTAAGATTAGTCGAGGTGTGTGTAAATTGACCCGGACACCCACATAATAAAAATTAAAAATATCTAACTCAATTTTATCATTTAAACAAATCATAACTTAAAATCATCATTCTTACCCAAATTATTTCAAAATCAACCAAATAAATAATTACCCATAATAATTTACCCATAACATTCCAATCAGTTCATCAATCAAACCCAAAACAAAATCTTTAAAATCATAATCTTCAACAAAATCAAAAATCAAATCTAAATAATATAATATACACATCAAAACATAAATCTTACTTATTAAATTTATTTTATTTAAATCTCTTCTCTTTTCTTTTCCTTCTTCTTTTTTTTCTCTTCTTCTTCTCCCCCTTTCTTCTCTCCTGCCAGTTCTCTCTCTGTTAAATCAGATTTTCTTCTTTTTTTTTCCTCTTTTTTTTTCTATTTATATTTTTCAAGCTTTACTCAATACCTACAATATTCTTTATTCATTTATTCATATTTCTAAGTCTACAAGAACATTGTTGCCTTCCACTATTTATTTTTTCAAAACATCACAGATTTTTTATATTACCTTCACTTTTGATTACACACGGTATTGACTTCTCAATCAAATGGAAACGACTTAAAATAAAAGACGAGGCTAAAAGTATACGGAACAATCATATTATAGTTTGTGAGTTCATCCACCCTTGTCTTACTCTTGTGACGAGAAAAGCAGGCGATGCAAGGAAAACACTTCAGAGATTACATGGTAATTTCCCAGCATGTGATTGAAATATTTTTGTCCATGTAAATTGTCAAGACGTGAGCACCGAGCCAAAGGAAATTTCCGTGTGCTTTATGATTGACCTGTTCAATCTCTGGCTTTGTCAATAAATACAATTAGTCCTCCGATTTTATTCTTTCAATTTTGTTCCTTAGCAAATCTAGCAAAGCACAAATCAGAAATGAGCCAACTTCCCATGTAAGCAAAAAGTTCTATCTATATTCTATCCTCCTTGCCTAGAAAGATTTCTTAGAAATTTTGCAATATAGAGGCAAGATAAAGAAAGCATTGTTACGTCCTTATATTTAACAGGCTCTCCTTGTTCCTTTATGTGCGTGTGTGTGTGTTTTGTTCTTGTTTGCAGATTTATCGGTGGACTAGATTTGGCACCCTTAGTGGTGAACTCCGATTTGCTCCAGATTTCATGTGGTGCTATAAAGGACCTTCAAACAGAATCCAGTTCAGATCAACAAGATTCTTGCAGTCTCTCCCTAAGATACAAGCTTCACAAGAAATCAAAGTATACCCACATAGCCTTCACCACTTCTACTTTATCTAGGAAAGAACTTCTTCAACAGGGAGGAGATTTGGTTTCATCAACGACTCTCAAGGAGCTTGAGTTTCCCATCTTTGACTTCTTATTCTCTGAAACCAACCGGTCGTTTTCCATTCATAGAGCTGCAATCATCCTTTTTAAGGCCCATTTTAAGGAGCTATCCCAGCTCAAAACTCAGGTACCCTTCTGAATCTTTTTTCGACAAGGCGTGTACACATTTGTCCAATATCATAGCCATGGTTGTTTTCATGATTTTTTGACGTTCTGGTGGCCATTTGGCAGTGTTCATGATTTCATTTACCATAGAATTTCTTAAAATACGAGAGAGAAAAGGTCAAACTTTCATAAGTTCATTGGATTTCTCATCTTTTCAAATAAGACAAAGTTACAGTAAACTTTACTAGCGTTTTTCTAATAACTTGATAAAGAATAGTTCTTTCAATGTTTTCAACGTCGGCATCTTGATATAAATATAGATAAGTGTTAGAATCTTAAAAAAATAATGATAAGAAATGCTTAGTTTGTTGACTAACTTGTCAAAATTATCAAGCATAGAGACTGTTTAGTATTCGAGTATCAATGCCATGGGCCGAAATAAAATTTTGAACCAAGACAAAATAGGCTAAAAGATGAAAATAAGATAAAGGATCCAACATTGTAATTATTGTATTATGAAAATATGTTCATGTGTTCTCTTTTAGATCCAAGATTCAAAGACTGGAGAATTACTGAGCACTCCATTAATTGTCACTGGACACTCAATTGGAGGATCAGTTGCTTCTCTATTTACTTTATGGCTTTTGGACAACATCAAACAGCCATTGCAAAAGAATCAGCCACCTCCGAAGCTCCCCCTCTGCGTCACTTTTGGCTCGCCATTTATTGGAAATCAAGGCCTCCAACAAGCAATATTAGAATTTTCAAATTGGAATTCTTGCTTTCTCCATGTCGTCGGCAACAAGGACCCATTTCCAAAAACTTCAATTGCCCACAACGATACTACACAATCTGTTTCAGAGGATTACAAGGCTTTCGGTACGTTTATCTTGTGTTCTGAAAAGGGATGTGCCTGTGTCGATGACCTTGAGGTTGTTTCAAGGTTATTGGAAAGCTCAAGAAAGAAAGCTTCTTGTGAATCACAGGAGATAGATTATTATGTTGAGATAGTGAATGATCTGAAATCTAAAGTTATGATCAGGGGGAATTCCCAGCTTGATCTATCATACGTGCAACCACTCAAGGCAGGAATAATCCTACAACTGGAGGCAATTGGAGTTGAAATGACCACCCAGGTAAAGAGTCTAATCCTTGATAAACTAAACTTTTATATTGGTATTGATTCACTGCCGGCATTTATCATTGTCACAATCTCTTGGAGCTTAGAGTTGGGCTTGTGCGCATCAAATGCAGCACATTTTTTAAATAAGTTCAAAATCAGCTTGTGACACATCCTTGTAAGGATACATCACTGATGCATAATGCCGTGGCCCGAGTTTATTTAGAAATGCTTGTTCTTTGGTAGTGTTAGATGATGTAAGAATTGGCAAACATTGATAATTTTTTCACAAGCTAAAAAGTTAAGATTGATGTGTTTTTGCTATGTTCTTTAAGTTCAATGCATAACTAAGGTCAAATGCACTTGTAATTCAGCAACAGCAGGAAAAAAAGGACAATAATAATCTTATCTCCAAGTTAGAAGAACGAGAAAAAGTCCTAATGGCAGAACTAGCGAAGACTAGGGGCTCGAAAAACAATTTGAACCAGATAAAGATAAAAATGGCCCAACTAGAATGGTATAAGAAGTTTTGCAAGAAGAAGGAGATAGGCTACTATGATTGTTACAAGAACCAACTCTGGAGGAGTGATAGGGATGTTACCAGGCTGAAGAAATTTCTCACTAATTACTGGAAAAATTTGGTGGAGAGCGCGCAGCGAAAGCCTCAGAAAGAAGGCGCATTCATCCGGGCGGCTTGGCTTTATGCTGGAAGAAATTATAGAAGAATGGTTGAACCGCTAGATATTGCTGAATATTATAAAGAGAATGGTAACAGAGACTATCAAACTCATGGAAGATCTAGACATTACATTTTGCTAGAGCAATGGCAGGAGGAGGATGATGCGAAGAAACTCACAAGCTCACCAAATAACAAGAAGAAAGAAGATGTGGCTGGTATTCTAACAGAGGATTCTTGCTTCTGGGCAAAAGTGGAGGATGCTCTGATTTCATGCAAGTTGTTGAAGGCTGAAACCTCATGCCCTGTGGAGAAACAATCGGCAAAAGAGAATCTAGATATGTTCGAGCAATATGCAATGGAACAAATCAATAACTATGCCGTATCTCCAGAAATTTTCTTGAAACAAAGCAGTTTCGTGAAATGGTGGAAACTTTTTCAGGGAATTATAGAAACATCCCACGATTCTCCACTCAGTGACTTCATGAAGAACGAAAGATATCTTCAATATGAAAAGCGATCCGCCTCCTTCCGTTAACTGCGCAAGCAATTTTATTTCTTCATGGTTTTCCCTTTTAAGAAACTTTATGAGATCTTACAGTCTCTATGCAATTTCAGAGAGACTGATAAGAGAAAAATAAGAAATTTATGGAATTTTTAGTGAGAGAAAATATGTATTGCATCCTCATTTACATTTTTCTCAAATTTAGGTGCCAGTAAAAAGGTGTTAAAGAATAATTTCCAAAATAAAATATTGATAATTCTAAATTCTAGTTCGTCTATCTCAATTATTGCAGTTGAATTAACCCTATGCCATGAAATTTAACAAAAATAGATGGGAAAATTGAGCCGATATGACCCAGTTATAAACCAGAATTGACCCAACCAGATTTGACCCGGGACATGTGCAATTTGCAATTTGGACCCTATAGATTTATTAACAAGTGAATTATTCAATTGACTGATTCTGTTACAGTTCAATAATAAAAGGTTCTTGCAATGATGGCTGGCTAATTTTGGAGGGAAATAGTTTTGGTTGAAGAGGTAGTTGAACAGGCTTGCATCACACGTGGTCAATTCAGTTATAGCACGTGTTAAGCTCTGTTAGAAACAGTTAACGGTTAGAGTTAATAGCAGTTGGAATGGTTAGTTGAAGTTGGCGGGAAAGAGGCTTGCTTGTATATAAATAACAGACTGTGTACTACGTGAAAGAAAGGTAATAAAAGAAGTAATTCTGCAGAAACTGTAGAACTCTCTCTCTTTTCAGTCCTTCTCCTCTCTATGCTTCCCTCTCAGTGTCCATTTTCTTCTCTCTCAAGATCTATCTTCTTTTCATTTTTTCTTCATAAGCAAGAAGATAATGCCAAGGAAGGCAAAACAACAAGGACCCACGAGGGCCAAGAGGAAAACAGATAAGAATTCTCACACCTTGCAGCCTTTTATTTGATAAGCGAGTTGACAGAAATAGAAAGAGAGTTGACTCGTGTTACCAATTTAATTATTTTTGTTTTTTATTAATTATTTTTAAAAATAATATCATCTTAATATTTAAAAAACTAGAGTAACCTGGGTCAATATCTAAGTCGATCCACCTGACTAATAGAGCACCAGATTAATCTGCGAGTCAGGTTTAAAAATTATAATGAATTGTTTTTATTGCTAAGCATGAGAATTCTGACAGCCATATTTTCCATTAGCAGAGTACAGCCATTCTTTAGATTCCCTTACCATTTCCCAGCTTCAAATACCACAGCAGGAACAAAACCCTTGTATATATACAAGCGTAACCATTAATTTTTTATTTTCCTCCATGGATATTATTTTATTTTTCTACAACATACAAAAATAATTTTATTTAGCAAAAAACATAAGCATAATAGGTGGAAAGCGGCCGCGAAAACAAAATATAAATTCATAAAATCAAAAGAGTTGGTTACTGGTTTCAGTTTATTCAAAGTGATGTCTGCTTTAATGACTTAGAACAGCACACAAGTTATAATTAAGAACATCAGACCTAAAAACTTTCTTATGCAAAAAGAACAGCAATTGGGCTTCTAACAACGTGATCAGCAGAAACCCAATTCAGATATCCCTGAGAAAATGGCAAATTCGTGTTGGCTGTTCGCGTAAATGTCACTGAATACGTTGCTTTCGGACTCCCCTCGCTGAATTGAATCACACCGGGTGTTACTTTAACATCAACACCTTGTGGTGCAATGATCTCAGCGTTGTAAGATGAGTTAAAAGGGCCAACATTTGTTACTGTCCTTGTGTATGTCTGAGGACTAGACGTCAAGTTTAGAGAAAACGAGGGATAGTTTAGCTGTGCTTCAGGTATGCTTGAGCTGTTCCGGCATGTCACGGAGCGCTGCACGATGATTCCTATAGCCGTGTCGTTGTAACCAAGACCACATAAGTAAGGAATGTAGTCGTCAGGTTGGATATCATAAATGAGGCCCGGATCATCTGCTTTCGTTGGGTTCACATGGCCTGAGCCGATGGAAAACACATTAACAGGATCGAAGGTATCATCAGTAATAGGCGTGCCTCCAAGATTTGTTAGATTAGCTGTAGTCATCATTGCAGATTTTATGGCAGCAGGTGACCAGTCAGGGTGCGAGCTTTTAAGCAATGCTGCAATGCCAGTAAGATGAGGAGTAGCCATTGAGGTGCCTGAAATCATATTAAATGCGGATTTTGTATTCCCGTTGTTGTCCACAGCATATGGCCATGCAGCTAGAATGTCGACGCCGGGGCCTATGATGTCTGGCTTCAAGATCCCAGGACTTGCCAAACTTGGGCCTCTTGAGGAAAAATAAGCAAGCTGGGGAGCATATGGAACCCCAAAAACAGTTCCTTCAAAAAGTATTGTGGCCATTGGTGATGATGTTGAGTTTATATAGGCTTTGATACTCAAGCCGTCTGCATAAGTAACATCTGATGCGGGTAGTACATGTAAATCGGCTGTGGTAATGTTGCCAAAAGACTCAGCATTCATGAGAATCATTGCAGCACCACCAGCATACTTCACTTCTTGACCTTTATCAACAGCTCCTGAAAACCCACGACTCTCACATAACACAACCTTTCCCTTGACATCAACATCTTTCAAGGACCCTGGATCGCAGAATGCTGAATCATTACCATTAGCACCAGCATAAATAAGTGGCAACAACGTCGATGAAAAATTTGTTGGCTGGTAAAACGATTGCCCATCATATGAAGCATTATTTCCAAGCAACACCTTTGCTCTTATGTTTCTGTCAACAGTACCAGCACCTACAGTTAGGATCCATGGGGCCTCGTTCGATAATGTCTGATTAAAGGGACCTGAATTCCCAGCAGCGCAACTCACGAAAACTCCTTTTTGAATGGCACCGAATGCACCAATTGCAATTGAATCCTCGTAGAATGGAATTGATGGGCCACCAAGTGACAGTGAAAGCACATCGACTCCGTCCTCCACTGCAGTGTCCATTCCAGCTAATATGTCGCTGTCAGCACAAGAACCAAACCCATTACAAACTCGATATATTGCCAAGTGAGCTAAGGGCGCTATGCCAACTGCGGTTCCATTGAGCTGACCATAAAAGCTCGCGCCTTGGACCCAACTTCCAGCAGCTGTGCTTGCTGTGTGTGTCCCATGCCCATTATCATCAACTGGAGGTTTACCAGGTAAATATAAACTTCTTGCACCAATAAGCTTGTTGTTGCATAGAGTTGCATTAAAATCACATTTCCCTTTCCATTTTGCTGGTGGAGGAGGCATTCCTTCGTCACTAAATGAAGGGTGACTTGCTTTTATTCCAGTGTCTAAGACCCCAATTATCACTCCCTTTCCATAATTGGAATGGTTCCAAAATCCTAAATTTTGCTGTAAACCCAAGAAGCTAGGAGTATGAGTTGTCTTCACATGGAAAATCTTCTGGGGCCGGGTTGACACGACCCCTTCCTTCATTTCCATAGCCTTTGCTTCCTGCTCCGTAAGTTTTGCTGCAAACCCTGTGACCACATTGTGGTAGGAATGTACCAAGCGCTGTTGGTTGGAGCTTGAGGTGGTAACTGTTGGTAAAAATGATCGATACCAGCTATCTACATCTTCACGTTTTGCGGACATCATGCCTTCTGGTTTCTTTAAGAAGATAATGTAAGTTTTCAACTTTCTTTCCTGCTTAATAATGGATTTAGCGCTGGATGAACGGACTTTTGAATGAATAACAGCTCGTGATGAGGTAAACATGAAAGTGAGAAAAAGGAGGATAGTGACCGCCATAGTTGGCAACATTTTGACCCTCCTGTTTTCCATAGTAGTAAGAGAAGTAGACAGTGCTGGTTATTTTGAGGTGAAACAACCTAAAAAACAAGGTTTTATATAGGGAGACAAAGGAAGAGAATGTGTATTACTTTGTTGGTATCAATGATAGCCGGCATCCAGTAGGTGGCTGGAAATTCTCCATGATCGATGTGTTTGCCGTCGGAGTATTTTAGCTACCTGTTGCTACTAGTTAACAAGACAGACACAATAGTCCGTCCAAAAACATTGCATGAGGAATTGATAACGCCGCTTGCCAGAATGAGCTGCATTAATCCTTGGATGTTGCTCCATGGCCAGCTGTTTTTTTTTTCTCATTGAGAACATAGCCGATTGCTTTCATCTAATATTAGTGATCTGTTCACGCTGGATTCTTGCGCATAAAAAATTGCATTTCAGCATAAATGTGTGCTATGATAAGCTCTGGTCACTACATGAAGACATTAATTATGTGTTCATATTGTTTATCAATTTACTTCGTTGAATAATGAAATTTATTTCAAGTTAAAATTCTTAAAAACTAAAAATATTATAACTTAAATATTTATTTTTTCATGTATCCTAGTTGCATTTTTTTAAAAACAATTATAACTCTTTATATAAAATAAACTTTTTTAAAAAACCTTATTAGTATTTTTTTTTTAGATAATAGTCAATTATATAAAAAATAACCATATAGTAGACGGCAAAGAAAAACCTTATTAATATTAAATATGAAAAAGAAATTATTCTTTCTAATTAAAAAAACAAATTTTTTTAGTAAAGATGAATAAGAAAATAAAAATGAAATTTCTAAATTAAAAAAAATATTTATTTTTCTTAAGAAAGTTCTACGTACATCAATCTTTCCGGTTAGAGTTGGTTGGTAATTTTGTGTCCTCTTTTCTTATTTATTTTTATTTTTTGTCAATTTTCCGGGAGTTGTTTGGTACTTCAGTCAGAATGTTATGGTCCGTATTCAATACCAATTTATTAGCCACTGAAATTTTAGAATAATATTAGGTTAATTATTGAATTTGAGTGGAGACTGGAGACCATAAAAGCGAATGTCATTTCAAAGTAAAGAATTTCTGCCTCTTCTTTTACAGTTTCCATGACTCTTTTGTTTTCTGGTAGCAAGTTACGATCCACAATTACCACTTCTCAATAATACTGCTTAGACAGTTACTGCAAGAAAGTAGAACCCTTCTCAAATTGAAGATATCTTCCGTTCTTCATGAAGTCACAGAGTGGAGAATCGTGGGATGTTTCTATAATTTCCTGAAACGTTTTCCACCATTTCATAAAACTGCTTTCTTTCAAGAAAATTTCTGGAGATACGGCATAGTTATTGATTTGGTTCATTGCATATTGCTCAAACATATCCAGATTCTCTTTTGCAGATTGTTTCTCCACAGCACTTGAGGTTCCAGACTTCAACAACTTGCATGAAATGAGAGCATCCTCCACTTTTGCCCAGAAACAAGAATCCTCTGTGAGAATGCCAGCCACATTTTGTTTCTTCTTGTTGTTTGGTGAGCTTTTGAGTTTCTCTGCATCATCATCCTCCTGCCACTGCTCCAACAAAATGTAATGCCTAGATCTTCCATGAGTTTGATAGTCTCTTTTATCACTATCTCTATAATATTCAGCAATATCAAGTGGTTCAACCATTCTTCTATAGTTTCTTCCAGAATAAAGCCAAGTCCCCCGGATGAATGCGCCTTCTTTCTGAGGCTTTCTCTCCACGCCCTCCACAAAATTTTTCCAGTAATTAGTGAGAAACTTCTTGAGCCTGGTAACATCCCTATCGCTGCTGCCAAGTTGATTCTTGTAACAATCATAGTAGCCTATCCCCTTAGTCTTGCAAATCTTATGATACCATTCTAGGTGAGCCATTTTTATCTTTATCTGGTTTAATCTTTTTCTTGGGTCCATAGTCTGCACCCGTTCTGCCATTAGGACCTTTTCTCTTTCTTCTAACTTGGAGATAAGATTTTTGTTGTCCACCTTTCTCTGTTGTTGCTGAATTTCAAGTGTATTGGACATTAGTTATGCAATGAACTTAAAGAACATAACGAAAACACATGAATCTTAACTTTTTGGCTTGCGAAAAGTTTATCAATATTTGCTAATATTTACATCTAACACAGTGATTGCGAATGCATTCTTAAACGAACTTGCGATGCAGCATTATGCATCACAGGTGCATCCTCATAAGGATATGTCACAAGCTTATTTTTTGACATATCTTGGTGCATCACATTTCTTACATTTGACAAGCAAAAACTCAAGTCAAAGCTCCAAGGGATTGTGACATTGATAAATGCCGGCAGTGAATCAACACCAATATAAAAGTGTAGTTTATCAAGGATTAGACTCATTACCTCGGTGGTCATTTCAACTCCAATTGCCTCCAGTTGTAAGATTATTCCTGCCTTAAGTGGTTGCACGTATGATAGATCAAGCTGAGAATTCCCCCTGATGATAACTTTAGATTTCAGATCATTCACTATCTCAACATAATAATCTATCTCCTGTGCTTCACAAGAAGCTTGCCTTCTTGTGATTTCCAATAACCTTGAAACAACCTCAAGGTCATCAACACAGGCACATCCCTTCTCAGAACACAATATAAATGTACCAAAAGCCTTGTATTCCTCTATGGCAGATTGAGTAGGACTATCGTAGTGGGAAATGGAAGCTTTTGGAAATAGGTCCTTGTTGCCGACGACATGGAGAAAGCAAGAATTCCATGTTAAACATTCTAACATTGCTTGTCGGAGGCCTTGATTGCCAATAAATGGCGAGCCAAAAGTGATGCAGAGGGGGAGTTTCGGAGGTGGCTGATTTCTTTTTATGTTGTCCAAAAGCCATAAGGTAAATAGAGAAGCAACTGATCCTCCAATTGAGTGTCCAGTCACAATTAATGGAGTGCGCAGCAATTCACCGGTCTTTGAATCATGGATCTAAAAGAGTTCATAATCAGGACCATGATACAGTGAAACAAGACAGGAACATATTTTCGTAAAATAATAATCTCCATGTTGGATCCTTCTCTTATTTTCGTCGTTTAGTCTGGTTTGTCAAGGATCTAGTCATACAAAATCATAAACTTAATTTAAGGACCACAAGAAAATTTGGCGTTTGTGTGTTACTTCAATATGTATTTTCCTAATAATTATGGTCAATGTGTAGTTTTCTGATTCAATGACGTGAGATTTAAATGATTCAATAATGTACACTTCATGTTGAAAAAAGATTCAGAAGGATACCTGAGTTTTGAGCTGGGACAGCTCCTTAAAATGGGCCTTAAAAAGGGTGATTGCACCTCTATGAATGGAAAACGACCGGTTTCTTTCAGTGCATAAGAAGTCAAAGATAGGTAAATCCATCTCCATAAGAGTTGTTGATGAAACCAAATCTCCTCCCTGTTGAAGAAGTTCTTTCCTTGATAAAGTAGAAGTGGTGAAGGCTATGAGGGTATACTTTGATTTCTTATCGAGCTTGTATCTTAGGGAGAGACTGCAAGAGTCTTGCTGATCTGAACTGGCTTCTGTTTGAAGGTCCTTTATAGCACCGCATGATAGCTCGAGCAAATCAGAGTTCACCACTAAGTCAGCCAAATCTAGTCCACTGATAAATCTGCAATAAAAAACAAGAACAAAACACACAAACACACAGACGAACATGGAGCCTGTTAGAAAATAAGGATGTAACATGGCTTTAAAATGCAAATTTTACCAGGGAAGGAGGATATTAGAATATAGCTAGAACGTTTTGCTTACAGAGGATGTTGGCTCATTGTTGAGTTGTGCTTTGCTAGATTGGTTTAGGAACACAATTGTAAGAATATAATAGGAAGAGTAATTGTATTTATTGACAAAGGCAGAGATTGAACAGGTCAATTAAAATACACATATGAATTTCCTCTTGACTTGATGCTCACCTCTTGCCTATTCACATGGAAAAAAAATTCAATCACATACTGGGAAATTAGTGTGCAATCTCAATGTGTTTTCCATGTATCTCCCGTTTTTTTTCCTTCTTTAAACCTATAATTTTTCTTGCTAAAATCCAGAGAAAATTTCCATAGATTCGTTTCTTAGCGCTTACATGCTATCTGGAACCCATCATGTCCCACCATGGCGGCATTGCATTCAATGATATTTTCCGAGAAGTATTCGGATCTATGGCATGCGTTGAGGACTTACTGAACCCAAACTTCTATGAAACTTCTCATGAACTTGGACTTTTAATTACCTGTCTAATCTTTGAAATGTCATTCAGTGATATTCTTCGGTCGGAATGGATTGCAGGGCATTTATCCAAATTTTCTGCATCATTCTGGCATCCAACAGCCCATTTGATTAGACT
>Ga0325410_1006067_pt1 | contig 13274 bp, 5 predicted proteins | sample PopdelMetagenome_16_FD_206182 | JGI IMG/M metagenome (GOLD analysis project Ga0325410, IMG submission 206182) | Populus deltoides microbial communities from Bellville, Georgia, United States - Xylem-PdIQD-R3 | ecosystem: Host-associated > Plants > Phyllosphere > Stem > Wood/Secondary xylem... | reverse complement strand
AGATAGACCACTATACATTTACATTTTCCTTGTTTTCATTCTCTTTCCATTATTTTTCGTCTTCTGCTTCTTCTTTTTTAATTTGTTTTTAACAATTAATTAATTAGATTCATTGTCCGGGTCTTGATCAGAATTAAACCAAATAGCCATCAAAATGTTTCCAAACCCACTAGTTAAAACATGTGAAGTTGATATTTGTAAATATTTAGAGACTGTTTCTCTTCGTGATTTTACCATGTTTTTTTATTAATTATTATTTTTGCTTTACATATTTTGGGGTTTCTTATTATTATTTTGATGTGCTAATATTAAAAAATAAATTTTAAAAAATAAAAGATAAATTATTTCGATGTATTTCTAAGAAAAAATATTTTAAAAAACAAATGTTTTATCACAATACCAAACACTATTTTAAAAGGATAAATATTTAAATATTATACAGTAGTATTTGATGTTTTACCCTTAAATAAATATCAATTAAAAAATATATATCAATTAAGTAAATTGGATATGAGCGAAGGATTTTCACGAATTTTAAAAAACAATTTGGCTCACTTTATAAATTTTATATACTATTCTGGATCACTAATTCCATTTTATGAATTTTACGAGTGAATTCTGCGATCCAATGTTCTGCAAAACTCGAACACATTTATTCGGGCATCGAATTTGCAACATTTAGCATTACTCTTTGGAGTGATGATAGTTAGTGTTTTTTTTTTATATATAATTTTATTTTTACCACCACTATAAAATAGGATTAATGATGGACGAATGTTCAAGAAATAATTAATAATATTTCATTAGTTATTATTTGAGTTGATTTATAAAAGAAATAGATACAAAGAAAACTTTATAGTGCCAGGAATTATATTTGATGCAATCGTATCCTCTATGTTTCTCTTTTCATGGCCTAGAAAGAGTGATGACTTGACACAAATATCAATGGGTTGCCTTTATATTTTAAATTTTAAATATGCAAATCAAACCATTAATCAATAGATCTTAGTTGCTACTCATTTTTAAAAAGAAAAGAATGGGAAAAAAAGAAGAAAAGTCCCGAGGAGCGAGTTTGATGATAAAAAAGTTTGCTTTATCTTTTCATTTTCATTTTTAATAGAGAATTTTAGAGATGAAACCATTTATTGTTTTAAAGTCCACTGGGTAGGCTAAAACATGAGGGAATATACATATTTTTACGTGTAAGATCCATTATATAAATAATGATTAAACTATTTGGTCTACATGAAATCAACGCGTGAGTGTTTTTTTTTTTTTGGAAAATCTAAAAAATTCCTCTAATTATCGAGTCAATCAATATTAATTTTGCTTGTAAATAAATTGTATATAAATTTTATCCCTAAACAATTTTAATTTCTCAATTAGTATACGCATTCATCCTCTTTTGTGAGGTCTGGTTTATTTACATAGGTATTTACGATATTATTAGGTCCTTTTGGAATTCCTATAGGTAAAGTCTTTTTTGTTTTCATGCTTGGATACTATCTTGACGGCATAATTTTCAAATTATTGATATTTTTGTAATTAAATAAAATTAGTTAAAAAAATGGTTAGATGGGCTGATCACTAACTCTCCAGGGCCACGAATCAAGCCTTGAGATGTAGCCTAAAAGCCAAGCTGGGCATCCGAGACAGCAGTACCATGCCGCGACAGAGAACGAAACTATTGTTTCTCTACTTTTTCTGCTGTTGAGCCCAATATGGAAGTGTGGCTTGAATAGATAGGGATGAAAATTCATTTATTATTTATTTATTTTAATATATTTTTGAGCAAAAATTATTTAAAAAAACACGGCTATCATACTTCATACTGTCTTACTTTGGATTTTTTCAACACTGTTGGCTGAGAAAGTGCATTTCCAAATCTGCTCATGAAAGCAATAAAATTCTCGTCGTAATTAAAAACATAATTTTTTTAGGATTATCGCTGGTTAATAGCAATAGTAAAAAACCAAAAGAATGGTAAAAGCATGTTTAGAATTAATCACCTCTCTAATCATGAGGGGTAGGAAGCTTGATGGCTAAGGGTTGTAATTAAGAGTTAGGTGCAGATTATTAATTAATTAAATAAATAAATAAAAACACACCAGCATTCAGAGTAAGATGACTATTACGGGTGTGCACACAAATAAATGAACCCTATATATATATATATATATATATCACAGTGGAATATACAGGTGGCACCTTGGATTCCTACTATTTCCAGGTCTTATAGGACCCTTTTTAAACGTGCCTTGTGTATTTTATTTTGAAGAATATGCACAATGTGTGGAAAAATGGTCTAATCTGCCCCACCATTACAATGATATCCACCAAGAAATTTTGTGGCTTTAACAAATATCGTGATGCTTTTCAACCCTTGATCATGACCTGCCTGGGAATTATATCTTGCATTCTCCACGCACAGAGTGATATATACTTCAAAAATATCTCCATCATCTACCTGCATGCATGAATCCAGCAAATCACTACTCCAGCTTATAGCATGAGGGTATCCTCAATTCTTCTTCTTCTTCTTCTTCTTCTTCTTCTTATTAGGGTTCTTGTTAGGGTTATTGAGTCTGGTATACATGGAAAATAAAGGGGCATGCAGAGATCATAAGAAAGAACAGAGTTAATAGCATTTTATTAGAAAAGAAGAAGAAAGGTTAAGTGCTATAAAACAATTATATACCATGTTAGACCTCCACATTAAAAAACAAAACAAAAAAAAAGTTTAAAGAGAAAGTCAAATTTCTAACCACTTTGATTATTAATAAAAACTGCCGGGGATCCTGAGATGCTTCTAAGGATTACGTACTAGCATTGATGAGTGCTAGAAATACGTGACCACTAAGCAAGATATATATCAATTAACAAAAAAGAAATAAAAAAAACTAAAATGATGACGCTTTCATTATTGCAATGATTTTTATTTTTAGCATCATGCTTAATAGATATTGAAATTTATGATTAGTTGCTTTTATTTTTTATATAGTTATTTTTATTTAATAATTTGAGTCATAAATTTAATTTAACTCGAGTTGATTTTTTTAAAATTTATTTTCTATAAAAATTCTTGGGTCTCATGAATTCATTTGATAAATCTTTATTGTAGGTGACTTGTACAACTATTGAAGAAACTAGAGCTTAATTTAATTCAATTATTCACTATTGTTCAATTATTAGTGGACCCCTGAGGGTTTATACTTGCTTTCGTATTAACACATTTAATTTAATTCTATAGAGCATTGCGCCCTGATTTGCATTAAGAAAAAAAACTAGAGCTGCAGTATTGTATGGTGTCTCCTCTCAGCAAATTAAGGAGGCAGGCCAATCTCCTATATATAATGCTTCATTCAGGTTGTCAATCTCTTATCAAAGGGCAGGCCGGATGATGATTATCTGTCTGTGTTGGGAGGATAGTCTACTTTTACCATCCAATTCTCAGGAATTTATCTGTAGCAGGAGAGAAACACAGTAGAATTACGACTCATTGCTTAGCCAATATAGTCAAGTATGAGTTTCAGGAAACTACCCTTATGGAGGACGGACGTGTTTCCATGCCTATACTCCTTCTTTGTATGAAATCCAGGAAGAAGAAGAAGAAGAAGCTGTCTTGCTATGGCAGAATTCGTACAGGTTCCATCTGTACATTATATCCAGAATACGTACGTGTCTCTTTGAAGTTTGAAGAGTTTACGAGCTTAAATTGTAGTAGAAGCTTTAGATAAATGGTAATGATGTAAACATTGTTTTTAACACATTTATAATCAATTTTTTTTTTGCTAATATAAGAAAAGGGGCCATTTAAATTTCTTTATACCGCCCAACAACTGGATTAAGACAAATTGCGAAGTTACATAATAAATAGAACTCTAATACAAATGGTTTATATAAAAAATTGATGTCACTTTAATTATCATCCTTTACAAGTTGAGATTTAAAAATGTTAATGACCTAGTGGTCAACCTTGACCCGATCAAATTAAAAAATATTAAATTAAAAAAATATTATTTTAATAAAAATAATTGATTTAATCTTTCATAAATTCTCAATCAAGATTTACCAACTAAAAATATTAATTTGATTTGTGTTTGATAATAAAAGAAAAAAAAAACATCCACGTATTAAAAGAAAACTAAAAGCTCATGTGAATATGAATAATGAAACATCTCAAATTTTGTTATGAGGTTCTCAAAATGTTGAGAAAAAATTATGGTGTTAATGCTTGATTATCATTTTTTCACTCTTGTTTTTTTTTTAATTTTACCCTTAAATTTTATTTATTTATTTTAATTTAATCATCTTACATTGAGTTGATTTATCTTTAAACTTAGTGATTTGTTACATTTGAGATGATAGAGGCTCTCAAGATATTGAGAAAAAATTATCATGCTCAATTAATGCTTCATTAGGCATAATAAATTTTAAAGTTATGGATTTAAAATAACTAAAATTTTAAGGACTAGATTTAAAACTAAAACAAATATCCAAACTTTTTTTTTCAAATTAGAAACTGGATTGAATTGTTGCATGTAAAATGCACGCCAATAAGTTAAAAAAGTCGTAGAACTGTGACGACGTATACAGTAGCCACAAGCTCTAAACACGACCACAAATTTGACCAATGAAGTCATCATGACGAGGGCTTTTTACCTGGTGGCGCATGAAGACAAATTACCTCCAGTGTGGCTTCAACAACCTTTTAATTCTTTTTCCATTTTTTTCTTTGTCTCATCTTCTTGGTTTCTACACCTAACGCTTTTGATGTCTTTTTATGTCAAATTTAATCTTTATTTTTTTTTAATTTTTAGCAACAATTATAGTTTGTTTTAACAAAATTTTATGCTCGGTAAATCATGAAATAATAATTAAAATCATGAATATGTGAGATAATGTGAAATGAAAAAAATATTAAAAAAATAATAAAAATGCAACTTGGGAGGAAACACAATCAAATGTTGATTGCAATATCTACCCATAATGTTTTTTTTTCACTTGATTTTTTTTTAATTTTATTTTTTAATATTAAATTGATTTTGAATTAAGTTTGATGTTTTGATTGGTTGAATTCATGATTTTAATAATAAGTTTTGATTTAAATTAATGCCCAATTTTAAAAAATTTAATTTATTTTTTTTTAATGGTGAAAAAAAATTAACAATGCTCTCACTTTTTTTTTACTTTGAGAAAAAAAATTGCTCTTTTCTACATCATAGCGCGGGGCAACAAAATAGTCTCCTTTCTAAATTTATCTCCTGCAGGTCGAAGAAACTCCAAAAGAGTTTTCTTTTAACTGTATTTAAAATTCAAAACTTAAATTAAAACATGCACAAGCTCATACTTGTTGTTGATGAGAAGCTGAGAAATGAAAAAAACGCATCAAAACTAACCTTATCACATACTAGATGTATAAAGAAGAACTGAATAGCAGCGAGCAGGGACAAGCAGATCGATGCACAGGCCTGCTTGTCATGGAGCCACAATCGTTCTTATCTAAGATACACAAATATTTAATGACTTGAAACACATCAGGCAAGGCTGGCATTGCCCAAAATATCATACCACTATCTATATATGTAATCTTACAAATAAAATTCTGTGTTCTCAAGCTGCAAATAGTACAGATGCTGCAGAGGATTCAAGATCCCCTTCTACAACATACAAGTCTTTGGCAATTCTTCAATACGGATACATTTATTCTTGCATAATTTGAAACATGTGACATATTAGAAGAAATTGTAGTGATAAAAAAGAGAAGCTAAACAACACTAAGGTTATTGATTTGAGTCATAAATACCACTGAAGTAGCCGATAAATTAAACTCCATTTCCTGATGGAACAAAGCTAGGTAACATGCGCAGCAGCAAGGATAATTGACTAGAAGAATGCCCGGCTACCATAAAACACTCGACCTCCGTCCTTTTTCTTCTTCTCAAGCTCTAGTTCATTTCTGTGACTTTGAATCACGTCACCGCGGTCCTCAGGTTCCGGTTTGTCAAGATCCATAGGTAGCTTCATCTTGGCCAAAGATTCTGTGAATTGTTGCATGCTCCTCATGTACATGTCTACTATTTGCTGCTGCATTGCAGACTGCTCGGCCTCAAGATTGATGTTTCCTAGTGGAGCTGAAAATACTTGACCAAATTTAATAGAACTCATGTTTCCTTCCTTATTGCTCTCCTCCTCCTTGCTTGTAAAATTTGATTCCTTTTCATCTCGGACTTCATTTCCCTTCTTTGAAGTTGGAGTGTCAGGGTAAGCGCAGGAGTTATGATTAGCCTCTTTGGTGATCAAAACGTTAAGAGAGTTTGATGACTGACCACCTAAACGAATCTTTCTCTCAACGGAATCGGAGGAATTTCTGTCATCGCTCAGGCTTGTTGTCGTAGAGCTCAAGAAACTGGAGTTTTGGGTGCTGCCATTAGGAGAACCTGAACCTCCTTGATTTTCCTCGGAGGAATTTGTTGTCATTTCATAGTCATGAACAGCAGGTTGTGGAGAGGCACCAAGGTAAAGAAAAGAGCCAGGCCTGGAACCCATGCCATCAAAATACTCTGAGACCATTTGTTGATTCTCTCTAACAACATTGATATCAGGAAATTCAATTCTCGAATACTCAACTGGCTCCAAAATAACCTCCGATATCTTTCTATCAAGAAGCACAACCTCTGATGATATTGACGAGTTGGCAGTTGTTGCTGAGGGCTTAACAGGCAAAGATGTGTTTAAGGAAAGAGACAATTGGACAGTGCCAGCTGGAGAGTGAAAGAGGTCAGTGGAGGAGAGGCTGTAATCTTGAGTCACCTTTCCTTTGCCAGAAACTTGTGAAATAGGGACCAAAGCAAATCCTAGAAGCTGATCCTCCATGTAGTTTCTAACTCTACTAAGCATCCAAATCTCACATTTGAGGACTGCATCAAGTTGAGTGAGTTTCATCATGAAGTTTTCATTGAATTCTGGGTTTTTTCCGCCTCCATTGATAATTCTAGTTGAAAGGGTTTCATCGGGATTATAAGTTAGAGAGAATTTTGCATAAACATCTTGGTTATCATAGATACATATGTTGTGAATATTCCTGGCATGATGAACATAGATTTCAAGAATCCCGGAGAACTCAGAATCGCCATCTGCATCGACCATCGTGTTTGAATTCGGATTGTACCTGAACCCAGTTGATTCATTGAAAGAATCCATCAAAAGAAAGTTAATTCTTCAATGTGATGCTTCACGGGAGTTTCAAGACTATATCCTATTTGGTTCAGGTTTGGTGAGAAAGCTCCTATATATGAGAGAACAGAACAAAAACAGGGCTGACGCAAAGAACAATCTATGCATCAGTGATAAGGTCTTGTTCCTATACGAGTATCACTGAACTCTTTCAAGTAGTTTTAGAAGATCAGTGAATGGATTTGGTAATAGGAAGAATGTTTTGAAGAGGAAGAAAATAGAACAGAGCAGAGCAAAACAAGGAGGTTTCAGAGAGTTAATTGATTGCTTATAATGCACTAGAAGCCTTTCACTCTAGTTTCTATATCCTTTCTGGCTTCTGGCTTGTGTTGGCAGCATCGATCCATGAATTCAAGGAAAAGACTGGAGATAAAAGAAAAGAAAGAGGAGACAGGCAGAGAGAGAGAGAGAGAGAGACTCACAGTGGAATAAAAGAGCTTTCTTTGTGCAAGTTGAAGAGGTAGGTGTGGTAGTAGGTAAGAATCAAATGAGAAAATCAAAAAAAGATGGTGATGTTGCTGCTGCTGCTGATGTTGTGGCTTGTTTTCGCATGCCACTTCTTCTATTCCTTTTCTATAGCAAGTGGTGGGTGAGGGATTGAGATTTTTGAAGGCTTTGCTTTGCTTGACATTGCAGCTTCCACTTCCAGTGGACTTATTTTGCTCAGCTGATGTAATTGGAGGTCCCACCTTTTGGCCCCACTCTTCATTATCACTCTCTCCACCTATCTCCCTCTACAGATGCTCTCCTAAGCTTTAAGACAAAATAATCCCTTCTGTCCTCCCCTACATCGTTCATGGCTTTATGGGAAGAAATTGTCTCCATGATCCCATACCACCATGATGTAGAAAACGTAGCAAATGGTTCAGTACAACGCAGAATAATATATTAAAAAAAAATAGAGCAGAATATAGCAGAAAGTATATAATAAATATAGAACAAGGTATAGAAGAATTTATGTTATAGAATCTATGTTGAAAAACATAATCCGATAAAATCATAAATAAAAAAAGGTGCTAGTGAAAACATCTATAAGAAATTTCATGAACTATATGATGCATACAAATTAATTACCCCTGTACTCTGTAGAATTCCTTGGCATCAAGGGGATCGAAGCGTACGAGGATAACTAATCAAATATATATAAAGCAGTACTTCAAGCAAACTATTCAAATCCTTCAACTGCTTCGCTTGAATGCCATTTTGTAGAGTAAAAGTCATCTGAGGGGAAGCTTCATTCATTCACCATGTATACGTGGTCAATCCTAATCTTGAACATTAAAATGATATGATTGCTCTAATTCTAGTACGTGCATACCAGCTTGCCTAATTAAGTTTGAATGGAACTATAGATGATCTGATTTCCCACGCCAGGTCTCCATCCATAGCACTAAAATCTAACATGAAAGCTCTTGGTATTTATTGGATTCAGGTGGCAAGCACTTTAGCCGGGTACTTGACTATCTTGTATAAATCATGAGTTGATTTCTCCGATTTATATTATAAGATCGGCTGAAGCTTAATTACTCAAGAATTTAGGTTTGTAAACAGATATTATAATTGTAATGCTTTCAGGAAATTGGAGGAAATGACTTTAAATCGAAGCTCATTTTCTCCTAAAACCTCCTTTCGAACTCATTATTTGCGATTCTCTTACATTGTGGCGGAGCCAAGAGGTCCGGTGGACGTCCTCGAGTTCAAAACAGTTTTTTAGATTTAATGAGTTTTTTCAAAAACAAAAAACAAAAAAAGTTTTGTTTCAAAACTGACGAAGATTTGCAATTATGAAGTAGGCCTGCCTATTTTATACTCCTATATGAAAGATTTTTTTCAATCTCAGGACATTCTACTCCTCCATCCCCTTAAAAAAAATTTCTAGCTCCTCCACTAATTTTAAATAAATTCTTCGACTTGGTTGGTTGATGGAGACAAGTATCTATCTCCGTGGACAGGCATATATATATGAAAGTGAAGTTTTTTATATATGGTGATTTACTATGTAAATATAAACGAATAGATATTACATACATAAATTTATCGACAACATGGATAAAAGTTACGATTCTTTAAAGTTACAATCTTAAATATATAAAGAATGTTGATATTTTTTAAAAAGTTTAAAATTTAATAATTTAATAAAAAAATAACACACCAAATATTTATATAGAAGTTAAAATAAAAAGAATTCAAAATTAAGTAGAAAAATAATCAAAATCTAAAATTAACTAGAAAAATAATTAAAATAATATCTTCTAGGTTTAATTTGAGAGACTTTCAAATCTTGACTATTTAAAATAAATTAACCCTTTGATAGAATTGTCAGATAAAATTTAAACTTGATTTGATAATTAAATTTAAAATTATGAATTTTTTTTTGTTATACTACGTGTTTATTGCGTTCAAGTTTTTTCATAAATTTTATTTTGTTTATCTAATTCATAAACATACATATATATATATATATATATACACGGGTAAGATGAGTGTTTGCACACTCAATAATTAAGAGAAACACTTAAATAAGCAATGCCTAAGACATTAGTCTATTTCATAGACAAAACTGTAAAAATAAGCAATGCCTAATAACAGTTTGAATAGATTAACATACATATTTCATAAACTTGATTTGACAATTAAATTTAAAATTATGGTTTTTTTTGGTTATGTTGCATATTTAATGCGTTCAAGCTAGCTTTTTCATAAATTTTACCTAACTCATAAACATAGATACACCGATCCACGGATAAGATGTGTGTGTACACACTCAATAAATAATTAAGAGAAACACTTGAACTAAATAAGCAATGCCTAAGACATTAGTCTAATTCATAGACAAAACTGTCCAAAACACGAAAAGGAGAAAGAAAAAGCGACTTTCTGATAATGAATTCGTTCGTCCAAAAGAAGATTGCCATGATCGGTTACAAAGTCTGATACATGACCTCAAGGCTGCAATCTTTCTCGATGGTAGTTAGTGCAGGATTCAAACTTGAAACGAAGTCCTCAACTTGGCTATTTCTTGGCAATCACGGGAGTATGTTTTGACTACCACCAGCAATTTAAACTAGAAAATGAGAAAATTGGGGCGACGTTAATTTGACTGCGTAGTCTTATTGTTGTTTTTCATTTCTCCGAAGATTTGAGAAAATCCTTTTTATTTCTACCTGAAAAATGCGAACTTTCTTTTTTCTTTCCTTTTCTTCGACGAAGTTGTTTCGCCGGTTCTTGGTGGTGCTCTCGGAACAGAAAAATGTTTGTTATTGTCTCTGTTTTGGAATACATTTTTTCTGGAGAGATTTCCCTCTATAAAAAACATAAGTCGGGGACATAAATTATTTTTTTATCCCTGTAACGTCTCGAAATGGAGTTTGAAGAGGCACTCGAGCTATTGTTTAGAAAGGACACTTGTCGAAGGAGTTGAAATGGAGCGAGTTGGTGGAAATGTGCTTTCATTCAATGGCAGGTGTAGGGCCTTATTTAGTGATTAAAAAGTCGTGCGATAATAAATAAGCACATAATGGATGGCTCTAATTTTTTCGCCCAATCATCCTCCCAGGGAAGTAAGAGATGAAAGTGTCTCGAGACAGGGAGTTTTTTCTAAAAATATATATATTTTTATTTTAAATTATTTTTTTTAATGTTTTTGAATAGTTTTAATGTACTAAAGAATGATTTTCTTACATTTTAAAAAACAATTTCTTTACCGTCCCAACCACTTTATCAAAGTGAATGGATGGATGTGCCGGCTTCGAATTAAGAACGCAAACCCTTCTTATTTCGCTATCAATTATACTTCCAAGACAAAATCCCTTATTGCCGTTATTAAAAAATAATTGTTACAATACAAGTAGTCATAGATTAATGAATGCTTATCATTGTGAATAGACTTGGCACAAAATATTCGAAAATATATTCATGATCTTGATTCTTGATTCTTGTGGAAATATTTTATACAAATGCTATGTTTGCTTAAAATCAAATTTATTCATTTTCTTTCAAAAGAATACATCCATGATCAGCTTCTTTAAAACTGAGTCATAACTCAATGCACAAAAAATAGATGGAATATACTATCACTGTAAAAGTAAAACTGAAGAGGAGGAAGAAGAAGAAGAAGTAAACTAGTTTTTTACAAACCCAACGGCCCTTTCATGATGATTTCAAATTTTGATTATTTCGGGCTTTTAATGGGCCTCATACTGCAAACAAGGAGCCCTAACGTAGTTCAAGGCGCAACAGAATGGCTTCACCAGACCCATCATTAAGGTTCCCCGCCCAGTCTTGAGGCTCTCGAACTTTTCTCTGCGGAAGATGAAGAAAGCTCGACTGAAGAAGCATAATGGCCTCGCGACTTTCAGGAAAAAAATAATCGTTTGCATTGTTTTCCCTCTCTACTCTGCTTGAGATATGGGATTCTTGGTTCTCATCACACTAATCGACTTCAGAGATACAGAGCTCCACAAAAACGATAACCCATCTCTGCAAATTATTCTCTGAAATGGATGAGCACTTCGTATACTCATCCATTTCATGCGCTTTCTTTGAATATATATGATTAATTGCATATGTCGGTTGCATTGCGCTTAATCATGAACCTTCATGCATAAATAATTAAATAACTGAGAGGCTTTCTTGCAATGCTGTGAACGAGGAATAAATATCAGTTTGCCGAAAAGACGGTGGGTTTTGAAGGAATAGTATCTTGGAGCATGTCCTAGCCTATAATTTGGCAGCCGATATGAAGATCATAATACCAATGATTTTTAATGATAACGGATATTTGAAATATCTCTCAATTATCACACCAGCAGGAAAGAATGTTCCCCACCCTACAAGGTTCAAGATAGCATGAACCTGATCAGGAGAAGTAACATTATTTAGCTATATAAATATGTATTTAGTAAATTAGTACCATCTGGGATCAGTATTTTTAGTTTTAGTTTCTTACCGTTCTTAGATGACGTTCCTGCTCTCCCACATGTTGAGCCCATCCAGTCTTCAAGTCTATTGTTTCTGTACTATCAACATTTTGGAGAGCTGTGGGGTGCATCTTAGGTTCTGTTCCTTGGACTTCATATCCAACTTGCCACACATGATTCAATCTTGAAACATTGTACATGGAAGGAAGTGCTAGTGCGGCATGTAATGTGAGGTAGTCTACTGCTGTCACACAATCTGATTTCATACTTGGAAACATCGATTGCTGAAGGTTGTAGCAATATATCACTAGTGATTTTATAGGTGAGGGCAGTGAATTAGCCCTTTTAGCTGGATAATGCCTATCATTGTTCTTGTTCCAACCATCTGTGGCCTGTCTTATGGATCCAAACCCCAGGCTAGCCACATCGTATCTGCACTATTTAGCCTTATGCCAATGATGTTGTCAATTTGGCTTACATTGTGTTTATTGACTTCCCATCCAAATTCAACTCCTAAAGCGGTCATTTTCTTGCAGTTTGAGAAGTTCTTGTCCTGGGTTAAGTGACGGAAAGATTCACTACAAGGGGTGTAATGTGCAGCACTGCTGTTCACGAGAAAGAACAAGATTAGTATGGAAGTTATGGACATAGTAGTAGACGCCATTTTCGTGACCCTCAGTACTTCGTATGTTTCTAATGAATTATGGTATGTGCCATAAGGTTTAAAATGGCTTTATTCTATCAGTATGATTTATACGAGTTGTACGAGTTGTCCAGAAGTATTGCATAATTTCTTCATAATTATTGGAGAGGATGTTTCGACTACCACCAGCAATTTTAACATACAAAAAAAATGAGAAAATTGGGAGTAGGTTAGTTTGACCGTGCAGTGGTATTGTTTTTCATTTCTCCGAAAAGATGAGGGGAAAAAAATCCTTTTAAAGCCTAACTGGAAAAAAGAAATTTTGATTTTTCTCTTGTTCCTAAAGGTTATGCGTCAAAGGAATTTGAAGTAGACCAAGTTGTAGGCATGGCGCTTTCATCCAATGGCTTGTGCATTGCATTATCCAGTGATCAAAAAGTAAGCACACGATGCATGGCTAGAATCTTTTTGATCCT
>Ga0325410_1006063_pt1 | contig 13286 bp, 9 predicted proteins | sample PopdelMetagenome_16_FD_206182 | JGI IMG/M metagenome (GOLD analysis project Ga0325410, IMG submission 206182) | Populus deltoides microbial communities from Bellville, Georgia, United States - Xylem-PdIQD-R3 | ecosystem: Host-associated > Plants > Phyllosphere > Stem > Wood/Secondary xylem... | reverse complement strand
TATATATATATATATATATCAACTATACCGTATAAAATGCCGAGCACAAGACCACACACAATCGCCGTTGTTATAACCCACAATAAAGCACTTTTAATTCTTTTAGCAACACTCCTGCAAGCCAAAAGGATAAAATTACGAACCCAATTAAAATGAGATTCAATTTACAAATTAATAATCTCCTAAAAAAATCAAATAAAAAAACCTACTTGTCCTGATCCCCTTCATAGTAAAACATCGCAAAAGGAATAATGAAAAAAACAAGCACAGCATCAACAATGTATACAGCAATCCACAGATCCTTCATTGGCAAGGTAAGATTGCACGCGCCATTATAAATCGCGTGACGACAAGCTTGCCGGTTGGCTACGTCAGCCGGTAACATCAAAATCGAGATAGCGGCAACGGAGAGGCCAAAAACAACAACGAATTTGGGAAAATAAGCTTGATTCTTGTCGTCCGGATGCTGGTAATTGACCAGGAGGTAGACATTGAACAAGAGCACGATGATGCATACTACTATAGCTACGATTACCAGTGCTAAATTGAAATCTCCCATTTTTTAACGCTCTCTCGATTTGAAATCGAGAAGAAATTAGGATTTCGTAAATTTTTTTCTTCAGATTTGGTTTAAAAGGGGACTAGGGGAGGTTCCTTTTGGGGTTTGGCTCCGGCGAGGTGCTTTGAGTATGGCGTGTGAGAGGAAATGACGGTTTTGTCCTGAGAGAAGGGGGTTAATAGCGGAGGGAGATGGGATATGTTAAAGGTGGGTTTGGGGTTTTCGATTATGTTACTGTCAAAGAGTCTATTTATTTTTGTTTTTTTAAAAAAAATTATTTTTTATTTTAAATTAATTTATTTTATTTACAAATTATTTTAATATACCATATTAAAAAAAAAAAATATATATATATATATATATAATATTATTTTTAAATAAAAATATTCTAAAAAAATAATCGTTTGGATTGAAACCAAAGCCCACGGTTTTTTGAGGGTGAGGCTATTGGCACAGCCTCTGTATTGTCAAAGCCTTTTTGAAATTTTATATTTAATACCCAGACTGCTTAAAACAATTATATATATATATTAGTGTAAACTAGCCCCTGCACTTGTGCCACGCTGCAGGTAGGTTTCAAAATTAATTGCTAATGTAAAAGAAGAAAATGTCTGTATTATAGATATGTTTTCTAGTATTATGTTTTTTTAATTGAAAAATAGAAAGATGATTTTTATTGAAAAATATATAATTTAATAAATAAATAAAAATTTGTTAATAATAATTAAAAACTAAAATAGAATGTTCATCTTCCTTATAATAGATACATATCTAAATATTTTACTTTATATGTCGTTTTTATTTTATATGTTTTATTTTATTTGTTAAGAGATTAATTTTGGTAGCTACACACAAATAACTTTTGTTTTTTTTATAAATGCAGGATGCAAATAAAATTTATATATCTGAAATTTAAAAGAAAAAATTTAAAAATAAATTACAATAATACCTCTAAAGTATTATAAAATTATAAAAACAAATAAAAAGATTAATTACTATTTAAAAAATAAAATAATAATTTTTAAAATCAAAGAGATGATATTAATTAAAATTAAAAAATTACAATTAAAAGAGATCAGACCCATGTGAATTGTTAAAAAAGAGTGGATAAGGCATCATCATCCGCTCTAGAAACATTATCATCCATTATAAATGACGAGTTATCCATTAGAGCATTATTTGATCACCTCTAATGTTAGAAAAACCAGGGTTCAAGTTTTTTGCTAAAAAAACTTTATTTTTTTCAACTTATTTTTTACTAAAAACACCTCAAAAATATCATAAAAACCTAAATAAAGAGATTTCCATACCAAAACATCTAAAAAACATCAATAAAGATATTTTCAAATCTAAATCACCCTATAATCAGTTCAAAAACCAAGAAAAAAATTAAAACATAATTTATAAATCTTGATCTATTTTTTATTCTCCATGTTTAAATGGAAGAAATCATTTTTATTCTCAAGTTGGCCTATTACCCACTCCAACACAGAAATATACCAACGAACCCACTGATGAATAAGAAACTGGAAGAAAAAAAAAAAAGGAAAGGGTTTATGTTTCTAGCGTAATGAGAGATTCGTATTAGCGCAAAAATGCAAGAATAAGAAGCTTTATTCACTATGCATTGTTGATGATGAAGAAAACAATGAAAAATATGTTAATCATGGGTAATAACTGGGTTATAAAGAAATCACTCCTCATATTTCCATTAATTCCATAGAAGAGATCTCAGGTTTTCACACTTTAATAGTGATTGAAAGGGTCTAAACTAATAAGCAAAGCTACAAATACAGAACAATGTTAGTCAAGCAATCCTTTTACTCATTCCAAGCTAAATAGGGATGAATAATTTTTTTTTATCTTAAATCCATCTAAAGCACAAACGCTTCTGATAATAGGCCATGTCTTTTTTTAAAAAAATAAAAATAAAAAACTCATCGTCTCTAATCCAAAAAAGTTTGAATAATTTTTGCTTAGGTGGAGATATACACAAATGTTGAATTGAGTTATAGAAACTAATATACATATTCAAGACTATACATGCGGTTATGATAAAGTCTTGAAGAAAGTTTTGTAATACTATTGGTTAACCTATGCTATATATTGCAATTTTAAGCACGTAAAAGCCAGATAATTAGCCATTAAATAAAATAAAATCGAACCATTTAGATGACTTTGAAAGCCATAAAATTGGTCGGTATCACCTTTTTGTTGAAACTCCATTGCTAAGCCAATTAGCTAGCTTTTACCGTTAGGTCAAATGGTCAACATCCATGTTTTTTTATTTATTAATGTGGATGTTCGAGTCAGCTTGTGCGCACCTCAACTAATCCCATGGGTTCTAAATTTAACAACCATATAAGTCTCCAGTGACCTTGAGGTTTGTGAAATTCGAACTGGTAACCTCTAAAAAGCAAACTCAGGCATCAATGTTTTCTTGAAAACTCTTCTCATTGCCACTAGGCTTGCCAACATGGATTAATTGACTAAATAGAACTCAACATTCCTATTTTTGGATAACTATATATTACACTCCGTAGATCAACATTCTATATGTTGTAAACGAGTATATAATGACACACACGCGCGTGCACGCGCGCGCGCGCGCACACACACATATATATATAAAGGAAAACAAAAACATATATATAAAGGAAAACAAAAACATATATTTGACTTTTAAACTATATTCTTGCTTTATAATTAAAGATAACTCTTAAGCATGTTATCCTTTAATAAACAAATTCTCTATTCACGATCCATTTATAATTTTTTATCATTTTCCCCTAAAAATAATTTTAGGAGTTTGAAGAGATAATCTACATTACTCAAGTTGCATTTCAAGTTTTTATTCATTTTGATTGTTGGTCGTATACACATTGCATGTTTTACGATGTCAATAGCTGCTACGTTATGTATACTAACTCAAATTGAATTTGAATTAGGAAGATTTTTTTAGATAATTATCTTATTTGATGGTTAATTAAATATTGTAAATCCAACTCAAACTTTATTCTATGTGTATATGTATATGTACACACACACAGGTGAAATGTTGTTGCGATTAAAGCTAGTCTGAAAACTAGATATCTTAAGTTTTCCAATCATATATGGTATATGGTAGGCTCATTAATTCATTCATATAAGAGAGAATGACATGTTTGAAGTCAGGACTGAAATCTGTTAAGAATGTGAGAAAATTGGAGATTCAGACTATATGGAGGAATTTTAGTATAAAGACTTTATTTTCATTACCCAATTTTATTTATTTATTTAATATTGTTTAGTTGTTTTTAATTTGAGTTTGTTCTGACCTATTAGACATTGTTTAGAGGTTTATTTCATTATTGAATTTATGTTAATTAATTATTAGTGTAGGGTCATTAGTTGGCAATCCAAAAGAGTTTTATTATTGAGTTAGAGTTCTATCAAACCTAGTTTTTAACTTTTCAAGTTATTATATATTTTGTTGGGGGTTGTCTGACCACATAATCAAGAGATCTCGTCACAATGAAAATCTACTTCTTAGCTAAACAAAAGTATGTTTACTAACTTAATAAGGAACATTAAGCACGAGGAACTAAAGCAACCACACAAGTTTATGCAAAAGCCTTCAGATGTGCATGCAAAGAAAAAGGCTTCTCTTATCATTTAAAAAATAAGTGGATCAAAGTTAATTTTTCAACTCATTTTTTAAATTGCCATTTATTTTCTTTAGCCTTTTCCTTTTTATCTTCTTTCATTGAATCTTGCCATTTATCAACAATTTTGCTTAAGTTAACCATCAATTTGGGCTTATAATGGCATAAAAAAAAATAAAGCATTGTCGCAATTCAAAATACTTTGTGTCTAAATGAACAATGATAAACAATATTTTTACACAATCTTTTAGGTAGCGTTTGGTTACTGTTCTGGGACAAAAATAATATTTTTACACAATCTTTTAGGTAGCGTTTGGTTACTGTTATGGGACAGAACGATGGAGACAATAAAAATAAAAATATGTTTGGTTGGAGAGATAGAGACAAAGACATAAAAATATATCTGTCTCTGATACAATTTTGAAATGAATTTATATACTTTAAAAATAGAAGGTACGAAAGGAATATGTCTCTAAAGACAATATGTATTATTTTTCATTCCTAAATATTTGTAAAAAACTCTCAATTTCAAATTTCTCAACTAAAACATATAAGAATACAAATGGTTATTATCATAGTTTCAAAACCAAACTCGGAGGTTGATCTAGGGCAAAACCCGGGTCGCTAATTAAGGTATGGGTCACAAGTCTGGTTGAACTGAGTCAGTTTAAGAATAAAAATGGTTATCATCATAGTTTTTAAACTTGATTCGAAGGTCGACTCGAGACAAGACCCGAGTCATGAATGAGGTTGACCGTTGACCCAAGTCAATGTAAGAAAAAAATGGTTATTATCATAATTTTAAAACCCGAATCAGAGTAAAGGCCCGAGTCACGTGTCAAGAGGGTCAACCCATGGTGACCCAAGTCAACACAATATAAAAGTGGATATTATCATAATTTTAAACTTGATTCGGGGGTCAACCCGGGATAAGGCTTGAGTCATGGACCAAGAGGGTCAACTTGGGTCAATGTAAAGATAAAAGTTGTTATCATCATAATTTTAAAACCTGACTCGAGAGTCGACTAGGGTAAGGCTCAGGTTACGAGTCAGGAGGGTCAACACGAGTTGACTCGAGTTAACATATGAATAAAAATAGTTATTATTATAGTTTTAAAACTTAACTCAGGAGTTGATCCGATGCAAATTTTAGGTCATGGGTCAGGAGAGTCAATTCGGTTGACCCATTTTTTAAAAAAAAAACAATCAAAGTAACCTTGTTTTGACCAATTTTTTTTCAAAAAAACAATAGGTATTTTATTCGTGTTTTATCCCAGGTTGACTTAGGTTTTTTATCGGGTCAAATTGAATCAATCATTTTTATATTTTTTTTCTTAAACTTAGACCAGTCCAAGCCCCGGGTCAACCCGTCAAATTAGTTCTGGTTTTATAATTAGAGTTATTATAATATTATTAATTTCAACACTCAAAATAAACATATTAAGGGTAAATTTTACTTTTTTTATTTGACAACAATACATATTAAGGGTAAAATAGATTTTTTTAAAATTTTATTCTGTCTTGTCTACTATAATCAAATATAATACAAAGATAGTCACTTTATCTTATACATAACTACCAAACACAATTCTATCTTCATTTATTTTTCTGGCTTGTCTCTTTTATCTCAGGAAAATAACTAAACGCTACATTATGTTCATCAATTATTAATAATTCTTGTAAAAGATTTGAGTTTGAATTTATTTTTTGAGAAAAAAAAACTAATTCTTATTATAGATGCCCTAATTCAAGTTTAAAAAGTCCATTTACCAGGCCAGAAATCATATCCCAGATGGCCATACTAGGTAATCTAGCCCACTGAATCTGGCCCCGAGGCTTTAAAATCCAATGTTTCACAGACCCAAAAATAAAAAACCTCGCTGATGAATAGCTTCCCTGCAGCAGCTGACTAGAAAGAAAATGGACATAGCTCTGTTCTCTCCTTCTTCACTTTTCGCGGACGATGATGACTTCTCTTCTGGTACTCACTCTTCCTACCAACCCCTCTTTTAGATAGCTCCTTTGCTTTATATTACATATTTTTTATGTTTAATTTATGTGAAAAAGGTTTTTACAATTTACTTTCGTTTTTTGTCGTCTGTTTATAAGAGGAAACAAAGGAGACCCAACAGAATCATGTAGAGAGGAGGCACATTTTTCCTGGAATGGTAAGTTTTGTTCATTTATTAGAATTACTACTGAACTGGACTTGGTTTGGTTAGTTAAATTGTGCAAATTCTGTTAAGGAGGTGGGATTTTTATCTCCGTCTTCTTCCTAGTAAAAGATCGAATTTTTGGTATTGGTCTTTGTCATTTGAATATGAGATCATATAAGGGTAGAGAATGAGTGGGATCTGGGTTGGCCATATAATAGTGTCTACTTACTGTTTGCTAATAAAACATGTTGAAATTAAGTTCATTTTTTTACTATAATAGATGCGCTAAATCTTGTTTATGATTTGAACAGATTGAGTTTTGTACATGAAAGTTAGGGTCAATGTTGTTAAGATCATGAGTTGACTTGTAAATCATATGATTTGATGAGTCATCAGATAGTTATCGTGCAGAATCGCTTTAAAAACTCAAAAATAGATAAAATCGGATTGAAATCGTTCTAACTCCGTAAAATCTGTAAACTCGTGAGTTTAATATTGATTTTACGAGTTCATGTGAAATCTAAATACTGCGTGCTTTAGCCCCCGAAACAAACCCTATCTTTTCATTGTTTGTGCAGCTGCAACCCATCATTTTAACACCTCAGTACCTCATATTTTGCTTGCAAGTTGTGTTGTCGGTGTGTCCTAATTTCTTCCCCTCTTTCTTCCCAATCCTTTATCGAAAATCACAATTGAAAATACACACACACTAATTACTTTGTGAAGCCCAGGTGCTAAGGAAAATTCTTGAAGAAGATTTTCTTCTTCTTCTTGCATACCCGAGGGTACTTTGCTAAAGGTTTTTTCTTTTGATTTCTTCTTTACTACATGAGCTGGGAAATTATTAATTATTTTGCTTGTTCCATATTTATATATATTATATGGGCATATATAGAGTGAAATTAGTAGAAAGTTGGGAATGTTTATAACATTGAAATTTGAAAGTAGAGTTGTTCTTAGTACTTAGCACAAGTGTATGTATATATATATATATATATATATATATTTAACTTGATCTTTGGTGATATGGGTTTTAACAGTTATATAATTGGCCGAAAGTTACATGGATTGAAGGAAAAGGAAATTCAAGAACTGTGTAAAGGGCTTGAATTGAATGAAAAGAAATTTGAGGAAAGGTGCAAAGAATTTAAAAGTTGAGGGGCAGTGTGAAGTGCTCAAATTGAAGAAGTATCAATTTGAAGAATTTGTCAAGGAAGCTGAATTGGAAAGGGAAAAGATTATGGAGCAATATAGGGAGCTTGAATCGAAGAAGGAATTTGAGAAATGGTATAGGGAAATTGGTTTGAACGATAAAAAATTTGTTGATGCACTTGTGAAGATTGAGCCAACTGATAACCATATGGTTCAAAATGCTATAGATCCTAGTGATGCTAATCTTTGTTCTTATGTGGTTATGAATGGTAAGGCCTTGTAACTATTTTTAAACGAGTATTGCAAGGATCATGGTACAAGGAGTGCATTGCTCTTCAAGTTTTGTCAGACCCTGTGGTGCTTGTTTTGAATGCAATTGAAAGATTTTGCCCTCCGCATTTGAAGAAGGGAGATTTGGAGTTTGAAGCTAGTGTTGTTATAAGGAGTTGCATTCTCTTGTTAGAGCAATTGATGAAAATATCACCAGAAATTAGGCTTCGTCAAAAAAAGAAGCAATGGAAATTGCCTCTGATTGGAGTAAAAAAAATTGAGAGTTAACCCTGCGCATTCTTTAGAAGTTTTAGGATTTCTGCAGCTACTAGCTTCTTATGGACTGGCCTCTGATTTTAATTTTGACTAGCTTTTGAAGTATTTGGAGATTATTTCACAGCATAGCCAAGCTCATAAACTATCTGTATCCTTAGTGAAGGCAATGAGACTAGTTTTAGTTTACATGACACATTAGCAAATTGTTTGTTTTAGGTTTGTTAATTTTAGTTAATGAAAATCTATGGACATGGATAATTGTATTGTATTTTTAAATTATTCAAACTATGAATGAATTTTTACTTGAACTGTGTATTTTAAGGTACTTGAACCATGTATGAAAAAAAAATTACTTGCGATTTTACAATCCAAGTTTACATTGCATTTTCCGTGTTGTGTCAAAAATGCGCTTTGACAACCTTGGTTAGGGTGGTTTCTTGTATATGAGCTTAGTCCATGATATTAGGAACTTTGTGTAGTGATTTTATAACAATGGAAAGCAAAAGAATGGTTGCTATATTTAAGGGATGCTTGTTGTCAAGACTGAGGAAAACCTCATGATCTTCTAACCTTTCCGTGTTTTGACCTGTTTGCAGGAGTTGCTCATTAGAGAATTCTCTTTTCACAAATTGAATGCTAATTTGCTCTGGCCAGGGACATTTGCATTTGCAGAATGGTTAGTTCAGAACAGGTCATTGGTTGAAGGGCGGCATTGCATTGAATTGGGCAGGTATCATTCTTGCTCCTTATCTCCGATTGTATTAGATTTTCAGTAGTATTGCTGAACCTTCTTCTACCAAAGGCTAATTGAGGTGATAATTCATGGTTAAAATCCTATTATTTACCTTCTTTTCCCATTTCATGTTTGGCCTTACTTCAAGTTGATTGGTTTACTGTGCATCAATGTCAATCTATTTTAAAAAACTCGTATAAAATGGTGGGATCATAACTGTGAGGTATTCTACTGTCTAATAAAGTTAAAAACATATATATATATATTTGTGCTTAACGTCTGTGGTCAAGTCTTGTATGTGTGCCCCTTGAGTTCCCTGCACTTTCCTACATATTTTTTAGCCATTAATTTGGAGATTTGAGCCTTGAAGCAATGGGCCAAGGTATAAACCTCCTTATTATGATTATTAACTGCAGTTTCGTTTTCTTCAAGCTGCATCACAATGGGCCTTAAATTTTGTCGTACCTAGTAATTTACCAGCTGCTCCACCTGTTTTTTACTTTGAAACCATGATTCTTCTCTTGCTGATATGGACACTTCTATTCGTGCAGTGGCACTGGAGCTTTGGCCATTTTTCTTCGTAAATCATTCCATCTTGACATCACAACATCAGACTATAATGATCAGGAAATTGAAGAAAACATAGCTCACAATTGCAGAGTGAATGGAGTCACACCAGTCCTTCCTCACATTAGGCGTGAGTTGCCTCATCCTCTAACTAACAAAGAAAGATATTACCTGTAATCATTCAGTAGACTCTAGTAAGCATATGGTTCTTCAGGGTTCCTAACTTTCTTGTGCGTCTGGGAAACTAAATGTTCATTGTGAATCAACTTGATAGATAAGGTGGCTATCATAATCTCTTCCGCATGATCCTATGCAGGCTATCAGGTGGGTGTGATCATCCACATGGTGACCTTCTTTCTTTGTGATGATTATGAGAGGCATGGTAGTAATCATCATGACTGGAATTTACAACTGGTTTCTTTTATAGATATAGAACTTTTAATTGTCTTGTTGGTTCATAGCATTCTTTTAATTGTTTATCATTTATTGTATTTTTCATTTTATATGATTTTTCTGGGACTGGATTATGTTCAACAAGAATGTTTCTGTTTATCTAGATTCTTGGGGGGACACCTTTCCAGCTGCTGATCCTGACTGGGATCTTGTTATAGCTAGTGATATTTTACTGTGTAAGTTTCTAATTTATCACCTGCAAATTTAATAACGCCCTTTACAGAAATGAGAAGTTACTTGATTCAATTAATTCTCTGATTGATATTTTCCTTTTGTGATTGAAAAACACCATTCAAGAAAAGCAATGAAATCATGATCCTGTAAAGCATAGGAAGACCCACAAAAACTCGAAAACCAAAAAGAAGATCAAGTTTCTTGTTGATATAAATGCATCACTAATGCCCCCTTGAAAGTTCATTCTTGATGGTGCAATTATCTGATGGTTCGGAATAAAGATTTTTTTTTTTTTTTTCATTCATGGGTAACCAACTTCCTTGGAGATTGTTTCATAGTTGATACTGAACTTTGGACCCTAGATCTGGGAATCATGGATCTTTATTATTCGATGGTTTCTTAACTTTTATGCCCCTTTATTAAGTGCTTTATTATGGATTTAGTAACTCAATTCTTTTGATTTACTTAATTGTTGCAAAGTGAAAAATAGAACCATATTACAAAGTGACTCGAGTAAGCAGAGCAGCTTTTGTGTATTTGTAGAGAACAAGTAATTGAGTATTCTGTCTTGTAACATAACATACCATGTTTGATGGTCAAGAAATTGATATCCTGGTTATATTGAAATTCGTCCATATTTGATTGAAAATTCAGTTTTGATTTCTTGCATCTAGCTCTGATTTACCTTTGGCTTTGGTTCAATAGAGCCAGATCCTTTAACTCCGGCCAACCTCAATCAAGCCATATAAGCCCCCAGCTATTTAGTCCAGGAGGGAATTTCATCTCTCTTTAAGAAATTTCATAAGATTTTTTTGTTCTTCTTTATTCTGTGCAGATGTGAAACAGTATCCAAACTTGATAAAAACTCTTTCCTTTCTCCTCAAATCTTACAAGCTGAAAAATGACAGAGCAGGCTCTATCATGGAAAATGAGCAGAATGGAGGTATTATGCTCGCCATTTCAAGAGGTGAAAGTAGAATGTCAAGTTCAAGAATTTGATGATTGTTTTTGGTCTGATACTGGCAGGAACACATAATATTGGGTTGCCTAGGCCAGCTTTTTTAATGAGTTGGAGACGTAGAATTGGCAAGGAGGACGAATCTCTCTTCTTTGATGGTTGTGAGAGCGCCGGGTTACAAGTGGAGCATCTTGGATCCCGTGTTTACTGTATCACACCCAAAGATCAAGTGTCAGGATACCAAATAGAGTTAACCAGGTGAATCATCCGCCCGATGCCGCAGGTATAACAGCATATTTAAGAGTATGAAACGCAAAAACATTGAAAGCATTTGATATTTAACGGAGCAACCATATGGCGATGGCGAGTTGATTGGTCCAACTTAGAAAAAACAAAAGATGGATATCCAGAAACTAAAGTGAAAAGGCATTGATAATTTGGTTTTACTTTTGCATCAACGCATGTTAATCATGGTGGGTTGCTTAAACTAACAATATTATATCATCATGTAATATGCATAGTAAACAAATTTGTAGGGTGTTCATTTTCTCTGTCATTGCAATATGCAATAATCATCAGTTACCTGCAATGAAAAATGCTAATGGATATCTTTGAATCCTGATGTTGACTAATCTGATCATGCTTTATGTTGTCCAAGAGATTTTTTTGGGTTTATTTGGGGGGGTTGGTCCATTTTATTTGGATGCGTCAGAAACCATTTCAATTTCAAACAAACAAAAATGTTTTAAGAATTGGCAAGCTAATCTCACAGGTTAAACACAAAAGGACAACACAACATCAGAAGAAAACAAACCAGATTAGTTGTTGCAATTCATCCAGTTAAAACAAACCAAACCGAAATGAAGCTTGATTTAGGCAAGCCTAGTAACTCCAACGATAAACAAATTGTTTAACAACTGAAAGTCAAGCAAAATCCTCAACTAATAACAAATAAACCTACATGCTCTCCCAATAACAAAAAAAACCCAATCTGTACAAGTGGGTTCTGCATTTAATGCATTATAATGAGAACCCAAACAATTTGGAAGAAAGGTCTCCCAAAATCATGCGAGATTCTCTAGGTTGATGCCCATGTTTTTGTTCACCTTTTGAGGTGTGTTCTTAGTTGGTTCTTGGTTGAACCTCGTTTCATCTGGGCAGGCTGTCCCAAAATGTTTATACTAATTTTTCAATACCTGTTTTCCCTCCTTTCTAGCAACACTGCCCCCTATCTAATTTTTACTGCCTCCTACGTGATCTTGCTTTCTTCCTTTTTTTTTCTATTTCTTGTATCTTTCTTGCCTTATTTGCTGCAGTGTTTTCAGGTAATGAGTAATGGAATTTTTTTTTTTTAAAAAAACACTCTTATAAGGGCAAGAAAGCTAAAAGATTATTTAGATAGTCTGAATCAATATACTAGACAAGATGCTAAAATAATTTAACATGAACTAATCCAAAAGAAAATAGTTGTTCTTCATAAGATATATCTCTTTAAGGATACGTGCTCTAAATCATAAATGAAGAGAGATAAGAAGAAAGTTATTCCATATATTTTGTATATAGGATTTATAATATATGTGATGTTATGTGCAAGATCAAATGTATTTTATACTTTGAGTATAACAAGTAGATACCAATCTAATCTAAGTGAAGGTCACTAAAAGATAGTTAAAAAAAATATTTTTGAAGTACTTGATAAAAATTAAGAATGATTTTTTGGTATATGGATGAGATGAATTAGTAGTTTTTGGTTATTTGAATACTAGTTTTTAATCAGATATTGAAAATTGAAAATATAGTCTTCTTATATTTCACTCTAAATAATAATGTTGTGAGTTATTAAAGTTTTTTTAAAAAAACCAAAATAGATTCTACAACTAAAACTGAGTACACATTTGCGTCTGAGGTGTAGTTCCTAGGTAATGTTGATCCAATAGCCCTATACTATAATAATAATGGAGCTGTTGCACAAGCAAATGAATCAAGGTCTCATCAATGATTTAAAAATATACTTAAAAATTCTATTTTATTAGAGAATCATAAAAACAAAAGATGTAAAAATAGAGAGCACCCAGTAAAAAGAATCTTGCAGATCTTCTTTCTAAGCTACTGTCCTAGTAAAAGCATTATCATCAAGCAGAGCGATATGGTATTTGATACATAAATGATTGGCTTTAGTCTTAGTGGGAGATTGCTAGTGTATATGTCTTGTAGTCAATTAGTTGATTACACGTAACATTGATTTTGTTTATGTAAACATATTTAATTTTTAATAAAGACTTTATTTATTTTTAGTATTTATCAAATATTTGATTAATGAATCTAGAGTAAATATAAAGATTTT
>Ga0325410_1006062_pt1 | contig 13286 bp, 7 predicted proteins | sample PopdelMetagenome_16_FD_206182 | JGI IMG/M metagenome (GOLD analysis project Ga0325410, IMG submission 206182) | Populus deltoides microbial communities from Bellville, Georgia, United States - Xylem-PdIQD-R3 | ecosystem: Host-associated > Plants > Phyllosphere > Stem > Wood/Secondary xylem... | reverse complement strand
ATTTGAAGCCCTGTACTGGAGTGAAAATATCGATAAAATGGACGAATATATCGTGACTAGAAGCAAACAAGGCATGTGATCGCCACTCCAGTGATCTAACCAGCCTGAGTCCAACAGACTTTCTCTTAATTCTGGAGCCGATTAGAATTGTGTTTTAATTGATTTATTTATTTTTTATATTTTTAAATTATTTTTAATATGATATTATAAAAAATAGTTTTTAAAAATTAAAAAAATATTATTTTAAAATAAAAAACACTTTAAAACAACAAAAGCAACCTCCTCAACAACACCCATAGAATAGCCATAAAATAGCTACTGCCGGCCCATATTATTAATCACCTCTAACCACTGTAAAAAAGTTCAGCTGTCAGCCTCATCTTTTCACCAAAGGTCGTTTTACGAGGGTTACAGTGCATAAATTTAGATGTTTCAGGGTAGATGGGTAGTTTCAACAGGGTTCTCTAGTTGTTTTTTTGGACTATATGTAAGGTATCGTTTAAGAGTCGTTGTAGATAAGCAAGCTATTAGTGGTCTAGGGTTTGCTTATAAGGTCAGGATTTCACGATATAATTGCCAACACCGAAATCATCTGTTTTTCTCTTTCATCTCTGTAGATATGCAGTTGGCTTCAACTATGAAAACTTATGAAGTGCGTTTATATGTCTTCTATCTTGTTGGTTTTCTCCTCAAACCCTTTTGTTCTTCCTTGTATTTTCTCTTTTTTATTTTTTTTTATGGATTCGATATTAGTTATTGGGAACAAAATTGATGTGTGCCATCTCCAAATTTCTCAGGCCTTGCCTCATCTGCTCTTTTACTTGTTTTCCGTGTTTTCTTCAAGACGACGTCTTGTCTAGGGTTAGGGAAGAGAGATACGTTGAGGTCATACAGATCTGTAACTTTATGCGAAATAAAACTGGGATATAGTGGTTTAACGTGACATCTATGTATTTACTGCTGTTTGTTTGTTGTTGGTTTGTCAGGAATGGGTTAGGGTTTCGATACCGTGTATTTTCAAAGCTGAGATGAGTGATGGATTATGGAGTGGAGCTCCTTGAAGTCCAATAGAAGCTCCTGCTGGGTAGATCGAGCTGCTGAGCTATGAATCCCACAGCCCTATCACCATCAGTCATTTTGATGGGCCTGCGGCTTGCATATCTCAGGAGCTTTATTACCTAATGTTAGATCTTTTTTTGGATTGAAGGGAGCTCTAAACCTTTGATCTTTTCAGCCTTCTGCATCTTAAAATCTTTTTTGCTTGTCGCTTTTTGGCACTTTTCTCTTGTACAAATTCATTAACGCTGTTTGGAATATTTTATCTGCTTAAAGTACTTCGTTTTCAACTCTTTGCCTTTACCATGCTTTTCCGTTGCAGGGAACTGATTACTTTAGTTGAAGCGCTTAGCTTTGCTATTTTTGTTAGTGGAAGCTGACTGCATCTTCAAGTTTGCATGGATCTGCTGATCTGTTTCAAGCTTATTAATTAGAAACTGGAGTGGTTAGATCACATGCAGTGCAGCAAATTTAATTCGCCCGTACATGCTCTTATTAAATAGATAGATACTTGTCTTTTTTCTTCTTTTTTGTCGCTACCACTGCTTACCTCGCCTTGTGTTTTTACCCTTATAATTAACAGATTTATACCTGTTCCGAGTGTAAAATATATTTGATAGTATTTTTATTTAGAAATATATTAAAATAATATATATATTTTTAAAATTCATTTTTGCAAACAATTTCTTAATATTCAAGATAACTTGAAACATAAGCTTGTCATCCTTCATAAGGTATCTATAGTTCATATGCTGGCGATTGCTTCCTTGTACTTGTACATACCTGTTCTGTTCTGCTTCTGCTTCTGCTTCTGAAAGACAATTTCTCAAGACTAAATTGTAATATATTTTAATCAGAAAAGGTTCCGTAAAAGGTCCGTAATATGTTAGGTTAAATATACTGATGTGCTTATTTTTTCTAGAGCGTAACTGTTTTGTAAGTTTTATTTCAATAATTTCCCAAGGAACAAAATCTGTTCAAATTTTTTAGATATTTTTGTGTATGTTCTTGTGTCCAGTAGGCATAAGGGACACCAATGAGGCCACTGGTTCTTCGTATTGTTTGTACCGTCTGCAAGTGGAAGAGCACCAGGCCATGGAAATTCCTGTGCATCTTTAAGGCTCCAACTTCCATCTCCTTCATACAATGAGGAAGGCGAATTTGGTGGCTCTAGTCTTGCTAGATAGGCGGGGTTGATACTCGATAGTCCAAGTGACTTGCTCGGCATCAATAGTTGATTTCAGGCCATGGAAATTCCTGTGCATCTTTAAGACTTTAACTTCCATCTCCTTCATACAATGAGGAAGGCGAATTCGGTGGCTGATGGTCTTGGTAGGCAGGCGGGGTTGAATCAATAGTTGGGGACTCGCTCGGAATCAATAGTTGGGGACTCGCTCGGAATCAATAGTTGATTTCAGAGACCATTTGTGCTGATGTTCTTCTGGCTGCATGCAGTCAGATTTCTTGAATTCGTTTTTACACCATCTTATTGATGGATTTCTTCTCTAAGAACTCTGGTTATATTCTTATTAAAAACAAAATAATATAAAAAAGAAATGAAATAACAACCAGGTTTCAGAGCGCACAACATCAGCCAGCTGGTGTTCTAAAATCAAGCATGTAAAGGATATATGAACGTTGTGTTGACATGGTCATCTGATGCGTTGCTAAATTTGTCTACTTTGCTTCTAATGCGGTTTTTCACAAATGAGAGACCAAGTTTAACCAAGCTTCAAGGTAGCCTTGCACGTTGTTAGAAACAACTAGATTGGTGGCGTGTGAGACGTTGTTGGATAAGATTTTTTGCTGTGTTTTAAATAAGTAAAAAAGATTTCGGTGTCCTGTCGTTTTGGACAAGAATTTTTTAATAACCAGAAAAAAATTCGGACATTGATTGCGTGTTTTGAAAAAGTTGGCTCATATAATGTACAAGACTGGGTCCAATAAGACATTTCATCTAATTAAATAATAAAAAATAAACAACGATAATTATAAAACATTGATCATGATGACATGTACGAGAAAGAAAATTGATCACAATGACGTGTAAAAGAATGCTTGTGAAAAAAGTTTCAGAGTTCTGTTTAAAAAATAACAAAGTTAAATTATCAAATAATTAAATATTAAATGAAAAAATGAAAAAATCAACTTATGTCGATAATGAGACAATAGGCTAAACTTATCCCGAGACAGAAGGAACTTGCAATCGAGGTTGCGGCAACTCTTTAGAAAATAAATTTTAAATAATTCAATAGTAGTATGAAATATGATGTTCAATTTTAAATAATTCAATAGTAGGATGGAATTAAAAATAATAATTAACTAAAAATTTTCCAAATAGTCCAAACATATAAAGAAATAAAAAAAATTAATTAATTAAAAGAACAAAAATGAGGCCACCAAACCTAAGCAAGTTTGTTAAACCTGTGAGTTGAATCATGAAAATAGAATAATTTAATAGAAGGAAAAACAGAAAATAAAATCATGAAAGTAGAATAATTTAATAAAAGGAAAAACAAAAAACAAAATATAGAAGAAAAAACAGAAAAACAAATATGAAACATAATTTCCAAACCAATCAATTATTAACGGATGAAACAAAAAAAATAAAATATTTAAAAAATAACTCAGGAAAAAAAACTTAGTCAAAACTGACAAACCCACCAAACCTGTTATCTAGGTCATGAAACTAGGTTAACCCACATAAATAAAAGCAAAGAAAACCACAAAGCTCAATTTTCGTCAAATCCAGCATCGAATGATAAAAAAAAAAAATCAATGTAAAAAAAATGATGTCAACCCTAATTAACCTTTTAAATCTGTGATCCAATTCACGAAGACAAGATTACCCCATATAAAAAGAATCATGAAGCTCAATTTAAAAAAAAAAATATTGAAAGACGAAATTGAAAAAAGAACATTTAAACAAGATTCAAAGAAAAAATAGTAATCAAAATAAGGTGGACTAAAATTGATATAAAAACAAAATAAGAGGAGCCCAATTAAAAAAAAAAAGTGGAATGATAGAATTGAAGAAAAAAAATTCAAATAAAAAAATGAAAAAAAATGAAAACTAAAATTGAAAAAAAAAAACACTTCTATTTTGGCATGGAGAGAGAAAAGAGAGGTAAAAGGAAAAAACATTATCTTTTCCAAACCATCACTAGTAGATGAATATGAGCCATCACATTGGATAGCCTTGTTGCGATGCTTCAAGTGACATGAAGGATGCTTGTAATTTTCCATCAAAAAAGGCTATATTTAGCGTTTGAAGGTGGTAGGCCTCCTACACTTATTAGTGTGTGTGTGTTGGGGGTTGGGGGTTGGGGGCTGGGGGTTAGGGGTTGGGGGTTAGGGGGGGTAATGTGCTAGCCTAATTGGTTTTGCTTGTCAACTCTAGTCCAAAGTTTTTTTGGGTTTTATATTAATGCAATATTTTTTTTTTGCCAAACCATGCATCAACCGAGAGTTGGAATTTTTTCGAGACATTGCGAGAACCTCTTATCTAAGCAAACAAGACAAATCACAAAGCCAATTCCCAAATAAAATTAATGTGAATGAATCAAATAATAAAAAGTTGGGTGACTGAAAAAAAAAAAAACATGAACTCTTTCCCTGATTATACAAATCCATTTGTGATATTATCAAAGAAATGAGATTAAATATTTGTCCAAAGTTTTTTTGTGTTTTTATTCTTGGTCCTTTAAAATCTAATAATTTTATATTAATGCAAATTTTTTTTTGCCAAACCATGCATCCACCGAGAGTTGGAGTTTTTTCGAGACATTGCGAGAACCTCTTACCTAAGCAAACAAGACAAATCACAAAGCCAATTCTCAAATAAAACTAATGTGAATGGATCAAATAATAAAAAGTTGGGTGACTGAAATTAAAAAAAAAACATAAACTCTTTCCCTGATTATACAAATCCATTTGTGATATTATTAAAGAAATGAGATTAAATATTTGTCCAAACCGCAATTTATTTTTGCAAAACCAAGTATTAACCGAGCGCTGATATATTTCTCTGACAACCCCAAGAGACCTATACGCTAGCATGAGAAACAAATACCCAAAACTAATTGCAAATAAATGCAATATTAAATAGCCAAATAAAAAGGGAAAAAAATTGAGAAACCAAAATGTAGAAAGTTTTAGAGAAAAAAAAAACACGGTTCAAATAAACAATATTTCTCCTTGCATGTTAAAGTGAAACTGTGAGCTTTTTCAGGATTTTTGTTTATTAATTAAAAGAGGATATGAGCAAGTGATTATTTGGAAACTGGAAAGTATGCTCAAACTGCCAAGTGTAACAAATACACAAGAGGTTGGGGGTTCACTTGTTCCATAAGAATGTGGCTCTAGTGGGTAAATGGTTATGGGCTTGGTGGTGTCTAGTTTAGAGGCTGATTCTTTGTGGGGAAAACAAGCCATAAATTTTGCTTTAAGTACTAGGGTGCTCACCCTAATGTTTAAGATGCCAAAGCTCGAATAGGCCCTATTAAATCGAGTTCTTGGGAATTTATTTTACTTCTATATATATAGACACACAAGTGATAGAGAGTATAATTATGGTTACTTTTCAAAGTGTTTATCATTTGAAAAAGCATCAAAATAATATTTTATTATTATTATTTAAAAATTATTTTTAACATCAGCACATCAAAATGATCTGAAAACATAAAAAAAATATTAATTTAAAGCAAAGAAAAGAAAAGAAAAATTTTAATTTTTTTGAAACGCAAAATTAAAAAGGGCATATGCTTTTGAAATTCAATGTGGGGTACGATGCTCACATTTGGTTCTGGTAGGATTTTTGGAATTAGGAAACTTCTTCCTTGGTAATTGCTTTTCTTTACCATTAGTGCCTTGCCCAATTTGTATAATGCAACTATCTCTTGATTTTTCTTAATAGAATAGTGTTAAAGGGATTTTTTTTCCAGGAATCCTAATGATAGAGAAACTACTGATCTTCTTATTTTACTACCATTCTTGATGATTTCTCATTTTCAGGAACATCAAATTGTGGAGTTTGGTCTTGGATGAGAGTCATAGGACTCGAATTTCCTCTGAAAAAGTTTTCTATCATTTTTTACAAGACCCAAACTTGCAAAATTTTAGTGAGTTCCTTTGGACCAAAACAATTGGAAGAGCTAAAGGTCTAGTGCTTAACAAGATTAATACAGATTTGTTGCAAATCATGAGACCAAACAAGGCCTTTTATCCTTATATTTGTGTGCTCTGTCACCAAAATAAAGAATGTCTTTCTCAAAAAAAGAAGAAGAAGAAGAAGAGAAGCTTAGAGTGACTTTTTTGTATGATGCTTTGTACATGTGTGGCAGAGAATGGTTGAATATAGTAATGAGGATTGAGTGATCTCGAGTGGAGTGAAGAATTTTCATTAGAAGCTTCTATACGATCCTTACTTTATATTAGTTTTACTCTTCTATTTTTATTTATTTTAATACTTCTTTTCTATTTTTATAATTATTTTTGTTGAAGTTTTTTTTTTAAATTGCACTATAAAAAAGTAATTTTTGGCAAACTAGAACAACTAAAAAAAATTTACAGGTCCATAAATTGCACTCCTAGAAACAACACATGGATACACAACATAAATGATAATATGATCATTAAATAGGGCATATTCCTTGAAATTTAAAAATTATTGAATATAACTGACACATCTTGTTTTTAAAACATATACATACACAACATAAGTGATATTTGTGTGTGTGTGTGTGAATATGCATACATAAGAGTGTTTTAGATAATATTCTTTTGAATAACTTCTTTAGCTTTATAGTAAAACACTATTCTATCGGCAAAGTCACTTTCAAGCTGACAACATTTGATTGTTTTTTTTTAATTATTTCATGTAAATACTTTTTGTCTATATTTGAAAATATTACTTAGTTATTTTTTTTTTTGTTAGTGTGTGAGATCCTTGTTTAGAAGTTTTTGTGTCTTGACATACATTACTTTATATTGAAGTGAGTAAATTTAGGTCGGTTTAACGTAACTCCACAAAGGCTTATAGAGCATGAACGATGCTCTTCAAACTTATTTTGAACATAAATAAAGAAAAATTGTCAAAGCCTAATTTATCATTCACTATTTTCTTAAATCTAATGCATGTTTTTTGAAAAGTAAGGATTAAATATTGAAGTTGGGCTTGGATCCCAAATCATTGTATTAGATTTTAGTACTCCTTTACCATAAAAACACATATACCAATTTACACAAAATCTTAGCATGTAAGTATAATATGTACTTTTATCATTAAAAACAAACACAAAGCAACTCATTTTAGATAAGATGTGTAGGGTTGTTATCATTTTTCTTATTACATAACTAGCTCTTATTTAAAACTTCTTTAAAACTAATTAGGGTTTCTAGTTATCATAAAACTAGGTGGAAGATTTGTTTCTTAATTTACCCTATCAATTCGCTAAGATGTCTCATATGACACTCATAATAATTGTTAAAAAAAAATAACTGACACTAAAAAACAAGAAGAAGGACATTGGTGGCTTGTTGTCTACAAGTCAAAACTTGAAATCCATATTATTGTTTGTACAAAAAGTAGAAGAGAGATTCATGGAGAAAAGAAATTATATGGAGGAGCTTAATTAAAATTTCTAATGGTAGGGATATTATTTTCATATAAAAAAAGTTTTTTTTTTTGTTTTACAAGTATGTAAGGATTATCTTATTTATTAAAAATCAACCTAATAATAATATGATTCTTAATCAGGTCCTATCATTAAGATATTGAGACTTGTTTATCAGAAGTCATGATTACCAAAACATCTAATCACCTTGTCCATTCATAAGACATGTTCAAATTCAATTGTATTTAATTTTTTTTCTTGTTTTTCCTTTTATTTTTTTCCTCTTCTGCCTAAACTAGACATTTTAATCCTTATTATTCATTATCTCCCACTTCCCTACATCAAACTCACTCCATCCACCCAAAACTCCCTGCCACAACCACAAAAAACCACTTAAGCCACCATCAACGATCCTTAAGCCTCCAAAATCATCTTTCTTCAGTCACCAATCTCCATAAAACCCGAAGCCATTACCTTCCACCGTCATCAACTGCCCAACACCGACTTCACACCTACCTCAATCAAGCTCCACCACCCTTGATCTAGCCCCAAAGACCTTCATCTCCACCAACCAGCTTAGGAATCCATGGATCCATTTTTCTGGGTTTTTGTTATCCATTACACCTACAAATTGGACCACAAATGGTTTTATATAAAAAAAAAAAACAAAAAAAAACAATGCATTATTGTTGATCCCAATTATTTGGATAAGGAGTGGTAAATCCTAATCAACACACTAATGGTTAAGGAATTCTTTTATATAAACATTAATATCAGTGTATATATTTTTGTATTTTTTGTTTCTTTTAATGATTTGTATTTTTTTTCTTAATTTTTTTACCTTTAATTTTTTTTATGTTAAGATTAGAAGACGGGTTCTTCATAATTGATGTTTTAAATGATATTTGTATCATGTATAAAATGAGTTTTTCTCTTATTTTTACTACATACAAGGAAGACCTACACCAAAACTAGTTTTAATCTGTTGAACATGATCTGCCTGATTATCAAATTTGAAATACATGACAACATGTTGAAATTGTACTAGTACTATTATTAAAAATACAACATTAAAATGAATTATTTTTTCATTGTATCCTATAATAGAAGGAGGCACGGGGCAATGTGGACAACATTGTTTGTGTCATTTTTCTTTATGATAGAACCTTAGTTCTTTTAATTTCATCATCTCAAAGTTGTGTGTTAGTAATATTTTATTTATTGATTTTTATTTCTTTTTATATATATTCACTAATGGGTTTTATTAGTTGACTAAAATCTAAAAATCTTAAAAGAGCACCTAAATTATATCGTCAGACTATTATTCTCTTGTTCCCTAAAGTTATAGAGTAAAATATCAATTTCTCAATAAGTTTTTTGATTTCATAATATACTCTTTTGAAAAAAAATCAGCTCGCATGAAAATAAAGTGCTCTACCTAACTACGCTATAACCCTTTTGTTTGTGATATATATTTTATCATGTCAATAATTTCTTGTCATATTACATTATCCAACTTTTATCTCTTTGATTGGTACTGCTTATAAATAATATTACATTTATAATTCATCGATGAGACGGGTTCCAAATCTTTCTCTTTCTGATTCTAAATGACCTACTTAACTTAGTAATTAGAGTATTGCTTTCATACGGTGGAAGTCATTGGTTCAAATCCAATAGTAGATATAACTTATTAGATATCCAAATCCATGATATCTAATAAGTTTTTTTATTCGCCTTAATTTTATTGATTTTTAATCTTTTCCATTCCATTCCATTCTATTTCACTTTCTTTATTTCATTTTTTTAATTTGAAAGTTTTTCATTGTATTAGATAGAATCCGATTCCATTTATGATTCTAATCAACTGAAAGAATAAAAGATAAGGTGTATAAACAAAATTTCGGTGTTATACAGAAGTTTTTCTTTTGATTATTCAGGCGCACCGCAAACTGGTTATAGTTATGAAATCACATTGATAGGATCTACTCGTGCTCTAGCTTCTCTAAGGCTAGGTTTGTCTTAATTATTTATCTCTTACCTTCCGCTTGCCTCAACTTAGCTTTTGTTATTTCAAGAGTTTGTTGAGCTTCATGTGGATCAATGTCACTTCCCTTCTCCGCATCATTTACTAAAACAATAACTTTATTATTGTCTATTCTAGCAAAATCGCCCATCAGAGCCATCATTAACCATTGGTCATTAAGGCGTCTTCTCAAAATACTGATATTAATGGCTATGGCAATAGGAGCGTGATTAGGTAATACATCAATTTGCCCACTATTAGTAGATAAAATGATTTCTTTCACTTTTGAATCCTAAACAATTCGATTTAGGGTTAATATACAAAGACTTAAGATCATTTCGTCAATTTGTTCTCCATTTCTAAGTTTGTAGCCTTCGTAGTAGCTTCATCAATGTTACCTACCAAATAAAAGGTCAATTCAAGAAGACTATCTAATTCTCTAGAAATGATCAATTTAAACCCTCTAATTGTTTTTGCTAGATCAATTTTCCTGAGGAACCGGTAAATACTTTGGATACGAAAAAGGTTGTGATAAGAAATGATCAATTTTTCATGCTCTTGCTATAGTTAAGCGATCCTCTTCGGATAATTCGTCCAACCCAATGATAGCTATAATGTTTTAAAGTTCTTTTTAACGTTGTAAAGCTTGCAATGCACATATTGTATTTGAAAATTCTAAAATCAAATTAAAGAATATTTTTATTAAAAATAATTTAAAGTGACAGTTAAGAAATCTGAAAAAACAAGGATTAAAATAAACTCACAAATGCAAAGCTCGTTGTTAAGTTACGTGGAAAAAAATTCAATGTTAAGTTACGTGGAAAAAAATTCAATTTAATCCCTAAAGTTTTAGTTTAACGATTACTTGATCCTTGTAGTTTTTTAATTTTATATTTTGATTCTAAGTGTGTGTTTGGGAATGAGAAGTGGTGAGGCGAGGTTGAATTTTTTTAGGTATAATCCCTTTAAAACACAAACCACATCTCACTAAAAACTAAAAATACATGTTTTTTTTTGTGAGTCCCATCAAAAAACCTCGACCATACTTCGATCTCAAACAAACCCTAAACTTCATTTTTTTTATCACGTTTCTTAAGAGTTTTCAAAGAAGAGAGAAATTTGTTGATAAAAGAGGAGAAGAGAGAAAGGGGTTGGTTAGTGACATTTCAGCCAAGAAAAAGTTAATCTTGGTATCAATGCGTTCGTTTTAAAGAGTGTAGTCCTATGGAATTGGTTTGAAACTTTTATCTTGTTGAAAAAAGTAGATCAAAGCTTGAAACAAGTTTTTTTAAGCGGTCAATTTTTATTTTTAATTTTTTAAACCAATTCAATGGTATTTTAGGGTTAAAAATGAGTTTACTTAAGTTATAAGGAATGTTTTTTTAAGCTTTTATGCGAAAACACCAAAAATAGATTTTTAGATCCTCAAACTAGATGACAACATATTATGTACCCAACCAAACGATGTGGTGTCAACCTATTTAAAAAAAAAGTTCATGCGTGGGGACCTGACATTGCAGGCCTAAACACGCCTAGGCTTTTGTTATGAGCTAGGCGTGTGAGTCTGTTCTTCTAGGCTTAACATTCAACTTTTCTAATATTACCTTTTATTTGTTAAAAAACAATTTCCCTATTTTGAATCAAAATATCTATAAAAAAAATAATTCAAATATTATCCATTTTTTCATAATTTTCTACTAAAATTATATTTTTTTATGATAATATTAATAATTACTATTGAATTATTTTATATTATCCTGATATAAGAATTTTATAAAAATATGCTCATGAGTATTAAACAAGGTTGTCGATTCCATTTCGGTAGGTGTTTTGTTTTTTCAATTGGAATAAAATATTTCAGTTTCGGAATGTTTCGGCGTGCCATTTCAGGGTTGTACTGTTCATATATATATATATATATATATATATATATATATAACAAACATAATTCAAATTCAAGATAAATTAATTATAAATTATGCAATACAAAGACAATGCCAAACAAATATAATTTCAAAATTTAAAATATTTCTAAATAGTCAAGATTAAATAGATCTTTAACTTAAAGTAATTCAACTTAAACAAAATATCAAAATATTATGAAAGTAAAATGTTTTAACACAAATATTTTAAATATAAAGTTAGGTCAATGTTATTAAGGCTAATGGAATCTAAAGCATCCCTTGTTTTGCTCAAATTCCTACAAAGTATAAACATGAAAAAAACAACATGAATATAAACCATATATATTAGTGATAAATCTAATTTTAAAAAATTAATATCATTGTTAATGAAAATAGTAATAATAATTTTTAATATTATTATCAATATCATTGTTATTGAAAATAGTAATGAAAAAGAGCTTTTTATAATTGAGTGGTTTAATTAATGAAATTGAACAAGGTTCGATTTGATTCAATGACAATTACGCTAGAATCTTAATTTTCTTGTTCAACCTTGTTTTGGATCGCATCATTTAAATTTCAACCTGATCCAAAGATCAAATTGAGAGTTATGTTCAATAGCGTAAAACTAAATAGTGAATAAAATTATGCTAGAATCTGAATTTGTTTATTTAACATTTTCTTGAATCATATTAGTTTCTCTAAAAGTTGAATCATGAAAGTGTGAGTATTAAGTTGCTACTACACAATAATGTTGACAATTTGGCTTTAAAAATCAAATGATTTTTATTTTTGGCTAAAACATAAGGGAGCATGGGATATTTGACATGTAAATCTTATATTTTCTAGTTCAAATCTTTAAATATTTGCGGCTTTTTAGAGGAAGTTCAAAGCTGAGTAATCTAGTTCAAATCTTTAAATACTTGCGGCTTTTTAGAGGAAGTTCAAAGCTGAGTAATCCATGGTTGTGATCTCATATCCTTCCCTTCCACACTGGGAATTAAAATTCATTCAATGATAAAAGCTTGGGATCAAGGGGTTTGCTTCCCCTATGGTCTCAAGTTCGAGTCTTATAGTTGCTAATATGATGGTCACTGGAGGCTTACACGGTCGTTAACTTCAGGTCCCGTGAAATTAATCAAGGCAGACGCAAGCTGACCCAGACATCTACATTAATTAAAAAAAATCCACTCAACGGATACATTCGTGCCAGTAGCATTTGTGAACGAGGAACTAATCTTCGGAAATGAAGAAGTACCCAAGCATAAATCTATAGACACAGTGATGGTCCATTTGGAAGCCAAGTTGGTAATCGTTCACTAAATTCTTTAATATTTTCCCTATCGATTCAATTTTATTAATATCAACTAGGACACCGGATACAATTGGGATTCCTTGGGAAAAAAGAGAGGGAGATTTGAAAGTAATTGCAAGACTAAAGGCAGCAGATTTGCTTTCAAATTGGCAAGGAATATTGTTTCTTTCGCTAACAAATTTAATATTGATATATTGATGTCAAAAAAAAAAAAAAAAACCATTACTTCATTGCAACACAATGATTGCAAAATACGCAGAACAGTCTTAATGCATTCTCGTTTCCAGTTGCCAAATGCCAATGACCGTGGGGGATGTACGACTGTCTTCATTTTTCTGCATATTTTTTAACATTTAATTATCTCTGAATAA
>Ga0325410_1006061_pt1 | contig 13288 bp, 9 predicted proteins | sample PopdelMetagenome_16_FD_206182 | JGI IMG/M metagenome (GOLD analysis project Ga0325410, IMG submission 206182) | Populus deltoides microbial communities from Bellville, Georgia, United States - Xylem-PdIQD-R3 | ecosystem: Host-associated > Plants > Phyllosphere > Stem > Wood/Secondary xylem... | reverse complement strand
CCTCCCCCCCCCCCCCCCCCCCCCCCCCCCCCCCCCCCCCCCCCCCCCCCCCCCCCCCCCCCCCCCCCCCCCCCCCCCCCCCCCCCCCCCCCCCCCCCCCCCCCCCCCCCCCTTGAGGGTTTAATTGAAAGAAAGAGCTTAAGTGAAAAACAAGGGTACCATAAGTGATGGCTTTAAAATTTATTTGAAATGTCCATTTAGTCCCTTATCTTTTTAAGCTATCAGGTAATCGATCCCTATAATTTTTTAAACATTACATTTTAATACCATACTTTATTTTCCTCTTTTTTAGTTCTTTTTTTAGTGGATGAGAGAGAAAGAATCACCAGATTCTGACAGAGAAAGAGAAAGTTATCATTGACGACAATTACAGTCACTAAAACGATTAATTTTTGTGTCAAATGGTTCCATATGATGAGGGGAGTTAAGTTTAAGTTTTTTCTTGCCTTGAAAACACCTAAACAAACAGAACTTAGCTTTGAAAGATTTTTTTTTTGTGTCGGATTGATTATGGGTTGTAAGGTATTTTGTTTTGTTTTTTTTTTTTTTAAGTTTTTAGAGGTCATAAATTGGTTAAACAAGGTTCCAAGGGTGTTTCCTGGGTATTTTAGGTCAAAATAGGTTGAAAAAATAAAAATATTATTTTTTCAATCACCATAATAGCCAAATTCTGAGCAATTATAGACGGCGTGTTGTTTACCAAAACAAACAACACATGCCTAGTGACACATGGTCTCATTGTATGTTTTTGCAAATAATGGGGCGAACAACCCCATTAACTCATAAAAAAAATAAAGGCTCGTGTGCGGACCCTTTCTTTATGAGCTAGGCATGAGGCATGGTTTACTAGGCTTACAACGCCTGATCTCATTTTTTTTTTTTAAATTACTATTTTTTATATGTATTTTTTAAAATGTTTTTTTTGCATTTATGTTTTGATTAATATTTTTTTGGGATTTTTTTTTGACTTATTTAGCTTTTTTGAAATAATGATTATTTTTTAATTATATTATATTTATATGATATTTAAGATGAATTACATCTTTATTAATAATAAATATATATTTACATAAATATAATAATACCATATATAACTAACCAATGGATTATAGATGATATTAAAGTAACGTTATTGATGATGTGAGAACTCAATCCCATTCCATTCAACTCAAAGGGGCAAGAAAGTTCTTCGCTTAGGCTGAGGCATGTGTATATTGAATTCTTTGTTTCGAACAGATCCATTATCCCGCTCGACGAACTGAGAGATGATTAATAAACAAGAGAAAAGGAATAATCAATGGCTTAATTTTCAATTTCGAACAACATAGTATAACATACATTGCAAAAGTCAAGATTTTTATCGAGAGAATTTTGATCTTTCTGAGAATTTCCCATTTAACTTCGTGAACACATATCTGATATTAATTATAAAAAAATTAAAATTATCAAATTTAAACTTGTAATTATTTTATCATCAAGAATTTAATATCATATTAAAAAATTATTTTAATTTAAAAATTTAAACTATCAAATAACATCTTCGAATATAATTTATATTATTTTTTAATACTAATAAATAAATAAATATGGTCGTGGCCACACTCTTGAAACTAGTGAAAATTATTTTTATAGATGATCAAACGTGAGAGATTTTTTTCCTAGAAAAACAAGATAGGTTATTGTCAATCAAAAGATTAGCGTGACTTTACACAGCTAGAGGGCATACTTGTTGACTAATTAATATTGAATTCTAGGCTTTGATTTAGCAAAAATCAAGTTGGTGAGGCATGTGATGCAAATCTTTCCAATCTCGACCAGGCCTAATAAACCAAAAACTATATATATATATAATAAACCTAACCATCTATACTTTTCCTTCTAAATATTCATACCTCTTCAACTTTATTATGCATTTTCATGATAATCACTTGAAACTACAAGAGAGGATTACCATACGAGCTGCCAATGAAACACAGTCAAACCAAGAAAAATCCCAAATGGCTTACAATGTCCATGCATTTCTCCATAGACTGCGCAGGATAAATAACATATGATTTCCATGCATGGTAGGTTAAGGTTTGCTCAATTGAGTCAAATTCCCATGCAAGTCAAAAGGCAAGGAAGTAAGCAGTGATACTTGAAAATATGTTTTGTTAATTATACTACCACAATTTTGGAGGCTGCAACACGATTTTAACTAAGAAAATTGATCGAGTAATTAATTATCTAGCTAGTCTTAATTAAAACCTTATATTATATTGGGTCATTTTCGTATTATACAAGCACACGTACGTCTAGTTAACTTGTTTGAATTTCATTTGGTCTCCGATATTATTCTCCCAAAGTTTGTAAGCTTATCATTTTAATAATCAAAATTACTTAATTTGATAATTAGTCAACCACACATTTTGAATATCGTTAATTAAATGATGATGTGAGCTCCAATTGCATTGATTTATACGATCTTGATGTGAACGGTGTGGTCGAGATTCTTTAATATACTTAGACATGAGATCTTGATGTGAACGGTGTGGTCGAGATTCACGAATGAATTTCATAAATTTTCTTGAATGCTAACTCTAAATTTTGAATATAAAAAGTCAAAAAACGAAACAAATCCCTTTTAAAATGGCGAAGGGGAAGAATCTAATGTTTTGGAACGACCTATGTGAACGGTGTTGCCCAGATTGATTGTTAAGAGTTTTTTTTTTTCTTAGATTTAAGTTTTTTAACTTGGCATGTATCATCGAGGAGAATTTATTAAATTCTTTTGAAAATATTAGGCTAATATAGGAAATATATCTTTAAAAATCACTAAAAAATTAATTCTAGTTTACAAGCAACTTGTCCGTCAGAAAAGATACAAGTCATTTGTGAATTGAATTAATTTTTTTTAATGTAAAACAAAATATTTAAGTCATGAAGAACTATTTAGTATTATTATTAAATCTGGTTTAGTGTGTCAAACTTCAAAACTCCTGACCGAACTCCTTATTTAGTCATTTTCAAATTAAATCATGTAAAATTATTCTAACGTGACCCAACCGACTTGGTGGATATAAAGGCTAAAAAATAAAAGAAAAAATAATGACCAAACTAAAAGTAGAGAGAGATCAAGAGCGCTAGTCTAAAGACAACATGAATAATTAGTAAAAACATAGTTTAACTTTTAAAAAAATTTCAAGATGATTTTTTTTAAAAACAATCAAATGGTGATATATTGGATTGATTCGGGTTATAACCCGTCAAACTTGTGACTAAGATCATGAACTCCACTAGATCTAATAACAATTAATTATATGATAAAAAATATGAAGATCAGCTCAAAACCAACTAAATATTGAATGAAAAAAATGAAAAAATAAATTAAAAAAATATAACAAAAACTCAATGTTAAAATATGAAACTTGAGAGAGAGAAAAATTTAGGACATGTGCATGAAATTGGATTATAACACCCAAAATAAAAATCTTAGCATTGGAAAAATATTTTAAGCCTTTAACTCAGGAATACAAAATGAAATTTTTTCTCTGCATTTAATATCAGTAATCCATGTTGGCATTTTAATCTAATGGTTAAATTCAATTTGTTATTTAATACATTCATATACATTACACATATCATACAATAATGATTGATGTTTCTAATTCTTATCAAAATTTCAGTAAAGTCTTTTTTGTTCAGGTAACCAAATAGTTTTTTTCTATTTTAAAAAAACCTGCATAATCGAATCTCGCACACAACAATTCATATCCAGGTATTGGACCTGAAACCATTCAATCAATCAATTTATAATAGTACACACCTATTTAAGTTCATAGAGTATATTTAAACAATTTAAACTTAACTTTTCATCAAGAGAGCATTTCATTACAAGAACAACATTATAAATACTTATTCATATTACAATCCCTGTTCATTTGAATTACAATATACTACTAAGAACTCACATAATATTGTAACTAAGAAAATTAGAGCCTTGTCTTAACATATGATATTCCATATCATGAACATGCAAAACATAGACATTTAAATAAAATATCTATCACAACACAATTAAAGTATGTTAGATACAACATGTACATGATTTTTCATGGAACAAACCTCCATAATTTCTTTTGATAATAACAAAATCGACTCATTTGTCATAATTTCTACTAACCTTGAGTATTGTATAGTCACTTTGTCAAGGTAATTCCAAGTTTTATCTTTTCATCCAGAAATTATATCTTGTTCATAAATCCATCCTAGAAACTTTATCTATCGAAGCTCACCATAAGGTTTTATTAATGGTAAAGGCCTATTCCAAGCATCCTACCCTATACTATTAATTTATCAAGGGTAAATTATCATTTGTACTCTTAGCTCTATATGTTTCTTAAGGAATTCAATCCTTTACTAGTATCGCCCTTTAATTTTAAATAAGTATAATTAATGATTTTTTGATTTCTATTTTTCATAATGAATCTTTAACATTGATTTAACTTGATTTAGTTTGAGCCAACATATCATTAGTCGTTCATCTTACAACAAACTTTTATCTACACATGTCTTCATATGCATCAATACACTTATTTGTCCCTTGGATACAAGCATAGATGTCCATGTTCTTGTCTTATTGGGCCACTAATTAGTACTTAAAAGTGCATTCTCATTAAGGCTTTATATCATCATATTGCACTAAAGTATCATTAAATTCCCTAACTAAAACATGTTTTATAATAACAAGTCTGATAATATAATATATCTTTAATTTATGGTAAATGCTTGTTTTGAATGCAGTTATATCTCACAATTCAAAGGATTGATTGATGTGATTAACTATTGAAAGTGAAGAGATAAAAAGAGGACTAAACTTAGAGAAAAGATGCTGGTTCAATTCAAACTGAAACACCATTCAGTTATTGGGTTATAACTGGAGCTGTAGACCTTGAATTTAGGTCTGCTTTATATGTATGGAAAGCTAAGACATAGACCTAAAACTTTCAGGCGGAGTTCAAGACTCAATTTTGCCGTTTTCAAGTTCAAATCTTAGCATCAACGGAGAAGTCAAAATATGTTCTACAGCTCAGACACTATTCGGTTTTCAGCTCATATCTCGAGTTCTAGAAGTCCAAATGAGCTCTGGTTTTTTTTGTTAGAAAGCTGAGACAATTGCCCACAACTTTCATGTGTAAAATAGGCTCCAATTCTGATATTAGCAATGATGTTTTGGCCAGCCAACAATATCAATAACCAACCAACAATATCAATAACCAGCCAACAATGTCAAAAACCAACCACTAAGTCAATGGTTGGCCACTAACTATTTTCTTTGTCAACCAATCAGTAGTTTCGAATTTTAGCCTATAAAATGAGGTATTTGTCATGTATTTAGTCATCTTGGTTTTCAGATCAAGATCATGTTCTTGCTTTCTTTCTTTATATTTTTATAATGCTTAAGTTTTGCTTTCATTAATCTCTTGTTTATGCTTTTCATCATAACTATGTTCTTATCTAGTTTATTTATGTTCTTCTTCTTCATTATGTTTAGCTAAGTTTATTATGTCAAGGTAAAAAGGTTTCTCTAATGGTGTTAGAATATGTATAATATAAACTCAACATGGACTTTAATGTTTATATCCAAGAAAGTTTGCTATTAACATGTCTTATGTTTTTATCTTACTAATTATTAATACCTTGCTTGTTAAATGACTATCTAGATTTATGTTGTATAACACTTGGTACATCAAATGCTTGATCATTCATTGTCTTCAGTCAACATCGTTGTTATGAGAGGAACTTGATTTGTTGTTAACATAAGTTAGCATCATGAATACCTGACAATATTTAAAAGTATTGTTGTTACTTAAATAAGATAATTAATATGATCATGTTAACACTTTGTAATGAGCCATTAACGATAAATCATCCGATTGGAACCTCCTTTGTGTGTGGTTTCCAATTGAGTAATAAAAAGAGTTTATATTATATTTATTTAAAATATCATTAGTAGATCATCTAACCTTGACAATTGTTTTTATCATTGTTTAATATTTTCATCATTAACACATCTCAGAGTTCTCTTCAACATCAATATCATTATTATTATTTATAATTTATATAGTTCACCTCTCTATGGTTGACCCCGGTCTTGCCGAGTTATGTATTACTTTGACACTCCTGCACTTGGGATAAGACATCAACTCTTTGATCGTGTCAAGTTTTTGGCGTCGTTGCTGGGGAGGTAAGTTATTGAATAAATTATATATTTTCTTTTCTTTTCACTTTTATTTGTTTCTCTAATTTTTATTTCTTCTTCTTTTTTTTCTTTGTTTTTCTTTCTTTCTGCACTTGCATGAGAGTTTGGACACGTACATTAAGTGGTAGACTTTCTAGGAAATCCTCATTTTTTTCAGAAAATAGTGTCGACGAAGATAACGAGTCAATTCATAATGAGAATAATGAGAATAATCGTGTTAGAACACTTAGAGACTACATGAATCCAACAAGAACAAGTGCATGATCATGTATAGTTTTTCCTCCTGATGTATCTTATTTTAATTTTAAGCCAGGTATTATTCAACTTTTACCTACTTTTCTTGGCTTAGAATTCAAAAATCCATACTACATTTAAGAGAATTTGAAGAAGTTTGTAACACCTATAATGACTTAAATTGTAGCATAAACACCATCAGATTAAAGCTTTTTCCTTTTTCATTAAAAGATAAAGCTAAAATATGGCTACAAAATCTTAGGTCAGGATCCATTCGTGCTTGGGATAAAATGCAATAACAATTTTTAAAGAAGTTTTTCCCTTCTCATAGAACAAACTCTTTCAAAAGATAAATCACCATTTTCACTCAAAAACCAGGAGAAACATTTTACAAGTGTTGGGATAGATATAAAGACTTGGTTAATACTTGTCCTCATCATGGTTTTGAAACATGGAGATTGGTTTCACAATTTTATGAAGGGTTAACACCTAAAGATAGGCAAATGGTGGAATTGACATGCAATGAAACTTTTGAAAACAAAGACCCTGATGAAGCAATGGAGTACCTAGACTTACTAGCTGAAAATGCTCAAAATTAGGACACTATAGGCACTTGTGAGACACCAGGTAAAACTCAATCTTATACATCTAGTGGAGGCATGTATAACCTTAGGGAAGATCATGACCTTCAAGCCAAATTTTCATCTTTAGCTATAAAAGTTGAGGCACTAGAATTAAAAAAAAAGTTGTCCATTAAAATCTGTTCAAGAAATTATGTGTCAAATTTGTGAAACTAATGAACACTCAATCAATGATTATCCAACTTTGCCTTCTTTTAATCACCAAAATTTCAGTTGGAAGAGTAGTAATAATAATGCGCAAACTTCACAACCACTATTTCAAGCACATCATAATTTTCAAAATTCTCATGGATATGCACCTCCTTATGTTCCCCATCCTAGAAGAAATCTTCAGGAAAAATTACATGCATTCATTGAAAAGCAAAAGACAATCAACACTTAACTTACTCAAAGCATGACAGATTTTAAAGATACCCTTGCAAAATTCATATTTGCTCTAAGTTTTCAGGAGAAATGTAAGTTCTCATCTCAACCACAACAAAATCCTAATGGGAAATACAATGCAAATGCAAGTAGTTCTAGAAGCCAACACATGGATCAAGTCAAATCAGTCATTACTCTCCACGGTGGTAAGGTTATTGAAAAATCAATTCTTGAACCTTGTGAGAAAGATGATGAGTCAATCTTTGAGGGTAAGGAAGGGGTTAAACCTGAACATTGCAAAGAAAAGATTGCTTCCCCACTAATACTTCCATTTCTTCATGCTATAACCAAAAAAAAGGGAAGTCAATCACGATTCTGAAATTTTTAAAACTTTCAAACAGGAAGAAATCGAGGATGAAAAAGGCACCAAAAATATTGTCGCGGATCATTTGTCAAAATTGATAATAGATTCAATATCTAACATCACCCTAATTGATGATTACTTTCCAGATGAATCTTCACTTTCTATTGCTTCAATACTTTAGTCTGCTAATATTAACAATTTTATTGCTTCAGGATTTTTGCCAGCTCATTTGGATACCTAAGACAAAAGAAAGTTCTTGAGCGGCGTGCAGAATTTTTATTGAGATAACCCTTACTTATTCAAATATTGTCCTAATCAAATATATCAAAGATGCATTTCTGACAATGAGGTAAGTAGTGTCATAAAATTTTATCACTGTGAAGCATGTGGGGGTCATTTCTCATCAAGAAAGACGACTGCAAAAATCTTACAATGTGGATTCTATTGGCCCATCATGTTCAAATACAAATATGCATTCTGCAAAACCTGTGAAAATTGTCAAAAGGTGGGATTTATTTCAAAACATAGAGAGTCTTTAGATAATCTTCTATTGACTCTTAAGTCTCATCATAGTGGAGATGTGCATCGTGCAATTCATGATTTATGGCCCCATTTTCATAAAGAACATGATCGACTTAGTCTTGGGAATCTAACTAAAAAAGACCCTGTTTGTCAGTTTTTAAGAAAACTGGATGGGAAGCATATGCCTGACCTATAGAGAGTGTTTAAGCCGTTCTTGGACATAAAACCAAGGGAAGATGTGAGCCACAATCATAACTACGATTTAAGCCTTAGGTTGTAAAAATTTATGTATTTTGGTTTTATTAATAGCATAATATTTGTGTTTTGTTGTTTCTTATATTTGTTTAAGTGTGTTTCAGGTTTGTTAGTAGTCGTTATTTTAGGTGATGTCTTCTATACTCTATCTTTCTGTCTTAGAACATTGAGGACAATGTCTCGTTTTGTTTGGGGGGGAGGGTAGTAGTTGACAAAAAAAATATTACTAATTGTGTTTTCTATTATTAAAATTATTTGCAAAACTGCTGTTACTAGGATGGCAGAGTAAAGGAGGAACTTTAGTAACTCTTGAGACGCATCTTAGTAAACATTCTTAACAAGGTCTATTAGAATACTTCTTGAAATATTCAGGTTTACAAACTCTCACATTGTTATCACTTGATTCTGCTCATATACTCATTTAATAAATATTCCTAAACCTTCATTTTCACACACACACTTTAACATATGATTGTGGGTTGCACATTGGATTATTACATTAGTTATGTTCTTTTGTTAAAGGTAACAACTAAGGGAAATGGATAATATATAATATTAAAAAAAACAAAAACAAAAACAAATTGATAATAAAATGAATAAATAAAAAAGTAGATAAGTTTGGTTTCGTAGCCTCTTTGATTTAAGCAATTAAGCCTGAAGGGGTGTTTTAACACCTAGTACCCTAAAGTCAATTGACTTGAGAGCTATTGGCTCAGTGCTTGTTACATGGGTTGAGGAGAAAGCTTAAGGGAGTCAAACATTGCACTATCTATATATTAGTATCTGTAACCCGAGTTACTAAGCTCGTAGGGGTGTCTCAATATCTAATGCCCTAAGACTAACTAGTATGGGAGTCATTAGCCGAAAGCTCGTTACATGGGTTAAAGATGCATTGTGTTTTAAGTTATATGTATATATACCAAAATAATAATAATAATAATAATAATAATAATAATAATAATTCTAACTCAAGGAAGTTAACCTTAGAAAAACATTAGAACAGAATATTGTTTTCTTCCAATAAAAACCTCATCATCTATGTTTTCATACATTAAGCACATAAAAAGAAGGTTTATTAATATCTTGTTTAAGAAGTATAAAGCAGATATATAAATGAGAGTTTGTTTATTTGGATAGATTAATGGAAGTTAAATGATGAATGTCTTACTTTGTGGAACTTGCAAATTGTTTTTTTATTTTAACGCTTTGATTACTAGGGACTAGTAATAAGCTAATTGAGGGGTGTGATTAGTACTTAAAAGTGCATTTTCATTAAAGTTTTATATCATCATATTGCACTAAAGTATCATTAAATTCCCTAACTAAAACATGTTTTATAATAACAAGAGTCATAAATTGATTAAACAAGAGTCCAAGGGTGTTTCTTAGATATTTTGGGTTAAAAATAGGTTGAAATAGGTTTTTTGGTTGAAAAAATAAGAACCCTATTCAAAAAATAATTTTTGCATTTATGTTTTGATTAATACCTTTTCTTTGCGATTTTTTTTACTTATTTAGCTTTTTTAAAAACAATTATTTTTAAATTATATTAAATATTATATAAATATTAAAGATAAATTAAATTTTTATTAATAATAAATATATATTTATGTGAATATAATAAAATCAAGTATAAAAACAGACGATAGATGATGTGAGAACTCAATCCCATTCCATTTCAGAATCAAAATGGGGAATATTTCCCGGCTCACAGGTGCAAGAAAGGTTTTCGCATAGGCTGTGGCATGTGTATATTGAATTCTTCGTTTCGAACAGATCCATTATCCCGCTTGACAAAATGAGAGATGAAAAAAAAGAAAAAAACCCATGATTAATAAACCAGAGAAAAGGACTAATCAATGGTTTAATTTTCAATTTCGAACAACATAGTATAACATACATTGCAAAAGTCAAGATTTTTATTTATAGAATTTCGATCCTTTTTATTGCGGAGAATTTCCCATTTAACTTCATCAACATATGTTATGCTATTAATTATAAAAAAAAAATAAAGATTTGAACTCGTAATTATTATTGTGAATTCGTTAAAATATAAAAATATCTCAACTTAAAATTAACATCCCAAATGGCATACAATGTCCATGCATTTCTTCATAGACTGCGCAGGATAAATAACATATGATTTCCATGGCATGGTAGGTTAAGGTTTGCTCAATTGAGTCAAATTCCCATGCAAGTCAAAAGGCAAGGAAGTAAGCAGTGATACTTGAAAAAATGTTTTGTTAATTACTACTACAATCTTGGAGGCTGCAACACCGATCAACACGATTTTAACTAAGAAAATTGATCGAGTAATTAATTATCTAGCTAGTCTTAATTAAAACCTTATATTATATTGGGTCATTTTCGTATTATACAAGCACTACGTCTAGTTAACTTGTTTGAATTTCATTTGGTCTCCGATATTATTCTCCCAAAGTTTGTAAGCTTATCATTTTAATAATCAAAATTACTTAATTTGATAATTAGTCAACCACACATTTTGAATATCGTTAATTAAATGATGATGTGAGCTCAAATTGCATTGATTTATGCGATCTTGATGTGAACGGTGTGGTCGAAATTCTTTAATATACCTAGACATGAGATTCTTTATATAAAGAATCTCATGTCTATATTAAAGAATCTATTAATTGATATTAGATTTTTTTTTCCTCGAGTGATCTTAATTAATTGTGTATCTTCTACATTAGATCTAAGTTTTAAGGCTAACATTCAGGAGAATTTATTAAATTCTTTTGAAAATATTAGGCTAATATAGGAAGTATGTTTTTGAAAATCACTAAAAAAATAATTTTAGTTTACATGCAAGTTGTCCGTCGGAAAAGATATAAGTCATTTATGCAAGTTAGGGAGACTTCTCATATATTATAACTAGATTATTTTTCATGCTATGGTGTGAATCAAATTAATTTTTTTAAAATATAAAAAAAGAATAGCTAAGGCATGAAGAATTATTTCACATTGTTATTAAATCTGGTTTAATATGTCAAATTTAAAAGCTCTTGACTAAACTCCTTGTCTAGTCATATTTCAAATTAAATCATGCAAAATTGTTCTAACGTGACCCAGTCGACTTAGTGAATATAAAGGCTAAAAAATAAAAGAAAAAATAATGACCAAAATAAAAGTAGAGAGAGAGATCAGGCGCGCGAGTCTAAAGATAACATGGACAATTAGTAAAAACATGGTTTGGCTTTTAAAAAAAAATTCAAGATGACTTTTTTTTAAAATAATCAAATGGTGATATATTAGATCGATCCAAGTTAACCCGTCAAACTTGTGACTAGGATCATGAACTCCACTAGATCTAATAACAATTAATTATATGATAAAAAAATATGAAGACCAGTTCAAAACCACCTAAATATTGAATGAAAAAAATGAAATTTTTTAAAAAAATTCAATGTTGAAGGATGAAACTTGAGAGAGAAAATAATACAGGACATGTGCGTGAACTTGGATTATAACACCAATAAAAAAAAATCTTAGCATTGTAAAGATATCTTAAGCCTTTAACTCAGGAAAACAGAATGATTTTTTTTTCTACATTTAGTATCATAATCCATACTGGCATTTTAATCCCATGGTTAAATTTAATTTGTTATTTAATACATTCATATACATTACAAATATTATACAATTATGATTGATATTTTTAATTCTTATCAAAATTTCAGCAAAGTCTCCTTTGTTCAAGTAACCAAATAGTTCTTTTCTTCTAAAAACCTACATAACGATCAAGGAGAGTTTCAAATCCCATACATAACAATTCATAATAGTTCACACCTATTGAAGTTCATTGGGTACATTTAAACAATTTATACTTAACTTTTCATCAAGAGAGCATTTCATTATAAAAACAACATTATAAATACTTACTCATATTACAATCCATGTTCATTTGAATTACAATATGCATTGCAAAAGTCATGATTTTTATTAAGAGAATTTTGATCTATCTAATTGTAGAGAATTTCCCATCGTCAACACATATCTATATGATATTTAAGTTGTTAAGTTATACGAGTTCATATTATATCATGTTATTAATTATAAAAAAAATAAAAATTATAAGATTTGATTTCATTGTCAATAACAATCTAATATTATATTAAAAAATTATTTCAATTAAAAAATTTAAATTATTAAATGAGATTTTGTTATCTAATTTATATTATTTTTTAATATTAATTAATAAATAAATATAGCCGTGGCAACACTCTTGAAATTAACAAGTAAAAACTATTTTTATAGACCATCAAACTTGGAGATTTTTTCCTGTTATTGTCAATCAAAAGATTAGCGTAACTTTACACAGCCAGTCTCATGTTGACTAATTAATATTGAATTCAAGGTTTTGATTTAGCAAAAATCAAGTTGGGGAGGCAAGTGATGCAAATCTTTCCAATCTCAACTAAGCCTAATATAAACCAAAAACTGCCAATGAAACACAGTCAAACCAAGAAAAATCCCAAATGGCATACAATGTCCATGCATTTCTCCATAGACTGCGCAGGATATATATATATATATATATATATATATATATATATATATATGATTTCCATGGCATGGTAGGTTAAGGTTTGCTCAATTGAGTCAAATTCCCATGCAAGTCAAAAGGAAGTAAGTAGTGATACTTGA
>Ga0325410_1006056_pt1 | contig 13297 bp, 8 predicted proteins | sample PopdelMetagenome_16_FD_206182 | JGI IMG/M metagenome (GOLD analysis project Ga0325410, IMG submission 206182) | Populus deltoides microbial communities from Bellville, Georgia, United States - Xylem-PdIQD-R3 | ecosystem: Host-associated > Plants > Phyllosphere > Stem > Wood/Secondary xylem... | reverse complement strand
TAAAACACGTGTTTGATGTTTCATGGGTACCCGACAAACAGTGAATAGTAGACACGGCTGATCTCTAACTACGCGGTCCTTGTTCATATCGGAAGACCTCCCCTATATAAACCCTCGCTTTCCGATTTTTCCTTCCACAAAAAGAAGAAAAAAAAACTCCAAAAACACACGCTTGTGATCCTTCCTTCTGTCATGGAGTGGGTAAGAGGGCAGTGTATTGGATCCGGCAGTTCTTCTAGGGTTCATCTTGCAACCCTCAAACAACATCCTTCGGTGCTGGCAGTGAAGTCTTGCGCAGAATCTGACTCTAGTCTACTCGAGAACGAGAGGGAAGTTGTCTCGGAGCTTGGTTATTGTCCACAAATCATCCAATATTTCGGCGACAGCCATACTGTTGAAGAAAACAACGAGCGTCTATACAATCTGTTGTTGGAGTACGCTAAAAGAGGCAGTTTATCACAAAAACTCAACAAATTTGGTTGCTTTCAAGAGCGGGATGTCAAAGATTATGCAAGATCGATTCTTAAGGGTCTGCGTCATATCCACGCCAAGGGTTTTGTTCACTGTGACTTGAAACTTGATAACATATTGTTGTTTGAGAATGAAGAAGTAAAAATTGCAGATTTTGGGTTGGCAAGGAAAGCAGGAAAGGCACAGGGGAGAGCGGAAATTAGAGGGACTCCTCTATATATGGCCCCCGAGTCAGTGAATGACAATGTGTACGAATCAGGGGTTGATATTTGGGCTCTTGGGTGTGCTGTTATTGAGATGTTGACAGGGAAACCAGCGTGGAGTTGCAAACCAGGGACCAATATGTTCGCATTGTTGATCAGAATTGGGAAAGGTGATGAATTGCCAACAATACCTGAAGAATTGTCCCAACAAGGCAAAGATTTTCTGTCCAAGTGTTTTGTCAAAGATCCTAAACGAAGATGGACTGCTGACATGCTTCTGGACCATCCTTTTGTTGCTGATCAAGGGAAGGGCACTGTTCCATTGAGAGATGAAATTGAAGTCTCATCAACTTCACCAAGATGCCATTTTGATTTCCCAGATTGGGTTTCAATTCAATCACCATCACCTAGATCAGAGTTTTTGTCCGATGATGGAGTGGGATTAGTCTTTCCTTCATTAAATTCTTCTTCTTGGATCTCAGCAGCAGATAGAATCCGGCAACTGGCGAGTGATCAATGTTGCAATTGGTCGGATTCTGGATTTTGGGTCGCTGTTAGGTGAGCCAGAGTCAAAGCAGAGAAGGAGATTCAAGCAACTGGGAAGATAACTTTTCATTAACATCGACCTGTTGATATTATTCATTTAATTTTTAATTTTTTTTACCGTCATGATCGGAGGCTCAACGGGTTGAGCTCACTGTACAGATTTTTCTAATTTTTTTGCTTTGAAATACAATTTAATTGCTTCACCAAGAAAGTTGGTCTTTTTTTTTCTCCTTACAGCTGTTATTATTGAATATGGTTGTCATCAAAATTTTTTTTTAATTATTTTAACAGTTGATGGCATGAATCTCTGCCCTGCACATGATAGCTATGGCGTATTTTACATGATAGCTATGTAATCTTTTTCTGGGTTTACTAGAGGCATAAAGAAATCTTTTAGGTTTGATTCTTCCTTTTCTATGTTAGGAGAGAATTTAGTACGATCGATTGACTGGATTCGAAAGTATTCTCCTTTTCTTTTTTCATAATCCGATGTGAAATTGCCAATTTGGTTAAATTAGGAACTTTCCTATTGCCGGTGAGAAAAAAAAAATTTATTTTATTTCTTTCCGTCTCCTAATGGGAAAAGGCCCACCTTGTTAGACCTGATGAAGAATCAGGGAAGCATCCTGGAAATTGTTCTGTAAGATACCTTGATGGGCACCGTCGTCGTGACCTAATGGCATTCGTCAGGAACAGCAGTGGTAATTTCTCTCCCAATACAAAGACTGAGGCAACGCAGAAAGAGACCGGCGGCGTTTGTTCATGACCGGCGGCGTTTGCTGAAGACTTATGTCACAACCACCTCTGTCGTTTCCATAATCTTAACCCCATTTAAAAGAAGAAAAAAAATATATAAATGATCAAGAAGATTTGATGGGATCGTACAACTTATAAATGATCAAGAAGATTTGATGGGATCGTACAACTGCATGATAGATCAGATGGAAACTTGAAAGCAATGCATCAATCAGTGGCTTGATATAAACAATAATTTATTTATTTATTATTAAAATTTATTTGGTCCCGAATATATTCCACATTTTACACGAGGGAACGTGCCCAACAGCATTGATTTGAGAAGGACGCAAGGCCATTTTGAGCATGTGGTAATTGAAATACTATAGTGCACACGTGGGCCTTTACATCAGGCAAGATGTTTGGTCACAACAACTTATATTGACTTTCCTTTGCGTTGAAATTATTTTATTATTTTCTTAGGTCGAGAAGGACAGAGAACTCTCACAGGCTCTACGCGTTTCCAAGTTTTTAAGAAGTGATTTCTTGCTCTTTTAGGCCTCAGCTAGAGAGAGCCCGAAATCTATACACACAAGTTCGAAGCAAAGTTTAGGGCCTCACCTGCCTAGAGGAACCTAGTGTTTTTTAGTGTTATTCCTTTTTTCAAAATAGACGGCAATTTCATTTTCAAATAAAAAATTATATAAATATAAATGGTTTGTTTTATATAAAATATTCAATTAAAAACATTCCCTTTGACGTAATAGATAAAATAAATTTTAATTTCTTTGACAAAGAAATTAAAATTAAAATACTTCTGATTTATTATTTGAACACGAGGGAAAAATTTTCTTCGTATGCATGTTTCGTTTTATTTTGCGTGTATTAGGTTCGTTTTGATATTTCCAAGAAATTCTTGGGAATTTTTATTTTCTGTGGATTATTTTTGCACTGCCAGAACTATTTTCAAACGTGGTGATCATTCCCTAGATATATATTTTTGAACAAAACTCGAGGGCCAGTCCGAATGTGTGAAGCCTGAGTAATGCCCGAGGTTTCGAAAAATTCAGGTCGATCGGGCGGCGTTGCCTAAGCACAAAAAACCTGCAGCCCGGATTGAGCCCTGCTTGCTGCTTATACAAATCTGACTGCCCAGAAACAAATCTAGAGGTGAATTAGATTATTTTTTAATCTCAAATTGGCTTAAAGCTACAACCACAAACAACTTTACCAAGCTATTTGGTGCCCATTTTATTGATTTGTTTCATTAAGGGTCTTTTGTTTACCATAAAATGTTTTAAAAATAAAAAGAATATTTTATACATAAGATGTTTTTTAATGTTTAACTTGAAAAATATTTTTTTATATTCGTAAAAAAGAAATAGTGGTGATGGAAAGATAATAATAATAATAATAATCATAACAATAATAATACAAGAGTGGTTGAATGATTTAGTAAGTTGATAACTATTCATAAGATATTTTATGAATTGAAAATAATTTTCAAGAAAATATTTTTTTTATTGATTATTTTTCTTGTAAAAATACCTTGCAAGAAATAAATATAGAAAAATATTTTCTACAAAATAATAAACATGGAGAAATTTATAAAATATTTCGTGTAAAATATTTTATAAAAGACAATCAGACATAAAATCTGATTTAATTTTCTGGATGTTTGTGAAGAACATGTGGGATCTTTATGCGGGATTCTGTTGTGGGATATGAATATAATGTAGTCCTATGGACAATGAATTTATTTAAGCATCAATATAGTCTCGTGGTTGGAAAAATAAATTAATAGCAAATTCCACCGACGAATCCTGCATGCATTTTCTTTTATTTTCTGATGCTTATGGGTCCAAAATCTTCTCTGACAATCAACTACAGGTACTCTGCCAGTTGCCTGTTTTTTTTTTTTGGCAGATTTACTCATTTTGCCTGATTGCCATATGAATATTTATTGATAGCTGCATTTATTCGTTCTTGATTGATAGAACTCTAGTTGTCTGAAAAACGTAGTTTGCCAGTTCAAATATTATTGTAAAAAAAACTATAATAATTACTGATGAGTATTGCAGAAAAAACACAAGATTTAATGTGTGTGAAAGTATACCTACATTCCCATGAACAAGGAGCTTTACTCACCTCCAACTGCAACTTCATTTATGACTACAGTGCATGGTAATTTAAAAATATCTCCTACTAATTTAATTTACTTTATCACTGTTCGTAACACATTTACTCAATTTCAATACTTCATTTTTAAACTTGAAACTGAACGCGTTATGATCTAAAATGAGTAATGAAATTAAATTGTTTTTCAAATATGGTATATATCTAACATCACACAAAGTTCTGACAACACTATTAAATATTTTAATTTTAATATTCCATATTTCTAAAACTTTGCATGGATCATCGTTACCCATTAGAACTGAATCAGAATTGACTAACTTTTAGGTGTTTAACCAATATTTATTTGAGTTCATGTTATAAGAACATGCTGAAAATAATATCTAAGAATTTATGAGATGATCTGAACTAGATGAAATAGAAATCATATCTCTATCGCTGATCTAAGTCATTTTCCATTATATTCACACATTTTGATGAATCATCTTTGTTCTCTGTATCTCTCTTTTTTTTCTCAGGACATTCTCATTTATATGCCTTGTTTTTTCACACTTATAACACTATATGTCCTTCTTCTAGATTTGGACCAAACTTTATTGTTTCTCGATTCATTCATGATTTGTTTCTCCCATACTTTTGATTACTCCTCACCACCAGCCTTTTGCCTTGTGAATTTTCATCACTAGCTTTCTTCCTTAAATTAAAGCTTAATAGGGCACTTGTGATCTTTTCTGGCATGAGAGTTTCCTTCCCCACATCAGAGTTGTAACCAAATTTTTGAACGTAAAGGAAGTAGGTAGGGAATTCAGTAATATCAATGTCTTATTTTCATCGTAGAACTTTATATCAATTCCCTTCAAATCACTAACGATCTAATTGAACACATTGATATACTTATTCAAATTTGTGCCTTCCGACATCTTAAGACCAAACAATTTCTGTCTAAGATAAAGTTAGTTTAACAATAACGTGGACATATGCTGACTTTCTAGTTTTTCCCCAACTTCTACATGCGATTCCTCATCCATGACTTGATACATCATGTCATCATCCAGAAAAAGCCTGATAGTTGCCACAACCCTCGCTTTCAGTTCTTGCTAATATATGTCATTCATGCCTTCCAGTTGTTTTTCATATAACGCCTTCGTCATACCCTATTGGACTAGCATATCTTTTATCCTTCTTTGCCATAATCCAAAATTTCCAAATCCATCAAACTTGACCATGCTGAATTTTGCAGAAGAAATCCTTGACATCGTAAACAAGCTTTGATACTAATTGTTGTAAGAAACCTGTGATAATTATTGATGAATATTTCAATAGGAGAGAAACTAGAAAGAACACAAAATTTAACGTGGTTTAACAATGAGTAACATCCATTTTTGTTTCATTGACTGCGTTCATTTTCTATGTAATTAGTCTTTGTACAATTGTATGATGATGTTTCAGGGACAAAATCATCTAGTCTAAACAATTTCAATGGAAATGCAAAGACAAGCATTATGGAACAATCTATATCTTTATTTGAAGCTGTTTCTAGCCTAACTTTGAAAATCATAATATATATATATATATATATATATATATATATATATATATATATATATATATATATATATAATATGTTCTTTAAAATCAAATACACCAAGTTAATTTTTTTAAGTTTATGATTTTTTCAAATAAAATTTAAATTCTTATGAGTTAATTCTAAATGTACAAGGTGTAGAAAACTAGTACCAAAGTAGTAAATAAGTAAAGTCATTGAAAAGAATCATAAAACCAAACTAAGCTATTCAATCACATCTTTTAAAAAATTATATAAATAAATTTTAAAAAGTTACAAGAATACCCTTCTTATCTTTTTAATATTATGATAATTTTTATTTTTCATAGTACTTTTTAAATTTTTTTCATTTAAAAAAATATCAAATTAATAACTTTTGTAGTATTTTTCATTTACTTTGCACAAATGCTCCTTCGCCATTTTCGACAAGATAAATTTTGTAACAATGTTCTTAGTAATTTGCAATGTACATGTTGTTTTATGTGCATTCACCAATATACCGAGCTTTACAAGCTAGCTGAAGATGTTTCAACATAAAAATCACTGGTTTATTGTAGGCAAGAAAACATCGCAAGGATCCCTGCAAGCACATTTCTCGCATTGCCTTACTGTCTTTGCATTACCCTCGATGTTTTAATCAAGTTCAGTAATTCCAGGGCCTTCCATATTATGCTCTCCCATTGCATATCCCATCATCCTCCTTACTAGAGGTCTCCTCATAGTCTGATCCCAAATCTTTATTCGAGCTTTCAAGTATTACCAATAAGATGTTTCTAACCTTTTGATCTTGAGAGAAATATGGTCAAACCTTGATAAGAACCCACTGAGAAGGCTTGTGAACACTAAAAAAAAAATCAATGGTTTTGCAAAGTAGATGTGTCACAATCAAGGCTGATTGAGTTGACCACTTTCGAGACTTCGACATCATCATCGTTGAAGACCACTTGAAGTTGGTAGAGATGGTGCACACATTTCATTTGGATTTAGCCTTGCTCGATTGGGAAATTTGTAGGTTCATATTTATTTGTTTGAAGGTGTCAACTTGATTAGCCTAGAATTTATCAATGTAGTGATGACTGATCAGAAACAAGATGTTGTTGTGTTCATTGAAGAAAATAGAATGTAAGTGTTTGATGAGAGTAACTGATCTTTGTAAAATAGGTGTTTCTCAGTCAAATGGTAATAGTTACAGTTCCTAAGGTAGTCAAAGACGCCATATTTATTCACCTAAAGATGTCTACTCAATCAGCCAAAACTGCCAAAGGGAGAAGGTGAATAGTAGCTGAATGACACGTCATTTGATCTCTTATTAAATTTAAATGATGTGTCATCTAGGTTAAACTCTAAAAATTAGGGTTTTTAATTTTGGATTTGACAAATTTCACTTTAGTCCATGTTCTTTTAATTTCTTTTAATTGCATATATAATTACCTCTCAACTTTTAATTTAATGCAATTCCACCATTTTCAAACTCAATTGTCACCCCCAAAGTTCAGTGTATTTTCCAATTAGGTCCTTGGTTCTTGATTTATGCAAATCGACTATCAATTGACCATTAAACTTTTAATTGTATTCAATTTGGCCCCAGATTTTGCTGATTTAAGTGCTTGAAGTCTCGTGTCTTTTACGATTTGGTTCTTAATTTTGAATTTCTTCAATCAAGTCTCTAATTACCTATCAAACTTTGATATTTATGCAATTAGGCCCCTGATTTGATCAAATTAGCTTTTCAAAATTGTAATTTAATCCCTGGACTTAAATTCTTTACAATTAAAGCCCCAATTGAATTCAAAAACTAATTTTCCTTGCAATTAAGCCCTCAATAAATTCAATTAAACCTTAAAAAATCCTATAAGTTGGTTTTTATATAATCAAGGAATTATTAGATATAGTTTGATATAATTAGACACCATTAGATGTGATTAAATAATATTATATAATTAAGGAATCTATTGAATTGTGTTTTCTCAAGTACATGATTGCGATTGATCTCAATGTTATATGTATAATTTGTTTTAACAAAAACCAAAACTAAGAAACTTATCCTATCGAGAGGAAATATGCTATTTTGCTTAAAAAAAAAAAAACAAATATAGCAAACATGCATGCTTGTTAAAAAAAAAAAAAAAAACCTTCAGCTCAACAGCTTATTGTTTTTCGTGTGGCCTTCGTTAACTAGTTTCTGTGCTATTAATCATTAAAGAAAGTATTTCCCAACATCTTATCGTAGAATTGTTCCATCCTAACCTTCTTTCTAGAATACTTTCTTTCTTCTTCCTCTTCTTCTTTTTTTGCTTAATTATTGGAAAAAGGATAACAAATTAAAGTCATTCTATGAAAATTATATGAGCAGGAACACTTGCATGCTCTTAATTATAGCACCATTCAAACAACGGTTTTAAATGTCAACAATCTTGATCATGGTTTTTAATTATATTTTTCTTATGATGCTTGGCATAAGTCCGTCTTTGATGCTTTTGCACTCAAGAAAAGTAAGAACTTAGAAAAATTCAAATATACAAATCAAAGAAGCTGCAAAGAATAAGACTATATATATATATTCAAACTCAAAATGAAGGTGTTCAAAACTATTCCACGGAAAAAATCAGCATATATATGGTGATAAAAGTATTTGAGAAGATCGAGGTGGCTAGGAACCTAAGAAAATTTCTATTTAATACATGTGGGGCTGCCACCATGCCATTTTTATTACTAATTTAGCATAAAATCACTAAAAATAGGTGAAAAACATATAAAAAAAAAATAGAAGAAGAAAAAGAAACCGAAACGAAACATCCAGACACTAGATGACAAAGAAGTTACACCTAACCTAACGACCAGGTCTTGTTTCCCTCTCTTACCACCAAATTCATATCCTGTCCATTTTCCAGTCATCGCCCCAAGCCCCAGGTTCTTGAATCTTTATAAATACTCACAGCCCCCCCAATTAGCCCCCCCCCCCAATTATCCGTTTCTTTCTCTCTCTTTGCTTCTCTCGATATAGCGACATCCGGAAATGAAGGCAAGCTCAAATCTTCATCAGAACCCACTGCTCTCTGTATATATTCTTGTGTATAACATATTTTGTTGTTTACTTCTCCCTTTCGTTTCTTTCTTCTTCTTCTTTTTGCAGGGATCAAATGTTTTCTCTAATATTCTCCCCATCCAATTTCTCTTCATTCTCCTTTGTCTCTTCATTGCCGGTTCTTCCTGTCTCAAGGTCTTAATTTCCTTCTCAATGACCCAAGTTACTATCATTAGTTATCTTTCATTGACCAGAAAGAGAAACACGTGTTTATTTCATGTTCTTGATTTCTATGATCAATGAAACAGATTGGGGAGACATGTTCATCTAACAGCACCTGTGATGCCGGATTAAGCTGTCAAAGTTGTTCTGCTAATGGAAATACCCGACAGAGATGCACCAAGATCCAGCCAACGAGTCCAACATCGAAAGTTGGTCCTTTTTTTTTTTTTTTATTCCTTTGGTGTTTAACTGCTACTCTAATTTTGTGATTTTTAATATTTTGATCAGAAAAGATTTTCATTTGGTTAGGTCAAAGGTCTGGCATTCAATAAGTATTCATGGTTAACGACACACAACTCTTTTGCTCTAACGAATGCTCAATCAGATACGGGTTCTGCTTTGATCTCAACTAGAAATCAAGAAGACACGGTTACGAGTCAACTTAAGGTAAGATTCTCAGTCTCTGCATTTGGTTCTTGACATTTTCAATTCTTGGAGATGAAAAAAATGGAAAAACCCTTCTCTTTTTGACTTTTTAGGATAGTTTACTTTTTCTTCTGTGTTGGACGGCCACATTCCGCCGTATTTTTCTTTTTTCTTACTAGGGTATGGTGTCAAATATTGATATGTGTCACATTGAGGTGCCAAGAGCCTAGAGGGAATGTGTTAATTTTGTAGGGAAACTGGTTTGGTATTCAACTATCAAAATAAAAGGCAAAGGGGATCGGTATGCACTATTGATGATGCTGCATGATTGCATTGCCTGGTTGGCCTGGCTATGATTTTTGTCCTTTGCTTGAAAATTAAGCTTGGCCTTGTTGTTTAGAGTCTTGGATTAAACTAATGACCATTCCAGCTAACTAAACTATTAATTTAATGCTTAACTAAGCTAAATGTGAAATGATCTTAGCCACATTTTCCTTCCCTTTTTTAAGCTTTTACAATTGGCATTTTTTTCTTCTAAGAACTGAGCTTTCTTGTAGAATGGGGTTCGAGGACTTATGCTAGATATGTATGATTTCATGAATGACATCTGGTTATGTCACTCCTTCAACGGCAACTGTTACAACTACACAGCTTTCGTATGTTGATCCTTCAATATTGCTTAACTTTTACTGGCATCTATTTCGTGCTCGAAAGAGTGATTTTCTCTTTTATATTGACTGTGAACCAACCATGATTATCTCCAGCAACCTGCGATTGATGTGTTGAAAGAGATTGAAACCTTTTTGGCTGCAAATCCATCAGAGATTGTCACTATTTTTATTGAGGATTATGTGACATCCCCACAAGGCTTGACCAAGGTTTTTAATGCATCTGGCCTAGGCAACTATTGGTTTCCTGTATCAAAGATGCCTAAAAATGGTGAAGATTGGCCAACTGTTGATGAAATGGTCCAGCAGAATCAGCGTTTAGTGGTCTTCACTTCCAAATCAAGTAAAGAGGCTACTGAGGGAATTGCCTACAATTGGAAATATGTAGTAGAAAATCAATGTAAGTTCCATCTTCATGCCCCGTCAAAAACTATCATCATTAACTAATCAATATTGAGAAATACAGGGGAAAAAGGCTTATTTTATGACTTCTATGTGCCTGTGAAGGTCTAACGTTTCAGTTTTAGGAGCTTGACAAAACATGGCTAATGTGGATATGTATGAGATCATTTAAATCATTTGACGGTGACTTGAATAATGCAGATGGAGATGATGGGATGAAAGCAGGTTCATGTCCAAATCGAGCCGAATCATCTCCTATGAACACAACAACGATATCCTTGGTTCTTCAGAATTACTTTCCAACTAATCCAAATGCAAGTGGAGTTTGCTTGGACAATTCAGCTCCACTAATTAGCATGACCAACACTTGCTATGAAGCAGCTGGCAAACGTTGGCCAAACTTCATTACTGTTGATTTTTATCAGGTACTTTGTTGTTTTGCGTTGCAACAAACTTTAATCACAGGAAATGGAATTGCAAAGTAGTTTACCAACTGATGTTTTTTATTTGTTGTTCCAGAGGAGTGATGGTGGGGGAGCCCCAGAAGCTGTGGATGAAGCAAATGGACACCTTACTTGTGGATGTGACAATATTGCCTATTGCAGAGTATGTTACCACCACTATTTGCTTCAATTATTATTAATTAGGGTTAGCTTGTCAGTCATATCTCATACCATTTTCCCATCTACCTATCATGATTAACTTCTAATGCCTCCAATAATGTGTCATTCATGGGCAGGCGAACGCTACATTTGGTACATGTGATGTTCCACCAGCTGCTCCCCCTCCACCTGCTGCTGCTGCTTCTGGGGGAGACTCACAAACTCCCTCCAACATTGCTTCTTTGGATAGCAAACCAGTCCAACTATGGTGGTTGTTGGGGGCAATTTCGATGATGACTCTCCTACTGTGATTGTAATTATGCTATTTGCTCATTTAGAAATATTTTTTGTCCTAACTTGTCCTCGTATCATTATGATATCCATCATACACGCCGTATTATTTGATGATTATTGGCATTGATTTGTCGGTGCATGGCAAACCATTAATTAGCAAATTATGTTGAAGCAGATGACCCGCTCTCTCTATCTCTTTCAAGTCTGTATATTTGGAATTATAGCTAATCTGATGTGCGGAGTAGCATTAATGAGTTTATCCCTAAACAAAATTATATATATTTCCGTGAAAACCTGCGTTCTGATCTATGGCCTCCATGATTGAGTTCCATTTGATCAGACTCAGCATGGATGTGATTGCAGACTGCAAACTCAAGGAAAGTCACAAAGCCAGCAGCGGCACAAGGCCTTTTTGCCTACTATATAAAAAAGGGACAATAAAAGGGTATAATCAAAGTCAAATCTACGGTTTTATACCACTCCCAGTTCAGGATAGTGATTTTGAGAGTGATTTCTCTAATCTGTTAGTTATGATTTAGTTAATATTTTACATAAATCAAGATAATAAAACTTACTTAATTTAAAAAATATTTTTTTTTTAATTCGCACAATTATGTTTATTTTAACTGAAAAACCTCTTAATTTTATTATTATTTTAGAGAATTCAACCTTTAATAATCCTTATAGAAGCAACCATATTTCTCATTCATATATGTGATCTCTTATTAAAAGTATTATATTATACTTCATTTTCTATGCTTCATTAAAAGAACAACTTACTTTCATCATGTTCTAACTAACACTTATTTTCATTACATAAATAGATAGGTAATTATAATTTCTTAGAGCTACTGAAAGGGCTACATGAGTTAGTTTTTTTTCCTCTAAACTTAAATCTTGGGATTTCTAGTCAGCTAGATAGGGTTACTATCATAACACTATTTCATCTTTAAATGCTTTAAGTCTATTTCCCTTAATGAATTATACATGAGCTTTTTTGTTAAACCTTTGGTAAGTGGATCAGTAATATTTTTCTTCAACATTATATATTCAATAAAAATAATTGTATTCAATAACTAGTGTTTAATTGTATTATATCTATGATGTATATTTAAACTTATCATTATACATGTAATTTGTGTTTTTCTAATTGTTGACTTATAACTATTACAAGGGACACAGATTTGACACAAATAAAAACAACACAAAAAAGACAATAAGAACGAACAATTCACAAAAGAATTAGAATCATCAAAAATACTAGTTTCAATATCATAATCATCTCGATCAAGAAGTTGCCTCATTGCTTATACTTCTAAAATGGTTTTCAAAATTGGTTATTAATTCGCGATCACTATCCTCATGATTTTTTATTTTTCTTCTTTTTTATCTCTGTCAATTGATAGAATAATTCTTCAAATTTCCTCTACAACTTTATCATTTCTAGTTGACAGGTTAATTATGTAAATTTTCTCTACATATCTTTAACAAGTTCATGAATGTCTTTTTCTCGGGGGAAAACCTATTCATCTCTTGCTAAACAAGCATTCCTTATTCTACGACCACCTTTTCCATCCATGGTCATTTAGCACCACATAACAACTAATCATTAGGAATCATTAGATTTTGATACCATCTAACCCAAATAAAAATAACAAAAGAAAGATAACAAGAACAACCAATATAAAATTTTGCTGAATAAGGTCACCACACAAAACCTTAATTCAAAATTTTATTAATAAATATTTTTTTAATAAAAAATCAATATTACAGCTCTTATATGATACTTTTATACTGCGAAAAATATCATAAATAAATCTAGAAAAATAATAAGAGTTTGAAACCAAACAACAAAAGGAATCTTAAATCAATTACAAAACATGGTAAATCATGAAAAGTAATTTATGGGTCTTATTTAAAGGCCTTTCCAAACTCATATGGCATTGAAATTTTAACCCTGTCAGAAATAGGGCCTCTAGAATCTTTTAGAGAAATTTTGGCTA
>Ga0325410_1006052_pt1 | contig 13301 bp, 10 predicted proteins | sample PopdelMetagenome_16_FD_206182 | JGI IMG/M metagenome (GOLD analysis project Ga0325410, IMG submission 206182) | Populus deltoides microbial communities from Bellville, Georgia, United States - Xylem-PdIQD-R3 | ecosystem: Host-associated > Plants > Phyllosphere > Stem > Wood/Secondary xylem... | reverse complement strand
GAAAGTTGCTTGGAGCCGTGTCCTTTTCCGGCCTGGATATTGCTCATATCCTGTCACAGAAAAATATCCATCTAGCCTGTAGTATTTGTATTTTTAATTCAATTCACTCCCCGCTAAAAATAAAATCTATAATATAAATTTGTAAAATTATAAATAATTTTTTTAACTAATTATATATTAATAATGACTCCGGAAAGTCCAGTCTAATTTTACTAGTTTTCAAATTTTTAATCTAAATTTACATATTAAATAAATATTAATTCATCAACTCATAATTTTAATAAAAATAATTATATTTTTTAATTTTTAAGCAAGTATTGTAGATTTGTAAAATTATAATTAATTTTTTAATTAATTATATATTAATAATTACTCTAAAAAGTCAAGTCCAATTCTAGTAGTTTTTAATCTAATTTTACATATAGTAATTTTAATAATTATTATTTTTTTTAATTTTTAAAAAAACTTGACGCACTTTTCACAAAAAGTTCATTATCTCTATGAGAAACCACGAACTTTGTGAGAAGTTAGAAGACAAATGTTATTTTATTTTTTTACTTTTAATTAAGCCTTTTATTTTATTAAAAAAAAACTCCTCTCCTAACCAATCACAAATTACTTAGTTGCGAAGGATTAAATATTACTTTAAAATCTTTATTATTTAGGAAATTTTGTAGCTTAAATGACATTAGTTTTCACCCAAACTCAAAAATCTTCTTTACAATAAAATAAAAATTAAATTTAATCACTCAAAAACACTTTATATTAAAATATAAATAAAGGAGAAATCAAATCATCGGTAAAATGAATTAGTATGTTTTTTTGGTTTGTCTCCGTTTACAATCACGGTAAAACCAAGAATGTGAGGTGGTGGAGTGATAAACGTCCCACGTGGACAAACCAATGAAACTGAAGATGTCGTCCGTCCCACACCATTTAAAACTTCCGGATGCGTTAGAATAAGACCATACGTAACGATTATAGGATAGAATCGTAAGAACAGAAACCTTTTTTTATTATTTATTTTTCTCTTAATTTTTGTTTTTTTTTAAAAAAGAAAAATCGTAAAAAATGAGCCAACTGGAAATGAGAGATAAAATAAAAATGGGGGCCACCACCACCTTGTGATAGAAAAATAGGTATTTTCTTGGTAAGCAGGAGAAATAAAAGGAGGACAGAGGAGGATATTATTAGGTATTTGGTGGCAGCGAACGAGCGAGGGTGCGCCTGTAGTTTTTCTTGTGCAAAAGTTTGGTGTTTCTCACTCCAGAGAAATTAACTAATATTTAGAGAGAGAAATAGAAGCTCTGGATTCCTTCTCATCCGTCCTCAGCGACGGTTCTTATGCCGCTTGGCTTTCAGGTTTTCACCTCTCTCTCTCTCTCTCTGTCTCGATTTCTTTTTTCTTTTTGTGCTTTTGCTGTTCGATTTGGATTGGATCTGATCAGATCGAGTCAGATCTATTGTTGGTTTGAATCAGGGTTTCTGATTAGAGATTTGTGATTTCTTTCATGAATTTTGAAGTATTAGGGATTTGATTTTACGATGTTTGGGGATTTTGATTCTAGCTAATCAATTAGGTTTTATTTTATGATAAATCAGTATTTAGGCTAGGTTAAACTGGCATGTTATTTAACTTTCTTGATTATGATTTTTGACTCTAGGAATGTTGAATGATGCATGTGATCTATTGAATTTATACATATTGTTTTGCTGTTGGCACTTTTTGTAGTGCGAATCCATTGAGCTTTTATTATCTGGGCTTTAGTTATTTGTGTTTTGAATTGATTGAGACGAAAAGGAAGGAATCTTACTCTCTTTTTTTCACTTTAAATAAAGAAGAAAGGAATATAAGACGAAATAATTCTTAGCTTAGAGCATGATCAATGTGAAATGCTTCTTGTCTCAAGATAAATCCAGCATATACGTTGATGTCAGTCCATTTGATTTGTCCGTGGTGGTTATCTATGTGCATAAAACATGTTGTACATGATTCATTTTTCTTCTTGGAGTTGTAAATTGCTGTTACTGATGAAATTGAATGGTTTTACTATCTTTACTTACAGGTAGTATTCTATTCTTTTAGGTTCTGCTGGGTTCAGATTTAGACAGCTTAGTTTCCTTCCTTAAGACATGGAGAAAGCGTGCTTCTGGTCAAATTGCTTCCAGCATCGGGTTTTTTCATTCCAAGAAGTGCTCGATTGGCGGTTTCTCATCCTTGGAGATTTTCTGTTGGTTTCCTTTGTCAATTGCACTTAGTGGTTGCTTTCTTTTTAATGAACAATATAGAGGCGTGATGCAAAATTTTTCTGAGAGAGGTGTTGGTTCTTTGGTCCACTTGGTCAAGTAAGCAACCCATCCATGTCCTTTGACCAATGCCTTATTCTAGGTTTTGTCTAACAGATTCTTTCATTTGTAGTGCATTGCTGATACAACATCCAGTTGGAGTTCTTGGCACGCCTTCCGGGGTATATCTTCTTTTTGTTTGCTTGTTTGCTAAGTTTATCTACTCTGCTTCATTGCTCTAATCTCTGTGGTATTTTTGCAGGGCTAAAGTCTGCGACGATTCTGTTGAAAGCTGCTTAAGTAGTCAATTTAGATAAACCATCACGTCAAGTTGGTGCAGACTGTACAGTTCTTAGCTATCGTCTCTTCATTGCGCCTGATGGGTACTTGTTAGATTATGGAGTTATCGGTTCACTGAACGATTTCTACATAACATAGATGAGTTAGCTTATTTTGCGTTTGAACCCTTGGGTGACTGTCTTAAGCTTAGTGGGATTGTCCTGTTGGCTAGAACAATCATTCTGGTTGGTTCTGAGTTTTGTCAATATGCTTTGTGGTTTTCATATGGCTCTTCCGTCCATGACTTCATATTGCCTTGAAGCTGTGGCTCTATCAATGAATAAGGCCAGGAAGCTCGTTCATCCTAAACATTCTTGTTTTGTGTGCTCAGTTTTCTCCACATAAAATTAGCTGGTCCACCAAGGCAGCTTGTTTAAATTTTACAGTTTCTATTAGATTATCTACCATAAATGTCAAATAGCCTTACTAAGTGTCATACTATTCGGGAATAAAGAAAGAGCTCTTTTTTGTTCCACAAGAAATATGGAAAGGTATGTTATTTTCCTGTGACTTCTACTTTAACCAGTGCTGATTGTCAATCCCCGAGTAATCTTTTTGGGAACCACATGTAGGTACAAGTTAATCAAGGAAGTTGGCGATGGAACATTTGGGAGTGTGTGGAGAGCAATTAATAAGCAATCTGGTGAAGTTGTAAGTGCATTGTTACTTTCCATTCCAGCTAATCTGTTAGCTGGTATTAGTATTGCTCCTGAAAAGTTAAGGATTTTCCTGATGTAACTGAATCTCGTGTTCTTGCTAACAACTAATAGGTGGCAATTAAAAAGATGAAGAAGAAATATTACTCATGGGAAGAGTGTGTGAATTTGAGAGAAGTGAAGGTAGTATGATAAACTTATTCCTTTTCTTTTTGTAGCTTTGCTATATGTCTTTCATCAATTAATGGGTCTCTCCTTGTGTCAGTCATTGCGGAAAATGAATCATCCGAATATTGTGAAGCTCAGAGAAGTAATCCGGGAAAATGACATTTTATATTTTGTTTTTGAGTACATGGTAATTTTTTTTTTTTTTTAAAGTTTGTTTTTCATTTTGGGATTTCTTGCTTTTTTATATAAATCCTCTTTTTGCATGCTTTTTAACATTTTGTTTTGTTTCAGGAATGCAACCTTTATCAACTTACTAAAGACAGGGAAAAGCTATTTTCAGAAGCTGAAGTGAGGAATTGGTGTTTTCAAGTATTTCAAGGTCTTGCTTACATGCACCAGCGTGGGTATTTTCATCGTGACCTTAAGCCAGGTAACTGTTATTGGTCAAGATTTTGCTTTTGCTTCAGGAGTTTTCATGGCAAGTTGGTGACTGGATGTTTTTACAGCTTCACATGCTTCTTTAACTGATTGTGTTTATTCTTGTAGTCTGCTCTTAATGCTTCCAATTTTTGTAATCCATTTCTGAGTATTGTTTGTTTGACCTTTTGACAGAGAACCTGTTGGTCTCAAAATCCATAATTAAAATTGCTGATTTTGGTCTTGCACGAGAAGTCAATTCACAGCCTCCATATACGGAGTATGTGTCCACGCGGTGGTATGTCATCTTTTGCCTTAATATTTTTTTTTTCTTAAAATCTTTGCTTCCATGGAATTGGAAATGGATGGAAGATGTCCACTGCTGTTTCTCACTGTCTTCTGTCTCAAAATGCTAGGTATAGAGCACCTGAAGTGTTGCTTCAGTCATACCTGTACAGCTCTAAAGTTGGTTAGTATCAGACAAACATGAGATTATGTTTAACCATTAAATAATGATTACAAACGACTCTTACATAATGTTACTAGAACTAATATATATGCTTCCACAGATATGTGGGCAATGGGTGCCATCATGGCTGAGTTATTAACCCTTCGACCGCTTTTTCCTGGTACCAGGTATGGTTCTGAATTAAATAATAGTTGACAATGATTTAGTTCATAATGGGCTAGTCAGTTTCTGGTGTTTAAACTTTTCTTGTTTATGGACAGTGAAGCAGATGAGATCTACAAAATATGCGGTGTGATAGGCAGTCCAACAACTGACACCTGGGCTGATGGGCTTAATCTTGCAAGGGCTATTAACTACCAATTTCCACAGGTCAAATTTTCTTATTTTTCTCTTTTAGCAGTAGATACTTTTGCCTTGGGGGCTGTGGGGCCAACGAGACGAGAAATCTATTGATTAAGCACAAACTGTTTTCTAAATGATAGAATGATGGCCTTTGTAATGTGCAATTTTGAATTGTGCTAATATTTGTTACTATCATTCAAACATGGTGAATATACCATCTATTGCTTGGACATGATTCTTGGAATAGTATTAATATTTGAAACCATCCATGTCAATTTATGAATTAACCATATATGATGCAAGATTAAGAGTCTGAAATTTTGATTGTATAATTTGAGACTGCAGTTTGCTGGTGTTCACCTTCCCACACTTATCCCATCAGCAAGTGAAGATGCAATCAACCTTATCAAGGTCGGTAATATATGTAGAAACTATGGTTCCTTTCTCTGATTTTTCTAATCTTTTTTTCCCCTTGCAAGCAAGCACTATATTAAAAAAAAAATGTTGGATTAGAAAATTATTCTTAATGCCCCTTCTTTACTTGTCCTTTCTTACTGTTTCCTTTTTCTCTTTTGAATCTAGTCGCTTTGCTCCTGGGATCCTTGCTCAAGGCCTTCAGCTGCAGATGCTCTACAACATCCTTTCTTTCAGGTAGCCTCTTTTGCGTCTTTATAGTTTGAAACAGGATTTCCATGTATGTGTGTGCATGTGCATGCGCATGCGCGCAATTGTTGTTTCAATCACCAAATTCGTTGGGCTATAATTTGTTTTGGCAGAGTTGTTTTTATGTTCCACCATCCCTACGCCCCAGAGCAGCCATCACAAGAACACCTGCATCTGGTTTGTCTTTTATCTTGCATTGTTGTTGGTTTCACGAAGATGACTGCCAAAAGCATTTCCAAGTGTTCTTCACTTCAAGAATCTTACATGCACATAATTATTCACTTAAATGCAGCTGGAACAAAGGGAGGACTGGAGCAACAATGTGCGAGGAATTTACCAGGGGCTTTGTCTAATTCTAAGCTTACTAACAGTTTTCCTTCTCCAAAGTTACATGCTTCTTTGAGTACAGGTTATATTTTTTCTACAAAAATGCTACTAAAGTACTCTTTGATAAACATTAAGATAATATGGTTTAGATCATTGTGTGCATGGTTTCATTGCAATGTTAATTTGCATGAAGTTCAAAGCAAACCTTTCATTGTTTGCCAAGTCTTGACTGCATTTGTAGCTATATGCTAACGTAAAGATGTTTTTCTCTTTTTTATCCCTCTGGCAGGGGTACAACGCAAGTTGGATATGGTTAACCAGGTATGCATCTGTCTGAGGCACCCTATGTACTGCATGTCTTTTCTGTTATCATCTGCATGGTCTATTATCTTTTTTGTTTTTGGATGTATCGGTGCTCAAATTTTCTCTGATTTTGATATTGTGTACTGGTAGCCTTGCACTTCCTGTTTGTTATATATATTTGGATCATCTTTCTTTCTTTCTCATAATAATAGTTAAGTCTCAATTGAATTTGACAAAATTGATCATGAACTATTAAGACGACCTTTGGACTTGACCAATTAGGTTTCTGTTCGTCCATGAATTGCAAGGGCTTTTAACCATCTGCTTAGATAATTGAGCTGTGGGGATTCCTGATAATGAGTTTGTAGCTCAATGGGGTCTCAATTTCTGAGGACCACATGCATTATATCTTCTGAGTATTCGAAACTCATGGTTGAATAATTTTAATGTCTTTTATCCTTGGACAGAATTGCATTATATCTTATGTAGTATTGATTTGGATTTGCTTCATTTACTGGCAGGATTCACGTAAGCCCGACAAGTCCTTGAAGAGCTCTACAAAACCAAGATATCAACCACCAGGGAGGAAAAGCCCAAGTAATTCTCTTACTTTAATCATTGGATGAGTTAGAACCCGGCCAAATATAGAATATTGGGAATCCCATTTGATAATCGAGTAAATATAGAATTGACCTTGTATCAATTGTCTTTCTAGATTTTGTAAACCAGGCTAATGTTCGGTTAACAAATACATGTATCTCAAAAATTAATTTGAAGCTATGTTGGTTGGCAGCATTTATGAGCAAAGGGAGAGTTGCGCGTGGAGTATCAGAAACAGCTGATAAGTTTGCAAGCATGACAATCGCCTCTCGTCGGCAATCTCTGGGGCAGCAGCCCAAGCCACCTACTATGAAGGCTGGAGTGCAGTGGACTGGAGAATCTGGTGGGATGTTTCTTAGGCCAACCCAACAATTCCCACATGGCAGAAACTATCCGAGGAAGGTTGTGGGATGAAAAGGAAAGGCTCTTTTGGGAGATTATACTGTTATTTCGTAATATGCTATTAAGAAAGTTCATAGTTATATGAGTGATATATATATATAGTGGTGTGCGTCTCCAAGCAAAACCTACGTGCATAAGAGTGGTGCTGCTCATGTTGTGTTCTTACCTTCGTTTGCTTGCTGTTATTTTGATGACGTATTGACATTGATACTATTAATAATAAATAAATGGCGTCTTCGCCTGTACGAGGAATGAGTTTGATTTGGTAATGAAATTTGCTTTGAGATATGCTTCAGTCGATCTTTTGCCAAGCAAATTCTCGTGGTCGTGGGTGTTCTCTCTCTCCCCTTTTGCGTTCAGCACTTTGTGAAAAGGGAATGTTTGGTGGGAGCGTCAGGCAGGATGAGTCGAGGGAGTTTGCTAGGTGCCGTCGGGGTTGGTTGGTATTTGACCGATTTGGTTGAGGTTAGGAGGAAGTATCCGCATTCAAGCAATCAGAGACCTGGGTCTTCTAGCTGGACGATATTTCGGAACATGATTTCTTTATAGCAATGAAAGGAACACGATAAAAAATTCGTGTTCGTATCTAGATTATAGTTTAGCCTCCTCAACCAGGTAGGTCTGCTCTTATTAGAAGTTTGTGTTTGGTTGGATGGGAGCTTATGTTTTATATATATATATATATATATATATATATATATATATATAAAAAAAATAAAGAAGCATGTTATTTTAGCTTTTAAAGGGTATTGTATCTTTTAAAAAAAACTACCACACCTTCTAGTCAAGACACTCTTGTACATAAATGTCAACTCTGATTTCAAAGATGTTAGAATTGGAGATCTTTCTAGTAGGTTTGTGGTACCTTCAAGTTTATTTGGGGAAAAGATTCAGACACCACAATGGTATGAAGCCAAATGGCAAGAGGAAGCCTGGAGATCAGAATGGTTACCCTGTGGGTTGCTCGCTGTGATTTCAGATGCTGATGAAACAGCAGATAGGAATTCCGTTGATCAAATAATTTGGTGAGGTAAATTGCAAGAGTAAAAAAACAAGTCACATGGTTAAGATTTCTAGGTCTGCCTAGCAGGAGAGCAAGAAGACCCAGATCCTTCTCTTTATGGAAAGCATAGCTAATGATTTCAAGTTTGTTGAGGTGAGATTTAAGCATATAGCTAGCTAGCGAGAGAGCACAAGGCCTGAAGGGTTAGTCTCTAATTTATTTAACCCCTTTACAATCCAATCCAAGCCAAGAACTTATTGTTGTTGAAATAATATGCTCCATCCCAGAACCTCCAGCACCCTTCTCATTTGCATTCAGGCTACTAATTGATTGTAAACTTGTAATTATTCGCCTCCTGACAGCCTGGATTTAAACTAACAAGTTTAGTTCGTCTTTTAAAAATGTTTTTTTAAAACAATTATTTATTAAAATTTATTTTATATATATATATATATTCAGATTATTTTAATATACCAATAAAACAAATAATTTTAAAAAATAAAAAATATATAATATTTTAATACGTTAGCTCACTCCAAAACGCACAAAAATCTGTTCCAAAAACGCCATCTTTGAAAAGTGGGACCGTAACGGCTACACTTCTAAGAGCAACAAATTATCACATCCATGTTAAGGATGAACTTGTCAAATATGCACTCTTTATAACAATAAATGATCTCATTCAATTCCTTTCTTTATAAAAACAGTGTGTTGCAGAGAACAAGCTCTGATAATAAGTAAATTACGAGCCAAACAACCCCAGAAAAGCATGAAGACTAATACATGTCTTCGGGAGGGAAAAACCAGAGGCCCTAAAAAAATAGAAGTTGTAATAAAATTGTGACCAGGACAAACAATAGAGACAAAAATTGGACACGTTAGGACATCCCAGGGGAAATATACCATCACGAAAAATGGATTCATCACCACCACCAGTGATGGTAAGACATAATTCGGCCCTGAGAATGAAGAAATACCGTCAGTTCAGTGGTGTGACTGTGACCATCCAAGGTGGTGGCAAGTCCATTTTCTGTAAAGACCTTGAAAAACGAAACTGAATGACTTTTCTTTTGCTTTTGGGGGGAAAGGATATCCAGCTGCACCCTCAATCCTTTACTAGACAGCAATTTAGGTCATGGGAAATCATGCCTTATAGGTACTGAGCTTGTATTCTTTCTCTATTCTGTTCCCACCATGTCTTTGCATGCACTTCTCCGAATTGTTCGCGGCTGTGAACATCAAAAACAAAGACAAGATGTCAATGGAATATAGATGTTATATATCATCAAACAAGATTCAGATGAATACAATATCATAACACCACCTTAAAGAGAAAACCCGAAAACAATTTTCTTACGAATACAAGCAACAAAACCATTTTTAAATTCTTATTTTTCATGTTGTATATGTATCAGGTGCTAATGAAGGGACGGAGCAAAGAAAACATCAGAACTTTAAAATAAGTTTTCCTTCAATAGTTTCTGCCACCAAAAAAGATGCCACTTGAAATGTGAATAAATAAGGATTTCCATTACCTGAATCTGACACGCCTGAGCTCCCTGGTGCCATCAGCTAGTTGTCTGATTGTGATGTAAACCCCTGGCTCATCTTGCTCAACCCATTCTGTCTCCAGGTCACTAGCATTGCTAACTGAAATAGAAGGCTCATCTCTAGATGATGTAGTTGTCCGTGATGCCTCTAAAGAAGATGCCTCGAATCTTGGCCCCCCCATACCATAGCTACTTGAACCAGCGTGGTAGTGATGGCTGCCACCTTGGTCCATAGTATCAGATGGGAAATAACCTTTACTTCCAGCAGGTTTATAGTAGTTTCTTGGGGTAAAAGATGGAGCCATAGGGCTTTCCCTTGCAGATTCCAGCCTTGAGTAGGAGGAATCTCTTTGCTGATTAAGAAACAATTATTGTTCAGTAATTTTTTGAAGATGCTGAGATTTTTTTTTCCCTATAATATGACGGGGAACTTCAATATATAGAAGTAGTGATGTGAAAAATCAAAAGAAGATATTTTTTTATTTTTTATTTTCAAAAAAAAAGAGAGAGAGCAAAAGGAGAAGGGGAAAGCATGAAAAAGGTAATTGTTACAAAAATGTCTCCAAAAACCATCTTTTCATAGTAAGGTTTTGGGATGCCACTTATATCCCAATGTCTTATCAGCTAGAAATGAGACTGGCTACAAACAAGGGCACTAGAATCCCTTAGTTCACATGCTAGAAGATCATTGCTAATTTTATTTTATTTTATCCCTCATAGTGCTTTAAAATGGTTGAGGCTTAAACATGATTATGTTCATATGATCAAGGAAGCTCGAAATGGAAATGTTTTGCAACTCAACTCCTCGATCCACTATTTCTAGAGGATTTTTTAAGCGGCAAATTAAGATAGAAGAGATTTACCTCATCCTCACACCTCGGGGGAGTGTGAAGAGCTTGACGATTAAATCTCTGGACATTATAGAGCTCCGTGATTCTGTCATAGTTCTCACCCCACCATCGCTGAGCTTGCCACTTATTAAACATCTCTCGGCTTCAAAACCCAAATGCCTGAGTAATGTCAGTTTGTGCTTATACTACCCAAACAGAAATAATCTAACTATTCTTTTTTTAGTTCATTTATCTGTTTGGATTTGAACTAATATATGCTACTAGAAGTACAGGCTCAAGACAGTATGTTAAGGATAGCTGATGCACACCTGAAGCGAATACGCTTTAGATCATTTCCCCCATTAGGGAGAGACACGAAAGTAATGTGAACACCTGGCTCCACCTGTGCCATCCATTCCTTGGGCTCATCCTCATCCTCCAGCACCACATCACAAGACTCTGCTCCTCCAGGGGTCCGGTCTCCACCATACAAAGTAGAAAACCTAGAGTCAGCTCTAGTACCTCGATTGTGTTTGGGAGTAGTAAAGTCCCAGGCTGGGGTTGAGCTTGAGCTTCCACCTCCAAAATAGGGGTATGGAACCCCTTCTGAAGCTGCATCAAAGTCAGGGTAAGGTCGCTGTCCTTTCTTGTAGCTGCTGGGACTTGTGCAGGGCTTGCATTGCTTGTAAGCACCAGACATTTTCAGTGCCATGTCCTTGATCTGTACATCATTGAAATACTTGGTTGATTAGAATTGCAAAAGAGTTATGATATATATCATTCATTAAAAAACTGAAATATTTGGAAGTCGCACAATTAAGTTTACAGTGCAGACAAAAAAATTGTAAAAGAAGAAAACTCAAGGGAGGTCGTGAAAAGGATGTGCAACTTCAATTTCATTTTATTTGTTCATATGTTTGTTGCACATAGATACAACCTCAACATAACTCAGGTTGCTTTCTTTAGACTGTCATAAAATGCTGGAAAATCATGCAGCTGCATATCAACTCTAATACATATTATTGGAAAGGAAAGGAATTGGACTTTTAATCTAATGGAGTGATGCATGGTCATTTGGCAAAGGATCCAGTTGATGCTTGTTAAAAAAGAACAGAATGAAATCAGATGCATCAAAGGGTTTGAATCCAATCATGCCAGCAATTAATTGGCAATTTCATCAAAGAAGAAAAGAAATCCTAAGGTTCTGCTGTTCCTCAAAAACGTCTGATGCCTGAATATAAATGGCAGCAGAAATATTTCAGCCTCCTTAACACGATTAAGGAGGCTAATGCATAAATGCTTCACACATTTACACACGGTTACAAATATTTATGCGCCTGTTGGTTGGAATAGATTTCATATTCAACAGAGCAGATTTGATGGTGCCTCACTGATTTGTTAATTTTTGCAACGTATGGAGTCCAGACAACTATTAAGAGTAATTTGCAAGCAAGACTACAAATATATCTCATTTGAATAAAGGCGCCCCCTTGTTCCAGAATGAAGTAATGGCCTGTCACAGAAGATGACTGCAAAGTGTAGACTGAATCATCGCATTGGGTGAATAAACATTAACTAGCTGTGCTTATGAAAAAAGGTAGAGACAAGGGCAAAAGGTGAAACATGAGAATTTTTCTATAAAAAAAAAATTGCAGCGGTGAATACTGCAAGGTGAAAACCAGAGTCAACAAATCGTTTTGTACTTTTCTGCTGCAAACCATTAGACGCCAGCCTCGTTTCACTTCCCATTAGCAGAGCAGGCAGATTCTACCTTTATCCATACAACTATATGATATATTGAGCTTTCTATGCACAGTGGAAGGACAAGAATTCAATGGTGGGTCAGATCAAGGACAATTAAGTGTCTTTTCTTAAATATCACGAGTCCTTTCCTAAAGATCCCACTGTTGTTCACAGTGGAAATATGGGGTCCTTCAATTACATATTCTATAACAAACTTGGCCAGCACAATATAACAAGAGTTTTCCAAAATTTATATTTATTTGTTATCACGAGCATTTCAGGGTTTTTCTTTCTTTTTTTTAAAAAAAGAAAGAAATTGAAAGTGGGTTACCACTGCAAATCTATGGGGTGTTATCACTCTATATATTACAGTCTTGTGAGAGATTCATGATGTTACTGCAGCACTGCTTTTGATATGTCCAAGGTACTTAGAGGTTCAACCAGCTATAACACCTTAATTTGAACAGGGTTTTACAGTTACAGAAATATCCACGAAGAACTTGATAATAATCATAATCATAATAGCAGCAGTAGCAGTAAGCGATCATGCATGGAGATAACATGACAAATTCAAAAAGAAAAGGAAGGGGCAAAAAAGACAGGAGAATGAAGGGTGTTGTGTATCATCCAGTCAGCAAGCAATAGGCAACCACGCGGAGCCAAAGAAAGAAGACCGCCCAATATATCAGTAGGCCGTACACACAAGAACTACCTTGTCAGCCTAGCCAAGTAAAATATATTATAATTTACTACTGCCTAAATTTGGTTTGCAAGAGGAGACCATGGACAGACATGTGAAAGATGCCAAGAGAAGTGAAGGGATGGGGCCGTGTCCTCCCCAACTTGGACCCCCCGCTTCATCAATGCCATCTTCCAACTTTGTTTCTTTGCTTAAATGAGCATAAATTCAAACACTTATACAGTGTTCATGTCTCTTTCTCTGGGTGCATATATAAATGTATAGAGCTTCTTTTTAGATCTTTAAGTATTTTATATATATATATATATATATATATAGAGAGAGAGAGAGAGAGAGAGAGGAATTTGCGAGGGTAAAATGAGAGGGATTTCAGCTAAAAAAAAAAAAGGATTTTACGAATACTGAAATTACGAAAGTAACATTAGAAGATTTTAAATTGGAGGAACGGAGGTAAGAAATTGGAGAGCATACGGGGATAAAAATGAAATTTAGCCTGGTAATAA